>APMI01054481.1_pt1 | contig 10991 bp, 7 predicted proteins | sample 667938 | NCBI WGS metagenome assembly APMI01 (sample SAMN01084076, study PRJNA167559) | wastewater metagenome | biome: Wastewater | place: Denmark: Ejby Moelle, Odense | collected 2011-11-28 | reverse complement strand
AAAGGTAAGGAAAATATGAGATTTGAGATTTGCAAAATTTAATATGGCAACTGAAATCATGTTTCCTTTCAATCAATGTTACAAGGATCAAGATCTGGTTAGACATTGAGGCAGCTCACTAGCAACTGTTTATTGCCTAAAATTAAGTGTGCAATTTTTTTTTACACATATAAAGTACTATTTTTCGTCCGGGTAAAACTTAAAACTAATAATTATACAATATGACATTAAACGTTTGTGAGAACCAGGATTGGCAAAAGCTGGCTCTTCCCAAGAGCATACAAGGGCTAAGGGTGATCTTTCTTTTTTCTCTTTTCCTCGTATTCCAGGCAAAAGCTGAACCAATTTTGCCGAATATAAAGCCGAGTTTAAAAATAAATTCCAACAGCAGCATTACTGTTTCCAAACCAGTTAAGGGTATAGTCGTTGATGAAAACGGTAATCCCATTGCTGGTGCTGCAATTAGTGTTGGTAACAGCAAATCAGAAATAATAACAGCAAATGACGGTTCTTTTACGATTGAAGCCAATGAAGGTGATAATTTAGCAATCTCTCATGTTTCCTATTTCCCTACAACTGTAAAAGTAAGCCGGGAAAATCATATTACTATCACACTTCAGCAAAATATCAACAATCTGGAACAGGTGGTAATAACTGGTTATACCGAGTATTCAAAAGGGAAAAGCCCAAGTGCTGTTACCGAAGTAACTGCTGGGGATATAAATAGAGTACCTATGAGCAGCGTTGAACAGATACTTCAGGGACGCGTACCCGGCCTGAGTGTTATTTCAAGTTCGGGTCAGCCTGGTCAGGTTGCATCGGTAGTTATTAGAGGTATTGGCTCCATCAATGGTACTACTTCACCCCTCTATGTTATGGATGGCATTCCTATTGAAAGCGGTTATTTTCAAACAATCAATTCGGAAGATATTGAATCGGTTACTGTACTTAAAGATGCATCGGCTAAAGCACTTTATGGTTCAAGGGGGTCCAACGGGGTGATTATTATCACTACAAAAAAAGGAAAAAAAGGACGATTAAGAGTGGGATATAGTTCTCAATACGGTATATCAACTCTCACGCAACCAACTTTTGAAATGATGGATACGCGCGAACGCTTACGGTTTGAAGAAGAAATAGGATTAGAAACTGGGCGGGATATAGGTCCCGGATGGAAATTTTCTTCTAAAAACCCCAACTATGCCGCTCAATCGGCAGCATGGCAGCAAAGTGCCAATCGAATTTTAGACAGTATTGGAAAAATTAATACCAATTGGAGAGATCTTTTCTTTCAGAACGGAAGCTTTATGGAGCAGCAGGTGAGCCTCAGCGGAGGCAACGAAAATATTCAAACCTATAATGCTTTAGGATTTTGGAAAGAGCAGGGTATTGTAAAGGAAACAGGATTAGACAGGTTCTCACTTCGCAGCAACACCAATTTTAATTATGGAAAATTTACTGCCGGAATTAATATTAACTTAGGCTACTCTACTTCCCGATTTACTTACAATGAAGGCGGCACAGGCGTTGGTTCGCCCATGGCTTCCGTTTATTATGCATTACCTTATGAATATCCTTATACTCCTGACGGTGTATTTCATGCTACTGACGATGGTTTCGGATTTTATGATACCCGAGAAGGAAGCCGGGGTATAGATGTTTTGTACGGAACATCTGACAAAACAGAGCAATTTAAAACCATACTGGGATTGGATATGGCTTATGAAATTATAAAGGGATTAAAGGTTAGCACTCGTGCGGGTATTGACCTGCGTAATTCTGTTGATCAGGTTTTCATTAACCCACTTTCATATATTGGAAGCAGACAGTCTGGCCAAAAAGGTTCTTTTGGTGAAGGCTTCAGAAGAAATTTTAATATTGTTTCCACGTCTGGCCTTACTTATAAAAAAAGGATAGATATGCACGATTTTGAGGTGTCGGGATTTATTGAGTACCTGTACAATAATTATAAAGCATTTAGCTACCGTGGATATGGGCTGGATGATAGATTGCCCGAAACTCCCGCAGGCATAACAGTAAGTACTACCTTCCTACCCAGTTTAAGCGGTAGCCGCTCCAACAGTGCTATGGTATCTTACATGGGATTGGGGCGTTATACACTCAATAATAAATATACGCTTACCGCCAGTTACAGATACGATGGCGCATCTGTTTCATCGGTACCACTTAAAAACCGCTGGCATGGCTTCTACTCCTTTGGTGCTAGTTGGGATGTGAAGCAGGAAAGCTTCTTAAAGACTACTGATTTTATTTCTGTGCTAAGGCTAAGAACCAGCTATGGTCAAACAGCCAGTCCCTTTGGCAGCCGTTTTGCTTATTTACCAACATACTCTGCAAACACTACTTACAACGGACAACCGGCCATCAGACCCACAAACATCGGTAATCCCGATTTTGACTGGGAATATGTGGATGAGTTGAATGTAGGGTTTGACCTCTCGCTTTTTAGAACACAACGAGTAAAACTAACTTTAGATTGGTATAATAAAATCACAAAAAATATGTTTATAGACCTACCGCTTTCGGCCTTCTCGGGAGCCGGGTCCGGCGGAACGGCTCCTTTGAGCTCTGCAAAAATGAGTAATAAAGGAATTGAGTTCAGCTTGAGTGGTGATGTGATCCAAAACAAAAATTTCAACTGGAATATTGGCACAAATGCGGGATATAATCAAAACAAAATTTTACGAGTGAGTGATGTTACAGACGAATTACCTGATGGCGATACAAGAATCATAAAAGTAGGCCTTCCGTATGGAACTTATTATGCACCGCAATGGGCAGGTGTTGATCCCACAACCGGCGATGCGCTTTATTACAACCGCGATGGTTCTGTTACCAATGTATATAATGCAGAGCAGCAGTCCGTACCGCTTTCAGCAGTAATGTTCCCTAAATTAACCGGTGGTATTACCACTGCCATAAGATGGAAAGATATTACATTAAATGTCTTATTTTCTTATGTATCAAATGTTCAACGTTGGAACAATATCGACTTTTACAACGAAAATCAGGCTTATATGACCAGTAACCAAAGCAAAAGAATGCTTTACGACCGCTGGAAAAAACCGGGTGATGTGGCTACATTGCAACGTATAGATATTCCCAGAAACTATACTTCCAAAGATATACAAGAAGCTTCCTTTATGCGCCTGAGAAACGTAAAACTGAATTATAATCTTCCCACAACACTGTTGCAGGCCACAAGAATTTTCAAATCGGCAGCAATCTTTGTTCAGGGAGAGAACCTGTACACCTGGACCTCCTGGCGCGGGCTTGATCCCGAAAATAACCGCCAATACGGCAGGTTCGAATATCCGAATGCCCGGAAATATACAGCAGGTATTAATATTAATTTTTAATCTAACCGTTATGTACATAAAGAAAATATTTATTTTTCTATCGTTTGCGGGTCTTACATTCCAATCTTGTTCAAAGTTGGACACACCGCCTTCCGATTTTATTGATCTTTCCAAAGCTTTCCGTAATATAGACGACCTCGAATTGGGTGTCAAGGGCGTATATGCTCCTTTAAGTTCTACATTAATAGAAATTGGAGCTATCGTGTCAGACGAAGTGATGTTCCCCACAGAGAATACAGTATCCAATTCATCGGCACACAGGTGGCAGTATAATTCATCCTCCGGTTCGGTTACATCAGCACTTTACGAATACAGTGTAGTGATAGACCGAGCCAATCGTGTGTTGGAAGCAGTTCCCAGCATTCCGGTAACTACAGGTACACAAAACCGTTTGAATCAGTACCAAGGTGAAATGCTGGCACTAAGAGCTTACAGCCAATTTGAATTATTAAGAGCTTATGCTTCCTCATACGAACCAGATGGACTCGGCCTACCCTACATGAAAGAGCATACACTGAGCTATCCTGCAAGAGAAACAGTAAAATCCAATTTTGACAATATAAATGCAGACCTTAAAACGGCAAAGGAACTGATACCATCCGGTTTTAGCGATAATACACGCATTACAAAAACGGCTATGTCCGCCATACAGGCAAGGGTAGCCTTGTACGAAAAGAAATGGGGTGATGCTATTACTTATGCTTCGGAAGTAAGAAACAGTGAACCCTTAGCTCCTAAAAATGATTTTGGAAAGATATGGAAAGACGAAAGCCAATCGGAGGTTGTATGGAAATTGGCAAGGGTGATTGGCGATTCCCGCCTCGGAGCTGCTTTCTTCCGTGAAACAGGAGAAATTGTTCTATATGCCCCTTCCTTCAAACTTATTAATATGTTTGGAACTGTTACACAACGTGCTGATGATGTCCGTTTCAGTAGTTATATTCAATATGCACCCACACGTCCGGCCGGAAAATCACAATATCTGGTTGATAAATATGTTGGAGGCAACGCCACTTACCGAGGGCTTACTGCTGTTAAACTATTCCGCACCGGAGAAATGTATTTAATTAAAGCAGAAGCAGAATTGGAAAATAATAACGGTAGTACCGGTATCACTGCTGCAGCAAAAGACCTGAATGACCTGAGAAGAGCCAGAATCTATAACTATATCGATCAAACATTTTCAGATAAGCAAAGCTTAGTAAATGCCATATACAACGAACGGTTCAAAGAGCTGGCATTTGAAGGCCATCGGTTCTTCGATTTGAAACGAAGAAACTTACCGGTAGAGCGTACCACGCAAGATGCCATCAATACATCGGGAGCTATCAAGCTGGAGCCTACCGCCGCCCAATATTGTTTCCCGATTGCTGCGGATGAAATGAGCATCAATAAAAACATGGTTCAAAACCCCCATTATTAACCCCAGATACAATTGAGTAATGAAGACATTTTGTTCCATACTACTTGCTTGGGTTCTGTTCACAAGCTGTGGTAAATCAACCGATCCTAACAACCCGTTCCGACCCGATGCGCCCAAGCCTACAGAACCAGAAATTAGGACTGGCTCCATTGGCATTGTGGGCGATGCTGCCGATGTGCAAACTACTACCAAAAGTGGAGTAGTAATCATGGGCGGCGGTACCGATGTAGATGCCGCTTTTCGGTGGATGATAGACCGAAGCGGTGGTGGCGATGTGGTGGTAATAAGAGCTACCGGAACCGATGCTTACAATTCCTATGTAAAAGGATTGGGCACGGTAAACTCCGTAGAAACACTGAAAATAGACTCGCGCAAACTGGCAGATAATGATGGTGTGGCTAAAATCATCCGCGAAGCGGAAATGCTGTTTATTGCCGGTGGTGACCAATCAGATTACGTTAATTACTGGAAAGGCACAAAAACAATGGCAGCGATTAACTACCTGCTTACTGAAAAGAAAGTGCCAGTAGGCGGCACCAGCGCAGGTGCTGCCATCCTTGGCAACTACTACTTTGGCGCAGAAAGAGGCGGTATAGACTTGCCTGATATCAATGCGCTTGCCAATCCTTATGGAGAAAGAGTTATCATTGGCAGAGACGATTTTCTGAAAGCAACTTTTCTTCAAAACGTGATTACCGATCAGCATTTTACCCAACGCAATCGCCAAAGCCGCACCGTTGCGTTTCTTGGCAGGATCATGAAGGACTGGAATAAAACGCCTTACAGTATTGCTGTTGACGAAAGGACTGCTGTTTGTATTGACGAAACTGGCATGGCCACTGTAGTAGGCAGCAATAAAGCTTTTTTTTCAAAAACAGACGCGGCTAAAACACCTGAAACATTTACATCAGGCAGCCCTGTAACATGGAATCGTGATGGCAAAGCAATACAGGTATCCACAATAGCAGCAACAGCAACTAACAATAAATTTAACATGAACACTTTTGAACCAGAAAATGCAATAGGATTGGAAAAATTCTGGTGGTCGGCTGTTTCCGGTAACTGGGTGCAGAGTGTTCGCCAGTAATATTAATTAAAAATGAAAAATCTTTTTATTCTTTTTTGTTTTGCCTTATGTTATGGTCTTGTAGTTTCCTGCAACAATAAATTGGCAAATACCGGAAGTGCAAAATATGTAATGGTGATACATGGTGGTGCCGGCACCATTGAAAAACAATTTATGACTCCCGAAAAGGAAAAGTCTTATACAGAAGCGTTAACTGAAGCACTTCAGAATGGATACAATTTACTTAAAGAAGGGAAATCGTCAATGGATGCAGTACAAGCTGCAATAAATGTAATGGAGAACTCTCCCCTATTTAATGCAGGCAAAGGCGCTGTATTTACCCATGATGGAAAAAACGAGCTAGACGCTTCCATCATGGACGGACAAACGCTGAAAGCGGGTGCAGTAGCGGGCGTAACCAATATTAAAAATCCAATTAATGCAGCCAGGGCCGTTATGGAAAAATCAGAACACGTAATGATGGTGGGTAAAGGTGCAGAACAATTTGCTGCTGCCAGCGGATGCGATACAGTACCGCCCTCTTATTTTTTTACGCAGGAGCGTTGGGATCAATTACAGAGAACAATACAAGAAGAAGAAAAAGGTCGTGCAGCCTTTAATGATATTGATCCGCGAAAAAGCAATATCTACGGCATCTCTGATAAAGACAAAAAATTTGGAACGGTGGGTGCTGTAGCTTTAGACAATAAAGGCAATTTAGCAGCAGGTACCTCTACGGGGGGTATGACCAACAAGAAATATGGTCGAGTGGGCGATTCTCCAATCATAGGAGCCGGCACCTATTGTAATAATGTTACAGCCGGTATTTCATGCACCGGTTGGGGCGAATATTATATAAGAGAAGTAGCGGCCAATCGGATGTCATCTCTCATTGAATTGAAAAAACTTTCAGTGAAAGATGCGGCAAAACAGGTGATTGAAGAAATAGGCAAGCTGGGCGGCGATGGCGGCATCATTGGATTAGACAAATCGGGAAAAGTAGCTATGGAATTTAATACTTCGGGTATGTACCGGGGTGTAGTGGATGAAAACGGAAAAATATCAATATATATTTATAAATAATGAAGAAAGAATGTACTATTCGATGGGCTTTGCTTGCCACCGTTATGCTTGTAACATTTCTCACTTATGGGCAGAACAATGGCAGCCTGTTCATTATTGGCGGCGGAGAACGTTCTCCTGCGCTGATGAAAGATTTAGTTGAAACGGCTGCCCTTAAGCCAACTGACTATATTGTTATACTACCCATGGCCACCAGTATTCCGCAGGAGTCGATAGCTTATTTCAGTTCTCAACTGTCGCCAATATGTAATAATCAGATAGCCAGTTTCAATTTTACCAGAGCTCAGGCCAACGACCGTCAAAGTTGGATCGATTCTGTTCAAAATGCTCGCTTGATATACATTACCGGTGGCGACCAAAATAAATTTATGGATGTTGTAAGAGGTACAAAATTGTACGAAGCCTTGCATAGTGCTTATCGCAAGGGGGCTACTATTTCGGGTACAAGTGCTGGAGCTGCGGTAATGTCCGAAATCATGATTACTGGCGAAGAAAGGGATAAAGGCGATAAAAACAATTTTACATTTATAAAAAAAAATAATGCAATAACGGCACAAGGAATGGGCTTTGTAACCAGTGTAATTGTAGATCAGCACTTTATCAAACGAAGTAGATATAACAGGCTTTTAAGTGTGTTAGCCGACCATCCTTATAAAACGGTAATTGGTATTGATGAAAGCACGGCCATTATACTAACAGGTAAAAAAGTGAAAGTGGTGGGAGAAAGTCAAGTATTGATAGTTTGCAAGCCCCAAAAATTACGAATATTTGGAAAGGATAAAGCATCTTTTAAAGATGCCCGCATTTCACTTTTATCACCAGGAGATACCTTTAAAATAAAATAACAAATTAAAATACTCCCGAATGAATTTAAAACGGGGTACAAACAAAGCTTAAAAAACGCTACAATGATGATCATATTAAAAAAACTGTTTCCCGCCTTTTTAATCGCTTTAATAACTATAGCGGGTTGTAAGAAAGAGAAATACAATTTTGAAAACTTACCTCCAACCGTAAAAAGTTTTTTTACGATAACTAATACAGAACTGAATATTGACAAAGCCATTCAATTCCAAAACACATCGGAGAATGCTGCATCTTACAGTTGGGATTTTGGTGATGGAACAACCTCCATAGAGGCGAACCCAAAAAAAACATACAGTACCCCGGGAAACTACACCGTGAAATTAAAGGCCGTTGGCAAGGGGGGTACCGGCAATTATTCTTTTGATATTGTAATCATCGACCCAAATGCTGTTATAGATACGGACAAAGAACTGTATTTTATAGAGTACGGCAGCAAACTCGTGCGCAAAATATCCCTAGTACCGGGCTCTACAGCCGAAACTGTAATTAATATGACTGGCAAAGATGCGCATGGAATGGCTTACGATTCGGTAAATCAAAAAATTTATTACTGTGATTTCCTAGCATCCAATTCAGGAAAAATATGGCGTATGGATGCAGATGGCAGCAATTTAGTAACACTTCTTTCAGGGCTGGCTTCCCCTTATGGTATTGCCCTAAATCTTGCAGAAGGCAAAATGTACATAGCTGATGGCCCCAATGTGTCAAGAGCTAATCTGGATGGTAGCGGCTATGAAAAAACATTTATCAATGTAGCTGGTGGAGCAATGAGGGCAATAGGCTTCAACAGTAAAACAAATATTATTTATTATTATGAGGTGAATAATGAAAATATGCACGCAGCAAAATCTGATGGAACCGGAGCAGGAATAGTGATTGAAGGTGCTTATGGTTATGGCCTGTTTGTTGACAAAGTAAATGGGAAAATCTATTATGATGACCGTAATAAAACAGGTATTATGCAAGCAAATTTGGATGGATCTGGCGTTGTAAAAATTGCGAATGTTACGGGAAGCAGAGGAGGATCTGGCATCACGATTGATTATAAAGAAAGCAAAGTGTACTGGGCCGAAACGAATAACAATTTTATAAAACGCGCCAATCTGGACGGAACAGGTGCTGAAACCTTCCTATCCGGCGTAAGCAATCCCAGAGGTATGTTTATTAAATAAGTAAAATCATTTTAAACAAAATTCAATTTTGGCATTTTTTCGAAGATATTATCCAAACTATATCCAAAAAAAGATCGACATTTCTAATTATTGAAGCTATAAACAAGCTTCAACACAGCATATAAAAATGAAAATCATGATTTAATATACCTAAAATTGGGTAGAAGCGGTTTCACACTGATGTTTTAGTTTTGATGGCAAACAATACACATTATGAAAAAAACATCCAAACTACAACTATTCGTAACGATTACTATTATCATTGCGCTATTATCCTGCAAAAAAGGAGACACTGGTCCTGCAGGTCCCACAGGGCAACAAGGATCACAAGGTACAGCAGGAGTCAATGGCGCTACTGGAGCAACCGGCGCTACTGGAGCAACCGGCGCAACTGGTGCTAACGGTGCTAATGGTACTAATGGTGCTACTGGAGCAACCGGTGCTACTGGAAATGCCAATGTAGCTCAGTATCAGTTTAGCAGCCGTAATTATACAGATGCAACCAGTTGTTCTGCCTTGGATTTTACCATTCCGGTATCCGGTGCTGACATTGCTAAAAGTGTTGTGCTATGTTATGTAACTAACACGTTAGGGACTTGGTATCAACTACCCGGCAACTTTAATGGCAACCACACTTTTAGAATGTTGATTTTCCCCGGTAGCTCATCATCATCGGTATCATTCTGTAGAACTGACGGTACAGGAAGTGGTACTTTTAGTAGCATAAGGATTTTAGTAATTCCTGCCTCATCGATAACGACTTTAGCACGCACCGGTTTCGACAATTATATTACTACAGCAAAATATTACAACTTACCATCAAACTAAAACCATTCTTGTAGGATAATCTATAAGGTAATAGGCAGATAATTCGCAAATTACGAAATATGGGTAGCATCAACAGCTACCCATTAGTTTTGTGGTAATGTGAACAATAATGTAGAACGATCAACTGCCGCATCCTTCTTACAAGTGCAATTTTTTCGATAATTTTTTGTATCAATTTTTAATCTGATATTTTTTTACATTAATGGTCAGATGGAATAGCCGTAATAATAATCATCTTGGATGTAAAGTATTTTTATGGCTATTTCACACAACAATTTGGATGAACACAACTCACCCAATCTTCAACAACTACCAAACAACTCCTTTTATAGATAGAACTTAGCTAAAATACTTGCAGACTAACTAATATCATATTTCTGTATGACTAAAAACAGTCGCCATCATTATTATCACGAATAATTTCGAACAAATATTTAATTAATTATGGATCAGATCAAACTGCACTATCTATATAGTACATAAACGATGTAATACAAATAATATTCTTTTAGCCTAAGTGTAACTAAATACTACTCAAAACAGCTATAAAGATACAATCGCATGGACCTCTAACAGTTTTTGCCTGCTGATTTAGTAACCAAGTAGGTGGTAGCAAAAAAGTTTACCACCTGCTTTTTAAATTTAAAACTATGAGCGACTGGTTCGTAAGTCTATTTACAACAAATTCTATTGCTCAAACGATCCTGATTTTTGGATTAGTGATTTCTACTGGGCTATGGCTGGGGAGACTTAAAATTGCAGGAATATCATTGGGTACAACCTATGTTTTGTTTGTGGGAATGTTTTTGTCGTATATAGGTATAACGGTAGATGTAAGTACAGAGCATTTCTTAAAAGAATTTGGTCTAATCCTTTTTGTATATGCCATTGGGCTTCAGGTGGGGCCCAGTTTTTTTGCTAGTTTAAAAAGAAATGCACTCAACAATAATTTCATAGCAGGCATTACCGTTGCCGGAGGGGTATTGATTACGGTGGTTTTGTTTTATATCACCAATCGTCAAATCCCAGAAATGGTGGGAGTAATGAGTGGCGCAGTTACTAACACACCGGGGCTGGCAGCAGCACAAGCAGCAGCAGAAGAAATACACCTTACCGGCGGAGACAAATCGTTAATAACACTAGCTTATGCTTGCGCTTATCCGTTTGGTGTA
>APMI01018712.1_pt1 | contig 10991 bp, 8 predicted proteins | sample 667938 | NCBI WGS metagenome assembly APMI01 (sample SAMN01084076, study PRJNA167559) | wastewater metagenome | biome: Wastewater | place: Denmark: Ejby Moelle, Odense | collected 2011-11-28 | reverse complement strand
ATGAGCGCTCGCCCTGGCACACGCTTTGTGCTGGTACGACGTTCAACGGAGTCGGCAGTAGCAAAGCTCCGCGAAAACTTCAATGTAAAGGAGCGCGGCAAGAAATCCGGCATCCTCGAGGTCAGCCTGCTTGGTCCAGACGGTGACAAGAACGCCGTCGTTCTCGACGACATCCTCAAAACCTACGTCCGTCAAAACGTAGAGCGCCGTTCGGCAGAAGCAGAAAACACCCTCAAGTTCCTCGAAACTCAGCTGCCCACGCTCAAGCGTGAGCTGGATGCCGCAGAATCGGCCTACAACGCCTATCGACAAAGCCGCGGGTCGCTCGATCTAAGCCTTGAAACGCAAAGTGTGTTGCAGTCCGTTGTCGAAGTGGACAACCAGATCGTTGCTCTAAAACAGGAACGAGACGAACTGCGCCAAAGTTTCACCGCGGAGCATCCTCGTGTTCAAGCTGTCGACAAGCGTCTGGAGCGCCTGAGAGATCGTCGCAAACAGTTTGATGCCGACGTCGCCAAATTGCCTGATACCCAGCAAAAGGTTTTGCGGCTGGCGCGTGACGTAGAGGTGTCTACAACCCTATATACCGACCTCGTCAATACCGCCCAGCAATTGCGCGTGTCCAAGGCTGGGACTGTGGGTGACGTGAGAATCATCGACCCGGCAGCAATAGCCAGTGAGCCTGTCGGACTGAAGGTTCCGGCGATTCTGGCTATTTCTATGATGCTCGGCCTGATTGCCAGCATGATGATCATTTGGCTAAAGCGTTCGCTGCGGGTCGTTGTCGAAGATCCGGAGGTCATCGAATCCAGGATGGGTTTGCCTGTCTACGCCACAGTTCCGCATAGCAGCGACGAAGTTGCACTCTTCAGTCGCAGCCGTAAGTCCAAGGGGGCCGGCGAATTGCTTGCGGTCACCAATCCAGAAGACGACGCCATTGAAAGCCTACGTGGCCTCCGCACAACCATCCACTTTGCGCTGATGGATGCCACGCACAACTCCTTGCTGATAACCGGCTCCAGCCCCGGTCTCGGCAAGAGTTTCATTTCTAAAAACCTCGGCGCCGTGTTGGCTCAGGCCGGTTCACGTGTCGTGATCATCGACGCCGACTTGCGCAGGGGGCATATCAACAAGGAATTCGGCCTGCGCCGTGAAGTGGGCGTGAGCGAATACGTCGCCGGAACGGCAAAGCTCGAAGACATCGTCAAGCCCACCGCCGTGCCAAACCTGTGGGTAGTGACCACTGGCCAAATTCCGCCGAACCCCTCTGAATTGCTTATGCATCTGCGTTTCGAGCAGTTGCTGGAACAGCTAGGTAGGCAATTCGACACCCTGATCGTCGATGCCCCACCGATCCTCGCCGTATCCGACGCCGCAATTATCGGCCGCCAGGTTGGCGCCACGTTGATGGTTGCCCGTGCCGGACACCACCCGATCCAGGAACTGGAGCAGGCCGTCAAACGCCTGAATCATGCGGGTGTTCAGGTGAAGGGGTTTGTGTTTAATGATTTGAATACTGATAGGCAGCGTTATCGCTATGGGTATAAGGGATATGTCTATCGTTATTCTTACAATACAAAGACCTGAAAGCTATCTAACGTTCGCACTTCGGATTTGTCAATATATAGAAATATTTTGCCGTAAAGCTGTTCATATATATGACTTTTTACGATCGTCTTTTGGCCGGCTTGCTCGCACACCTGAAAGCCAGGTTGATTACCGGTATAGCCGGTTTTATCGACAGTAACTTGCTCAAAAAATGCTCAAGTTTGATCAGCGCATAGTTGGACTTGATAACTTCGCTACCGAGCACCAGCGTAACCTCGACGAAGCGCATGCCTTGGTTGGCCTGAACAGTGGGGTAATTTCAAGTTTATCGAGGGTGATGTCCGAGATATGGGCACCTCGAAAAACCTCACTTTCCGAAAACCCGATATCGCTAAATCAACAACTTACAACAGTAATTTCGGTGAAATCAGGGGTTTTTCGAGGTGCCCATATGAAGGATTGTCAGCGGGCTTGTAAGAGCGCGGAATACGTCTTGCACCAAGCGGCTATGGGTTCCGACCCTCGTAGCCTTACAGACCCGATCAATGCTAATGCCGCCAACGTTACGGGATTTCTGAATATGCTGCTTGCTGCGCGTGATGCCAATGTGATGCAATATGTATGCGCAGCCAGCAGTTCGACTTATGGGAGTCATCCCGGTTTTTCCAAGGGGGACGATGTTATCAGCAAGCCGCTTTCGCCTTATGCCATCACGAAATACGTCAATGAACTTTACGCTGACGGTTTTGGAGGAAATTACGGCACGCGGTGCATGGGAGTGCGCTATTTCAATGTCTTTGTTCATCGGCAAGCCCCCAACGGAGCGTACGCCGCAGTTATCCCAAAATGGACTGCAAGCATGATCAGGGGCGAGTCCGTTTTTATCAACGGCGATGGTGAAATCAGCCTTGATTTTTGCTTCATCGCGAATGTTGTTCAGGCGAACCTGCTGGCGGCCACTACCCAAAACGCTGATGCGCTGAATCAGGTTCATAACGTGGCGGTAGGTGATCGCACCACTCTTAACGAGTTGTACGCCCAATTGCGCCGTAACTTGTTGCCACTCCATTCCCACCTGCAAGGCGCAGTGCCCGTATACCGCGATTTTCGTGCTGGTGACGTGCGCCACAGTTTGGCGGATATCAGCAAAGCCTGCTGCCTGCCGGGCTATGCGCGCACTCAGCGAATTGGCCATGGGATTGAAATGGCAATGCCTTGGTATGTCCAGAACGATGCAACTGCAGCCCGAGTATAATGACCATGAATAAGCCAATCTACGTTACCCAGCCTTATCTGCCTCCGCTTGAAGATTTTTTTCCTTACCTTCAGGAAATTTGGAACAACAAGATTCTTACTAATGGTGGGCCGTTTCACCAACAGCTGGAAAAGGCGCTTTGTGAATATTTGGGTGTGGAACACCTTGCCCTTTTTTCCAATGGAACGCTGGGTCTGGTTACGGCATTGCAAGCCTTGCGTGTGACGGGTGAAGTCATCACTACACCCTATTCGTTTGTCGCGACTGCGCATTCATTGCTTTGGAATGGCATTAAGCCTGTATTTGTCGACGTAGATCCGCTTAGCCTGAATCTCGACCCTACCAAAATTGAGGCGGCCATTACGCCGCACACCACGGCCATCATGCCGGTGCACTGCTATGGCCATCCTTGCGATGTGAAGGCAATTCAAAAAATTGCTGACAACTATAATCTGCGCGTCATCTACGATGCTGCGCATGCTTTTGGCGTGCGGGATGACGGCGGCAGCATTTTGCGTCACGGCGATCTGTCTGTTCTGAGTTTTCATGCCACCAAGGTTTTCAACACTTTTGAAGGTGGTGCAATCATTTGCCCGGATGCCAAAACCAAGCAACGTATCGATCATTTAAAGAATTTTGGCTTTGTTGACGAAGTGACTGTTGTTGCCCCCGGCATCAACGGCAAGATGAGCGAAATCAATGCTGCTTTCGGTATGTTACAGCTGAAGCATGTTGACGAAGTGCTTCGACAACGCGCGGAAATCGACGCCAACTACCGCCGCCAATTGCAGGGCGTAAAAGGTATTCATTGCTTGCCTGACGCCGGTCAGAAGGCATCGAATTATTCATATTTTCCAATTCTGGTAGAGCCGGACTACCCCCTGGGTCGCGATGATCTTTATCAAAAAATGAAGGATCAGGGTATCTATTCCCGCCGATATTTTTATCCCCTTATCTCCGACTTTCCGATGTATCGAGGCTTGCCGTCTGCTCAACGGGGGAATCTGCCAGTAGCCGCAGAATCAGCGGAAAAGGTCTTGTGTCTGCCCATTTATCCGGCTTTGACCGCAGACGATCAGCAACGTGTCATTGATCTCATTCTGGATTGTAAGTGATGGCCCAATTAAGCCGAGAGGTGATTGAGCGCATGGGGTTTGCATTTCTTGGAAAAAATGTGGCCATATCGGATCGTGCTTCCTTCTATAACTGCTCAAAGATAACACTTGGCGACAATATAAGGATTGATGATTTTTGCGTACTGTCTGCTGGGATTGGGGGGATTGTTGTTGGCAGTAACGTGCACCTTGCTGTGTATTCTTCTTTTATCGGTGCCGGAAAAATCACTTTGTCGGATTTTTCTAATATCTCTTCGCGCGTTTCTATCTATTCAAGCAGTGATGATTACACCGGGGAAACAATGACCAATCCCACGATTCCTGCGGTGTACACAGGTGTTCAGAGCGCCGATGTCTTTGTGGGCAAGCATGTGATCGTGGGTAGTGGCTCGGTGATTCTGCCGGGAGTCACTCTGGAAGAGGGAGTTGCTATAGGCGCCCTTAGTCTGGTCAATCGAGACTGCCGCAGCTTCGGGATCTATGCGGGAACACCAGCACGGTATATCAAGGAGCGCAAAAGAGATCTCCTTAAGCTGGAGTCCGATTTTGTAGTGGAAAACGAAAAGCGGAATATCTGACGTGTCTCTGAAGCGTAATATTCTTTTTAATTACATAAGTCAGATATATGTAACGTTGATTGGGATCGTACTGGTTCCTTTGTACATGAAGAACATGGGGCCGGAGGCTTATGGGCTCGTCGGGTTTTTTGCCATGTTGCAAAGCTGGTTCGGGATGCTCGACTTGGGGCTGACGCCAACGATCAGTCGTGAAACTGCGCGGTATCGTGGAGGAGCTTTGTCGGCGCTTACGTATCGTCAACTTTTTCGTTCTTTGAGCCTGATTTTCGTGAGTGTCGCTGCTGCAGGCGGAACTGTTCTTCTATTCCTTTCTGACTTGATCGCGACACGTTGGCTAAATGTTGAGGCGCTATCTCACTCTGATGTGGTTATCTCCGTGCAGATCATGGCTGTCAGTGTGGCCTTACGCTGGATGGGTGGGCTTTATCGAGGGGTGGTAATTGGCTCCGAACGGTTGGATTGGATGAGTGCATTTAATGCATCCGTCGCCACATTACGGTTTGTAGGTGTATTGGTAAGCATGCAGCTTCTTGGTTTCACGCCGCTTGTTTTTTTTGGCCACCAGTTAGTGGTCGCCTTTACGGAACTTTTGGGGCTTTTTTTAATGAGCAGTCGCCTCTTGCCTGCGAATAGCGAAGTTGGTGTTCATCTTGGCTGGTCATTGCGTCCTGTGAAACCCTATCTAAAGTTCGCTCTTTCGATTGCATTAACTTCATCCATTTGGATTCTTGTTACACAAACGGACAAATTTTTGCTTTCGGGGATATTGCCGCTGGGAGAATACGGGTACTTTACCATGGCCGTCTTGGCTGCCAGTGGAGTTACGGTTGTAAGTGGTCCTATCAGTAACGCAATAATGCCACGAATGGCAAAGTTAAATGCTGAAGGTAAAATGGAAGAGCTGTTCAGGGTTTATCGTAATTCAACTAGATTTGTGAGTGCTATAGCTGGGGCCGCATCAATATCCTTGGCTTTTTGTGCGCAACCCTTTTTGTATGCGTGGTCGGGAAATTTTGAGTTGGCAAGTAATGTTTCTGCTGTTCTTGCGTTGTATGCGATCGGAAACGGGGTTCTCGCAATGGGCGCCTTTCCGTATTATCTTCAATATGCCAAGGGTGATTTGAGATACCACTTGATCGGTCATTTTTCGATGCTTTTTATAATGATTCCGGCTACTTTGTATGGAGCATTAAAGTTTGGATCGATTGGTGCCGGTTTTTCCTGGGTCGGGATCAATGGGGTGTATTTGTTTTTTTGGGTTGCTTACGTGCACAAAAAAATTGCGCCTGGCTTGCATTTTTCATGGCTTATGCTCGACGTTGTAGCAGTGAGCTTGCCTGCAGTGATTCTTGCCTATGTGATTGATTTAATTTTTCCGCTGCACCTATCTTCGAATGAAGATTTTTCGCGCTGGAATGCAGTGGTGGAAACGTTAGTGTTTAGCTTCGTGATTGTTTTTTGTTCACTAAGTATGTATTTGTTTTTTAAAAAAAATAATGGAAAGATTTAAGTATTTGATAGTGGCGAACTCCTACGATCCCAATGTGGGAGGGTGTGTTGTTTTGCATCGACTATGTCACGAACTCAATAAGTTGGGCTGCGTCGCCAGACTGGTTCCTGCATTTAATAACCATGTATTTAACAAGGATAATATGGTTGTTCCCTTTTTGAGGTTTGTCAAAGAGCGGTTGAGAAGAATAAAAAAATATAAAACAAACCCAGATTTTTTAACGCCGGTTTGGTGTGAGCAAGAGTTTCGGGCGAGTATTGATGATTGGGTGGTTATTTATCCGGAGACCATATCTGGCAATCCATTGGGTGCAAGGCGCGTTGTTCGGTGGTTTCTCCATCATCCCGGTTTTCATCGCAGTGATTTTTATTATGGATTTAATGAACTCTATTTTAAGTATCATCCCGGAATAAACGTTCCAAGAGATTTGCAGGCGAATACCTCGCCAAACGGTCTTCATGTTATTCATTACCCCTTGGATTTGTACAACATGGAAGGCTGCTGCGCAGCAAGGAAAGGTTCGGCTTATGCAATTCGAAAAGGGGTTGGAAAAAAAATAGTTCACGATCTAAATAATTCAGTTTTGATTGATGGTAAAAGTCACGAGGAAATATCAAAGATTTTTAAGTCGGTTGAAGTGTTTTATTCGTATGATCCCTATACCGCATACTCAACATTTGCTGCGCTGTGTGGATGTGATTCAGTTGTGGTGCCGGATGATGACGTCTCTATCGAAAAATGGTATCCGGAGAAGAATTTCAGGTTGGGAATCGCTTACGGTGTTGACGGTGTTCTTGTTGCGAGGGATGAGCGGTCCGCGCTCTTGTGTCGGGTTGAAAAGGAACTGGCTAGTAACTCAAAAAATGTTGAGCGCTTTTTAGGTGAAGTAAATGCGTATTTTCAGTAGCTTTTAGAAAATTTTGTTCTTATTTATTTACAAGCTTTACTTCGGCTGTTTGGGTGTTTTTGAGGGCTAGATAGATGCTTAGCATAGTTAGGAGTTCTGAACTTGCACTACTGGCAGGCGTAGTGTATTTGGCTGGCACTTTTCTCGTTTTTCGTATAGCCCACCAGCGCAGCAGGTTCTCCTTTGTATTGATTTACTCTGAGCTTTTTTACATTATAGGTATAGGTGTCGGTGCTATTGCTTTGTCCCTAGATGAGGGCGTTCAGGGGGATATTTATCAGTCGTTCTTGCTGGCTAATGGTCCGTTGGATAATTTGACGTTTGTTCATATTATTGTTTATACGGTTGGAATGGTTTTTGGGATGGCTGCTTATAAGCCCAAATATTTATTTGGTGTGCATGGAATAAGTTTGCGCTTAGATTTCAGACGTTATTTTTCTGGGCTATCGGTCTATTGGTGGCTGCTGATTTTAGGTGTTGGTTTTTTAGCAATTTACGTAGCTGTGGTGGGGCCGTTAGTAGCTTTTACGACGGCAGGTAAAGCTAGGTCCAATCAGGTAGAAGAGTTGGTGGACTCTGCGGAGTTCCTATTTTTAAAAAATTTGGCGAAGGTTGGTGTTTTTTCTATTATATTTATTCCTTTGGTATTGGAGAAAAAAAATAAAACGAAAGAGTTTTTTGCATTGCTTTTTTATGGTGTTGCTCTTTACGTATTGAATGGCGCCAGAGCCTCTTTGATTGATACAATTTTTCTGGGCTTTATGATCTATATTGCTCGAAGAGGTGTCAGTTTTAGAATGTATGGCTATATTATTTTGTTTTCTTTATTGGCGATTTATATTATTTTTTATGGGAAGGGGTTGGGCGATGAAGTGTTTTCTGCTTATTTTGAAGGAACATCCGCCGAGCATAATTCTGGGGGGGCGACATTATCTTCATTTCTTGGGCAATTCGTTACCCTGATATTCTCGGTCGATGCGGGCATTAAGAGCTTTTATGAGAATGGTCCCATTTTTTCTAAGGCTTTGATGCTTTCGCCTTTTGGTGTTATGCCGGGCTGGCTCTATTCTGCTGTTGGTTTTGACTGGTTGAACTGGCAGAGTGTTGCACCAAACGAGAATATCGTCTGCTTGAATACGGCTGCATTTCCTTTGGCATTGCCTTGCACTGCGCCACCGTACTACACGGGGGTGGCGGCCTATGTTGGGCCCGTGTGGATGGGGTTTTTGTTCGGATTCTTTAGGTTTTATATATTCTCTGCAATATCTTACAGCTGGCATATGCTTCGGGATCGCCCAGATCTCCTTTGGCGGCCACTTTTGGCTTTTAGTTTTTTTTCTAGATTTACATTGCTAATTCCCAATGTGATTGGTTTTTTGGTTTTTTGGGGGGTGATTTTAATTGGGGTGGTGTGGGCGCGAAAAATTATTTACAGACGATCTGTTTGATGAATTTTAAATTAATTAATTTCGGTGCGTCTATGTTTAACCTTAAATTAACGCCGGCATAGCGTTGTTTAGATTTTAAAGTCTTATAAAAATATTGAGAATGGATATGTTGTCAATATTGCGTGTTTTTTGCTCGCTGGTCTTTTTTGAGGTTGGTCTGTAATGAAGGTGTTGATGTTGACCCGCTACGACCGTCTCGGTGCCAGTAGCCGCTTGCGCTCCATGCAGTATTTGCCATGCTTGAACGCGGCTGGTTTTGAAGTGACGGTTTCTCCATTGTTTACTGACGCTTACGTAAAGGGCTTGCGTCAGAATCAGCGTAGTTTGGGTGAGGTGGTGCGTTGTTATGCACGACGGTTGAAGGGCTTGCTTCACGCACGTTCTTTCGATTTGGTCTGGATCGAGAAAGAAGCACTTCCGTGGTTGCCTGCTATCTTTGAGTCGGTATTTCTGCGTGGTGTGCCTTATGTCCTCGATTACGATGATGCGATATTTCATAAATACGATTTGAATCGACACGGATTGATTCGTTTTGCTTTGGGGGAAAAACTTGATCGCTTGATGGCAGGGGCAAAGCTTGTTGTAGCGGGAAATCAATATCTCGCGAAGCGCGCGAAATGTGCGGGTGCGCGGTGGGTGGAGATAGTTCCTACGGTGGTTGATATAGATCGCTACGAGGTGAAAGAGGTAGCGGGTTGGACCAAGGACGGGCTTAAGATCGTTTGGATCGGTTCTCCTTCAACCGCGCAATATTTGGATATCTTGGCCGAGCCACTCCGGAATCTGGCAAGTCACAGACGTTTCACTTTAAGGGTGATTGGCGCTGCGGGTGTGGATATTGCAGGTGTGGATACGGAGTTCATTCCTTGGTCAGAAGATGTTGAGGTTGCGGCCATACGTGAATGTGATATTGGAGTTATGCCGCTCTTCGACCTGCCCTTTGAACGTGGCAAATGTGGTTACAAGCTGATTCAGTATATGGCTTGCGGTCTGCCAGTTGTGGCGTCACCAATTGGAGTGAATGTTGAGATCGTCAAGGTTGGTGAGGTAGGTTTTTTGGCCGAATCGGCTTCCGAATGGGAGGAAGCAATTGGCAGGCTGTTGGATGATGCGGCGCTACGGGATCACTTCGGCTCGGCTGGTAGGCTTTTGGCTGAGCGTGACTATTCTTTACAGGGCGTCGCTCCTAGACTTTCTAATCTTTTGAAGACGGCGGCTGTTCCGTGTTGAGATTGTTTTGGTTTTTTCGTAGTGGATAGGAATTTTAATTATCTTGTTGAATATAAATTTTTTGAATTGATTTGGGATTTGTTGTTTTTAATTGAACCTCGGGGGCTTTGAATTTTCTTTTTAAGTTTAAAGATTCGGTGCTCTGCAAATTTTGGAGTGGTACGTGCGAATCGCTTTTGTTGCTAATACAAGTTGGTACTTATTTAATTTTCGCCTCAATTTGATGCGGGTTTTGCTAGATAAAGGTCATGAGGTTTATGCAATTAGTCCGCTTGATGAATATTCAAATCGGCTTGTTGCTGAAAATGTGAAGTTCTTGGATTGGAAACTTAGTGGTGCAGGAGTGAACCCGTTTGTAGAGTTTTTTTCGGTGTTGCGTCTCAGAAATATGTTAGTGCGGGAGAATGTTGATGTGGCTCTGACCTACACTCCCAAAGGTAATGTGTATTGTGGATTGGCTATAATTTTTTCAGACAAAATAATGCTGCCGAATGTTTCGGGGCTGGGGCGAGTTTTTAGTGCTGGAGGATGGCTAAGTGCTCTTGTAAGAATGCTTTATAAGCTAGCTTTTTTGCGAGCGTATAAAGTTTTTTTTCAAAACGAGGATGATAGAAATCTCTTTGTAAAAGCTCGGCTCGTGCATGGATCGAAAACAGAGCGATTAATGGGGAGTGGCGTGGATCTATCCAAGTTTCAGCCTAAACCGTTGCCCTGTCTAACAACTCCAAGAGTCGGTGGGGTTGTTTTTATTCTTGTCGCTCGTTTGATATGGGAAAAGGGCGTAGGCCAATTTGTTGATGCAGCTAGGTTGATAAGAGTTGCCTACCCACAAGCTCGATTTTGGATTCTTGGCAAACTTCCTGATGAGAGATCAGGAGGAGTTAAGAAGGTCGATGTTGATAGGTGGGAGAAGGAGCGACTTATTGAGTATCTAGGCACAACAGATAATGTTGCTCATGTCTTGGATAGAGTTGATTGCATGGTTCTGCCTTCTTACTATCGGGAAGGTGTGCCTCGGTCTCTTATAGAGGCTGCTGCAATGGGACGACCCTGTATCACTACGGATATGCCTGGTTGTAGAGATGTGGTGCGTGATGGAGAGAATGGGTGGCTTTGTGCTCCGCGAGACTTGAACGATCTTAAAGAAAAGATGGTGCGATTTATTGAGGCACGGCCCGACAAAAAGTTGGAAATGAGTGTCGCCGCTCGTCGAGTCGCTGTAGAACTGTTCGATGAAAAAGTAATTATCCAAAAATATTTGGCTGCAATTGAAAATATAAATAAGGATTTTCGATGATTCTCGTCACCGGCGGCGCCGGCTTTATTGGTGCAAATTTTGTTCTGGACTGGCTTCGCGTGAGCGAGGAGCCGGTGGTCAATCTGGATGCGCTGACGTATGC
>APMI01000183.1_pt1 | contig 10992 bp, 9 predicted proteins | sample 667938 | NCBI WGS metagenome assembly APMI01 (sample SAMN01084076, study PRJNA167559) | wastewater metagenome | biome: Wastewater | place: Denmark: Ejby Moelle, Odense | collected 2011-11-28 | reverse complement strand
CATCCTGGACGTACGACAGCCAATTGAGGGTCCACTTAGGGCCGACGTTAAAAAAGCCGAAATTCGCAGGCTGGCTGGCTTCTCGTTGGTTGTAGGTGAGTATGGTCTGAACCGCTGGGCCTTTCGGGGGGTTATAGCCGACGGGCACATCCCGCAAATACAGGCTGACCACCATTTCAGTAAAGCTGTAGCCGCACATGCCCTTATTGCAATCCTGAGAACCGCCGGTATGGTCGTCCTCCGGGCTGGTATCGTTAGGCTGCACACTGCCGGTAAAGCCCATGCCATGAGGAATATCGGCTTCGGCGATCTCAATCTTTCGCCAACCCGGAGCCAGCGTATCACCCGGCACTAGGAAATAACCGCTTGCTTCCTGATCGATGGCGTCACGGGTCACCCACAAGTCTTCACCGAAAATGGGATCTTGCAGATGGTAGCGGCCGTCGCGTTCCTCCGTAATGGCGGCATAGTGGCTGACTTTCCAATGGACAACCGATGGCACGGGGATCGGCTGGCCGGGAGCGCGGTGAATCAAGACGTGGGGCAACTGGGCTTGTTGTGCCAGTCGATCTACCTCGGTTAGAGAGATCCCCTTGGGTCCAGAGCGGTAATCATCCAGGAAGCGGACTTGGTTGGCTGGACGACCTTGCGCAAGGAGCAGGTTCTTCAGCGCCATTGGCCCGCATAGGTAGGACACGCCTGGCTCGTTACGCATCATCCACAGCCCTTCACGCGCACCCGCCACCATTTCGGAGGCCGATCCTGAGACGGGTCGGTCACCCATCTCCTCGAAAAGGGCTGCTAATCGCTCGGAGTGCCCCAAGCGTGCGTGCATCCGCATCAGTTCGCCCAGGGCGCGATCCGCCAACGCCTTAGCCCGTGGTTCTTTCAGGGGCTTGCCGATCTGCCAGGCCGTTTCCCATGTCGCAATCGCTTGGCCAAAACGCCCCTCCTGGTAATAGCTGATCCCCAGGTTGGTCAGGAGGGCTAAAGACCAGCTGGACTGGGGATACTGCGCCAGGAAGGCGGTGAGTGCATCAAAATCATGGCTATCGGCGCGTTGTTGATAGCGTCTTAGTGCATCTCGTAAAGCGGCATTTTCCTCGTTAGAGGTTGGTGCGGTGGCAATCAGCGGCTCTGAAAACTGGGTCAGGGCCAGCTGTGCCAGTTCAGGCGTGATTTCAGCAGGAGAGGGATTTATCGCCACAGCGATGGGGGAGAGGAAAGCGACCAGGATTCCCAAAAGAAGCGCGTGTAACGATTTGTAAGCCGCTCTTATCGTGAGCATGAAACACCTCTTCTGAACTATTCTATTAAATTTATTTTAAATCAATATCTTAATTTCATAGCCACTGGATGTAACGATAAAGGGTCCAGTAACCCTGCAAAGGGTAGGTGAAGATGGGGGAATAAGGAAGGGATGCGGGCAACGAAGCATTTTGGGCCATCGTTTGAGCCGAAGGCCAAACGGAGTGATCCGTTTGGCCATGGCGACCAACGAGCCGAAGCGAAGCGGCTGTCAAGGCCGTGCGGAGCACGCCGCGAAGCGGTTTAGCCTTGACAGCCAAGCGAAGCGCAGGCTAGGGGGGTTTGGGGGGTTTACCCCCCATTGGGGTTAAAGAATCTGTGAGCGAAGCGAACTCCTTTTGGGGGGTCTGGGGGGTTTGAAATGTTGCCCAATGCAAGGTTATCCACAGGCGTTTCTCGCGCGCGCGGATTAAATAAAGATTAAGAAAGGATTAGGGAAAATGCTGCATTGCGTCAAGTCATTGAATTTAAAGTAAAAAAACGATGTTTTTTTAAATATCCTCCTAGTGCTAGAACGGTATCCTCCTAGTGCTAGAACGGTATCCTCCTAGTGCTAGAACGGTATGATAAAAATTTAATTATCTGTTTTTATTATTCTTTCTCATCTTGGTTTCTAAGTGTTTGCGCTGTGACTTTGTGGGTTCCTTATCAGTGTAAATAACATCGTTACAAATCTTGTAAGTAAATGCTTGTCCATATTTCATGCTTGCTTTTTCTAAAGAATCTAATGCCTTACGAATATCTCTCCTAAAATTATCAAGCCTTTCGTAGTCACTTCCACATAACTGACGCAGCTTACCAACGCTAATCGGATATGGTTTAGCATGGCTGGCATAGAAACCGTGTAACCACTGGGCTAAGGGTTGACCGTCTAACTCACGCCGTACTGACCAATCAATGTGCGTGAACTGATCAGGTTCAAACATGGATCGCAGCTTGGGATTGGCTCGAAAAACGTATTCTCGTGTTTCTTTGTCGCGGTAAACCTCGTCAATCAAACTTCCTTCATAGCCGTACCGCCCAATATGGACATCCACGCCCGTCGCTTTCATGCGGCTAAGTCGGATATCTAGAATTTCCCGGTTTTTGCCGGTATCGGTTTTACCTAGTGCCTTAAGTAGCTGATAAGCGGTTACTCGACATTCATTGCCCAACCCTTGGAGACGCGCGATATGTAGAATCATCTCCCAAACATCTAAGTCACCCTGATCAAGACGCTCGCCGGTGTAGTAGATTTCTACACCCTCTAAGGTTGCTATCTGCTCCCGTTTCATATAACGCCTAGCGCCGCGCCGAATAGCGCCGAATAGGGCGGAGCGGAGAAAGCCATTGGGGACAGCGCGGACCGCCTCAGGCCAGAGAGGCAGCTTGACGACCTTTGCTACAGGGGGCGGACTCTCGGCGGTTTGCAACGGTAAAGCAGCTTGTTCTCGGCGCTGTTGGGAGCGTTGTAGGGCGCGGGCCTCAATGGCCTTCATCTTGGCCAGTAGATCGACGCTGGTGCTAGGTTGCTTGACCGGCATAGTTTTCGTCCTTTTGATGATTCTTGTTTTATATAGACTTACTCTAGGTCACTGAATGACCTCTAATTTTCTATTTACTCTAACTCTATGGATTGATGGCGCTCTCTAGTCGTTCACCGAGGATTCTGTAGAGCGGGATTTGGCTCTGTAGAAGGAGCGGTGGGTGCGCTTGGCTTTTGCAGCGGTGATACTGGATTTTGAATTGAGGCTGAGGCGGGGGTTAAGGTCGATTGCTGAACCGGATCGGGTTTCATCGCGACATTCTTCAGAGTTTGCAGCTCCTCACGGGCCAGGCGAAGGTCGCGTTTTAGAGCCGTGACAACCAGATCATTGACATCCAAGATCATGGTGTCGTCGTACTCCTTCAGCTCCTGGCGGAAGGCTTGTAGATCCTCATAGAGGCTCTGCGGGAGCTTGACGGTGATGGTGCGTGTGAGGATGTTTTTCTTGCGGGTGATTTTGCTCATTTGGGCGTCCTCGCTAGATTTAGTGTGGCTTCTCCTCTATTAAAGCAGGTCACGGCTCTTTGGCGAGTGCTTTTATCCCACCTTCTCCTCGCTCCTATCATGACCTCGACGGTTTCGATACCGTACTACTCCCTCCGCCGCACCGCTATGTACAGCACGCTCACGCTTGCTTGACATAGCGGTGCGGCGGAGTTATTTCATCACGCACCAAATAAAACGCGCCTTGTTATCGCGTTTTTTCACGCTTATACTCCCTTCATCAGAGCGCTCGCCGACCGCCCGAAGTCGTCGCCGTTTACCGGATTCGGTCAAATCCGTGACCCTATCGCAAGGTAGGGATCAGACACCCACTCTGTAAGCTGGGTCCCCGGTTCCCGGACCGCACATCGGGCGCAGGACCTCTGCCTGCGATAACCCCAGAGGATCACGTTGGTTCACCGATCCAACTCAAAAAAATCGGCGGAGGGGTTCAGGGCTTCGACAACCATCGCTGAACAGGCCTCGCCTTCGCGAGATCATCCACGTTAGCTAACCGGCGCGATCAGTCCGAGCCAGACCTTGAGGTCAAACGGGGCGAATAGGCGCAAGCCGCTGAGCCAAACGGCCAGTCAGTTCTTACACAGGGGATTGGATTTACAACCTCATCGCCTCTCTTAACCGTTATGCGCGTTTACCTCGACAATTGCGCTTTCAACCGACCCTTCGACGATCAACTCCAGATCCGGATTCGGTTAGAGTCGGATGCAAAGCTCGACCTTCAAGAAAAAATTAGGCAGCGTCAAATCGACTTAGTGTGGTCTTACATGCTCGATTTCGAAAACCAACAAAACCCCTTTGCAGAGCGCAGGCGCGCCATTGAAAAGTGGAAAATAAAAGCCGTTATCGACATTGAAGAAACACCCGCTTTGCTCGCCACAGCCGAGACGCTTGTCCAGCTCGGACTGAGCGCCAAAGACGCCTTACACGTCGCCTCCGCTGTAGAAGGTAAAGCGCATTACTTCGTCACCACCGACGACAAACTGATTAAAAGACTCGCGACCTACAGCGCCATTGAAACCGTCAATCCAGTCGATATTGCAGGACGCCTTGATGAAAACTGACACCGAAATCCGGTTACAAGGGATGGAAGCATTGCTTCAGCGCCTGGGTGAAGTTGAAGCGGAGCGCTTCATCAGTTTGATCCAGCGTGAGCCGTTTGATTACACCGTCTGGCAGCGCACCCTGTGGGCCTCCAACAGCGTCCGTGAACTCAGTCGGCACGCCATGCAAAACCGTATAGACCCAGTTACAACACCGACGCCGGCCCCTAACTAATTGCTGGTCTCACCGCGCAGGTCCTTCCTGTGAACCCAACGACGCCCCGCAAACCCACTGATCCGCTGGAGCAACCCCCGCCCCCCTTCGACGCCCAAGCCGAAGCCGCCGCGCTGCGGGCACACACCCAAGCGATTCGCAAAAAACGCTACCTGCCCTCCAAGCTGGATCGCTACCGGGGGGAATTGCTGCAATTGCACCAAGCCGGGGTCACGGCCGCCGAGCTGCACCGCTGGCTGCGGGCCAAGAAAGTCAACGTCGTCCCCTCCACCGTGCGCCGCTGGCTCGCCAACAATGGCTAAATTCGCCGCCCCCGCCCAACAAGCCGCGCGGGTCATGCAACGCCTCCAAGGGCACACGCTGCGCTCGGTCGGCACCGTGCGCAACTACGAACAAGCCCTCACGCGGGTTGCCGAATACACCCGCGAACAGCACTTGGATGGGCTGCGTTCCCTCACGCCCGAACAGGCGGTGTGCTATCTGGAGCAACGTGGGCAACACGTCGGGCAGAAAACGCTCGATCTGGAGCGGCAAGCCCTTCAAGCCATGCTGCGCCACCTCACCGGCCAGCTCGCCCCCAACGAACGCCTCCCAGTGGTCAAAGCCGCTCGACCGCAAAAACTCGTCGGACGGGCCTACACACGCCTCCAGGCGCACATGATTGCCCAATCGCAAACTCCCAAACATGCGCTGGCGACACAGATCGCCTACCAGGCCGGATTACGGGCGCATGAACTCCTCACGCTGCGCCCACTGGCCGAACGGCCTCCCGATCTACGCCCGGCGCTCAGCAGCAAATGGGCCGGACGTGAAGGCATCGCCTACACCGTCCAGGGCAAAGGCGGCCTCATTCGCGAAGTCCGCATCCCCCCCGATTTAGCGCAGCAATTGGAAGGCCAGCGCCTTGTTGCACCCCGCACCATCACGGATCGGGGCATTTTCTACCCCCAGTACTACGGAATCGCCGGTGGGCAACGCTGGTCCAATGCCTTCAGCGTCGCTTCTCAGCGCGTTTTAGGCTGGTCTGCGGGCGGGCATGGGTTACGTCACAGTTACGCGCAAGAACGCCTCAAAGAGCTTCAGAGGCAGGGATTGCGGTGGGAATACGCCTTAGAGACCGTCTCCCAGGAAATGGGCCACTTCCGGCCCCAGATTACCGAGGTCTATCTGCGGTGAACTGGCGCTTGGTCTGGATCGCCCTCCTGGCCGCTGGTGCCCTCCTCTTCGGCTGGCTCCTCTACGCCGACTTGCAGGACCTCGTCCTCGCACGATCCACCCCAGACGGGCTACAACTCGTCGCGCACAACGGCGACTTACTACGGATCGTCTGGCCGCTGCTCATCGCCGGTTTCATCGCCAGCGTCCTTCCGGCGTGGGTCTTCATCGTCTGGCTCTATCACAGTTTCCGAGATGATGACCTCACCGCTGCCCAGCAACAGATCGAAATCGCTCGCCAGGACGCCCAACAGGCCGCCCTCCACGCCCGACAACAGGCCGAACTCGCCTACAGCGCCCGCTACCAAGCACTTCTCCACCGAGAAGCCCAAGCCCTCCGCGCCCAGCAACAGGCGGAACTTGCCCAACAACAAGCTGCTCAACAAATCCAAGCGGCTCTGGCGCGAGTTCAAAGCGCCGAACAGCGCGCCCAAAGGGCGACCCATGCTTTTCGGCGGGTTAAAAGAACTAGGAACTGAGGTACGGTTTTACTACGGTCAGGCAATGGCTTTGCAGTACAACCGCGCTCAGGAGAAAAACTTGGTTGATCTTAAGGCTCTGTTAATAGCATCCCATCGATTGATATAATTGATATAAAAAGAGTAGTTACGCAATCGCTTGTAATGTCACTGCCATTTTGGCCAACGAAGTGGCTATTCATTCTTAGGGAATGATTTTTTTGGCTTATCACCATTAAGGTGAATTTATTAAGATTAATTGGATAAAAAACTAGGATCAGCTTCGATCCTTACTCTGAGGGAAATTATTTCATCTCTACAGAAAATTATTTATTTTTGGTGGATTTACACCTATATTCATTTAATATCTTAAATTTTTTCTGAATATCAACTATATATTCATGACGATCTGGTACCTGTTCTTCCTTCTCTATTTCTATTAATTTATTTTCTGCAATAGAATTGCACATCATAGCAAGCGCTAATGTAGAAGATCTGAATAAATAATCATTTTTAGAATTAAAAAATGGTGCCATTAATTTTATATCTTCTGGGTTATCAATATTAGCTAATACAAATAAAGTTTGAGAAATAACATCGACGTCAAAATTATCTCTTGCTAAGAGATTATGAGCATAATTTCTTATCTCTTCTTTATTAATATCTTTTAAGCCATTTTTATTTGCTTGGATAAGAAAATCTGCAATATTTATACGAACTATATCTATCTTGACCAATTTATTAGATCTTAGCTCAGGAAAATCATTATCCTTCCACAAGTGATATATAAATGAAATTAGATCGTCTCCTTGATAACTAAGGCCTTTAGCTTTATTTATTAGAAGCAAAACTTTATCAGTATCACCCTCATTAAAAGCACTCACCAAATCATCGACTATAGGAGCTGATCCTGCCATCAGGGATGGGCTTAAGCTCAAGAGAATTATTAAAGAAATTGACTTAAAAATCTTAATAAATGCCATATAAAATTTTATATTCCCCATGTTAATATTAAGAATAAAAGAGTTGTTTTCATCTCAAGAGATGAATTTATTAAAACTTCATCGCTGAAAACTAACTGCTCATCTTTAAAATTAAAATTATATTCTTTCATCTTCCCACATTCGTCTTGTCGCTTCTCCGTGCAAAAATGCTGTAACTTATTAAAGATCTCATGTATAGGAGTTACGCAGTTGGATCTCTAACACTCTGATTTTAAAAGAAATCGACTTGTGCGGTAGACAACCGAAATTTTCCATTAATCAATCACTTAGAATTTCAACTGCGTAACTCCTAATGTATTAAATATTCTTTTATTTTATCTAGTTCTCTCTTAGCCCACCAAAACTCAAACATAAGGTATGGCTTAATTGGAAGCATTCGCCCATCTCTTGGATCCAAGTTAATTCCTGGTGTCGGTTGTGCATTAGTTTTAACTACTACGCCATAATCAACGAAGATTGGCTCTCTTTCTTTTCTGGTTCTTGTGGAATCCCGATGGCCTATTATTATTGAAATGCAATCCGGAGTTAAACCAAAAATATCAAATAAATTCAAAGGATTATTATTTACGTAAGTATAAAGATTAGTTCCTCCATTTTCCCCGATAGGATCTCGAGAGAGCCAACGGCCGAAGGCAGGGTCGTAGACACGGTAGTGAGTGAGGTAGAGACCGGCTTCGGATAGATAAAACATCCCGGCGTAGCGGAAATCGGTAGTAGCCTTACCAGTAGTTTTGGTCGGTTTGCCATAGGGAGTGTAATCCGCTGCACCAACCGCTTTGCCGTTAGGCAAGGCGAGCACCTCCCGCACCGAACCGAGATGATCGCGCCCGTAGTAGACACGCGGGTTGGTATCTGCGGGGTGCAGTTCACCTTCGGGATAATAACGGCGCGTGACAGTATGGGTCGCGTCACGCGCCTGACACAGGCTCTCGCCACACCAGAGATAACGGGTCTCAGTCGTGGCTGTAGCAGTGGTGGAGATAATAGCGACTCGACGGCTTAGACCATCATAGCGAAACTGGGTATTGCGGTCGGGGGTGGCTTTATAGTCAATTCGCAATAAGCGATTCGCGCCATCCCATTGGTAAGTGCGAACCCCATCCTCGATGAGATTACCGTTGGCGTCATACTGAGCGGCAGCGACCCCACCTGTGTCCGTATTATGATCCTCGTTCTCATCCTCCTCTCCATCGTCGTCATCGCTCTCGTCATCGCTGCCCCCAGTTGGTCGCATAATTTGAGTGAGCTGGTTGACGTTATTGACGGTGAGCGTCACCGGACCGCCTTGTCCTTGTAGCGACAAGAGATTGTCGGCAGGATCGTAGGTATAGGCGTACGGGTTGCCGGTACGCCCCTGTGCGCTCAGGAGACGGTCAGCTAGATCGTAGGTGTAATTCCAAACCGTGGACGGTTTATTACCAGGACTGGCAGGAATTTCTTCGAGTTGCGTGATGCGATTGGTCGGGGTTGTGGTATAGCGATAGCGACGGGCTTTATCGCCACTGTTGATTTCCAGCAATCGTCGATCATGGGCGTTATCAGCATAGCGCCAGTCGGTACCGATAGCGCTTTGGGCAAGATGCAGTCCCGTCTGCTGATCGGTCTCGCCCAAATAAGTGTAAACAAAGTTACCTAGCGCACTATTGTGGGTTGTGGTGCGATTCAGCGCATCATAGCTGTAGGTTTCCCGACTGGCGTCCACCGTGCGGGCGCTGATCCTGCCTAAGGCATCATAATCGTAGGTCACGGTATCGGCGTTATCAGGGCCATCTACTTGTTGCAATCGGAGAGCACCCCATTGACCCGGTGTTCGATAGCTATATTGGGTAGTGCCGGTGCCGTCGGTCATTGCACTCACGCGTGGATATGAGGCGTCGTAGTCAAACTGGACGCTAGGCGTCGCGTTACGCGCGTTGAGGTAGTCGATTCGGATCGGACGATTATCCAGTGAGTACCCGTAGCGTGTCGTTTGCCCTAAGCTATCGGTGACCTTCCACAACCGGCTCGTCGTATTCTCATAGATCAAACTGTCTTGGCGACCGTCGGCATAGCGTTTAGCGCTCATGCGGCTTTGCAAGTCCCGCTCCCAGGTCGTGACCTGTCCCTTGGCGTCCGTAAGCGTTTTGAGCTGGCCATTGGGGTAATAGCTATACTGAATCTGCCGATTAAGGGGATCGGTGGTGGCGATGAGGTTACGGACAGCATCATGAATAAAGCGCGTTTGCCGACCTTCCCGGTCGGTGACAACGATCTGATCCAGCTTGTCCCAGGCCGTGATTTCACGAGTGCCGTCCGGGTAAGACACTTCGGTCACCCGGTCAAAATCATCGTAGCGGTAGGTGCGGGTGTGTCCCTCAGAGTCGGTTTCACTCGCTATCCGCCCTAGTGCATCGTACGTCAGCTGGCGGGCCACCTTGCCGCGTGGGTTTATCACCTGCGTCAGATAACCCAGAGCGTCATAAACATAGCGGGTCGTCTGATTCAGGGGATCCGTCACTTGAGTGACTTGGCCCGCGGCGTTATAGGCGTAGTGCGTAGTCTGTCCGGCGGCATCTTTCGCGGTTAACGGTCGATGTTGCTCATCATAGGTGAACTCTGCCAGCGTGGTCTCAGTAGTAGCACCGGTCTTTTGGGCCACACGGATCAGGTCGATCCCGTTTGGCGCGTACTCAAGGCGGGTTTCACGCCCCATTGGATCGACCATTTTGGTCACGTTGCCGACGGTGTTGTACTCATACTGCGTCAGCTGGGTGCGGCCATCATCCAAAACACGCCCAATACGGCTGGGTCGATCTAGCGTACCGGACACTCCGGTCCCTAAACCACCATTAGGCTGGCCGGGATAATTGAACCAGATTCGGTTTTCGAGGGGGTACTTGATACTTTACTACGGGCTGCGAGGTGACGTTGGTGTTATTAACCCAGTGGGTCCAGTGCTTAATCCGGGCCTTGGTGTAATCGCCTGCACCTAAAGCGTACGCGTGCTTATCCCAGTAGAAGGTATTGCGACCGTTCAGGTAACTGTTGAAGGGCGCGACAATGCCCGTCGGCAGGGTGCTAGCGGGTTCAGAAAAGGGAATCCCAGGAGCCTGTTGGCGGTATTCCAGACGTTCCGTTTGCCCAAGCGGATCGGTAGCTTGCAGCCAACGTGCATCGCCGGACTCACCGAAAGAAAAGGTCGTGGTGCCATAAGGCGTGGTCAGGCGGTCAATCAAACCAGCGGCGTTATAGCCAAGGCTCGATTCCAGTCCCATCACGTCAGTAATGCGGTCGAGACGACCGAGAGCGTCGTAGTCCAGCCGCGCACTCCGGCCAAAGGGATCGGTAATTTGGGTGACTGCCAGTGACCAGGCGCTGTTGTCATAGCGGAAAGTAGTCTGGCGACCGGTCGCGTCAGTAATCGTGGTCAGGCGCAGCTGGCCGTCGTAATCCAGGGTCAGAGCATTACCGGCTGGGTCGATCAGCTGCGTGAGAAACACTCGACGCGGGGTGCTCGTCGCGCCGTTAGAGCGTCCATAGACCTCCCGGCTACCATCGGGCAAGTGCCGTTCGTAGGTGATGGGGTTATCAGCCGTGCGCACCAAGAGCGCGCCATTGCGCGTTTCCGGGGTAAATTGCCCAGTCGCACTATTGAAGCCGCTGTAATTGACGCTACCGCCCCCAGCAACATAGCGCGAAACGCTCGCACCGGGCACGGTGGGCG
>APMI01053271.1_pt1 | contig 10993 bp, 8 predicted proteins | sample 667938 | NCBI WGS metagenome assembly APMI01 (sample SAMN01084076, study PRJNA167559) | wastewater metagenome | biome: Wastewater | place: Denmark: Ejby Moelle, Odense | collected 2011-11-28 | reverse complement strand
TGCATATGTGGTAAGTATGCTATTTCTAGCCAGAAACCATATCGAATCGTGTACTCTAAAGTCTATACCTTAAATGGGACTAAAATGATCCAACTTTCAATCTACGACTGGGCCTATGACAAAGATTACATATTCGAGAGCTGTACTTTTAATGAACCATTCTCGTTCACAATTTCATCTGATGGAAGTTACGTCGCTTACACTTAGAACTACGGTAGGACTGTGAACGTTCATAAATTGCCTTAAAAAACTCGTCTTTATACTTTGTCCTTAAGTAGTTCAATAAAACCGTGCATTTCACAAGGATTTTTCATGCATGACGACACACTGTGGTACACAATGATCAGGCGCGGAGACAATTCAGCAGGGCATATGCACTTCTTCAAACTCCCAGCTATCCCTAAGCAAGGCTAAAAATAGAAGGAGAAGTAAAGATAAGCCATTAAGTCTCGGTATAGTCGATACTTCTCATTATACGAAAAGACTATGGCAGATTACGGAATATGCGATCACTTGATTGGCCCTGATTTCTATGTGAATAAAGGGGCAGTTTTTGTGCCCTCCATCTGCGGAGTAGTAACAGAAATCATTGACTTCAATGTGAGTGGTCATCATGCTAAGAAAAATGTTGAAAACATGGTCAAGTGGGTATAAGATCTTTCTTGAAAAAAAGTAAAAACTTCTATAATTGTTGATAATTTTAAGCTTTATTGAGAGATTATTATCAATAGATATGTGCATATTGAACTTGTGGGTAGTCAGATTTAACGTAGAGTCTGCAATACTTTGAGTGGCAATAGAATAATTTAAATAATATAATTGGCTAATGAGCTGGTACGGAAACTATAATTAATCAGCAAAACAGCTCGATACTTTACTCGACTCACGACCTAACCTGGCCGCACTTCTTCTGTACCCTGATTTCATTCAACAACTCAAAGCGTACAATCCTAAACTTCTGGATTATATATCGAACTCGCCAAGCATCCCTGTAGAAATGGTTACATACCTGACAGTAGCTCCCAGCGAGACTGACTCAGTGGATCGTAAGTATAAACTGCCATTACTGACTATTGAGATGGTGGAGACTGAAACCACGTGCATAATAAGCGCTTTGCTAAAACAGAATAGTGACAGCTCTAACTATTTTCTATCGCTGTTCGATATGCTGAAACAACCTTCTGTACTACCTCTGCTAGCTGGATATCTAAATCGTACATGTTTCGCTCTGAGTCGTACCCGATATAAATAAAGTCTATAATCAATATACTCATCACCAGTATACTTAGAATTGCTGTTAAATCATAGTCATCTGGAGTCTATTGCTGCTATTCTACCTCTCTATTTGTGCATTGAATCCAGTAAAAATATTCCCATGCTCGAAGAAAAAGTAGTCATGAAGATTAATATAATCCGCAGTATCATGTCCAGAATTTAAGTATAGCGAGTCGTTAATGATATTGACAAGCTCAACTTAGTAGAAAATTTATCACTGGTACTTAGGGACGTTGTCGAAAAGTATTATCTTATTGCGCAAGGTAAGGCAATGCTTGAAGTTATTCTTGAGGACAAGTATGTTGAAACTATTATCGCCATGATCAGATAAGCTAATTAAAATAGTTTCCCAGCCATGCATCTTGCACTTTCCTTCCTTAAGTACTACTCTTTGTCTGCATTCAACTCAGAGTAAGGTACCGAAGAAATAGCGAAGAAAAATATGGAGCGTTTATAAGCACAACCCTTCATCCGCATAATAAATCACTCATTTAAAGCTTTGTTAGAGAAGATAAAACGTTAGAAATCATTATCTTTGTATTCATATACACTTCTTTAAGTTTTGTGTCACTGCATAACTCTTTCAAGCACAAAACTTCTTGCAACTATGAAAGAGACTGAGGTTTTCCCAACTCTTATTGACCTCCTCTTTCGTAATGAAAACTGCAATATACTACACAAGCTTGTAGAAAGAGTGTTCTTACATATTTTCACCACTGAGAAAGTTATTTATTAGAAGTATAAGGAATATTTGTTCTGTGAAATTTCAGTAATTGATCTGACTGCAAAAAGATTACTTGACATGTTTTCTGACAGTGATGGACTCGAAAAAGCGAAGGCAAAAGGATACTTCGGTATCCTTATGAAAATAATAAAGATATACTCTTCAATTTCGACAACTAATACACAAATCAAAGAGGCAATTACATCTAAATCTGAAATCTGGAATAAAGTTACCAAGAAAATAATAAAACCATATGAGATGAGTACCAAATAGTAAATTGGACAGCTAGTTGACGTACCAGATTCAGCACCTGTTGAGTACACAGTCAGAAAATCATAAAATGAAATAATAGTTAGATTAGTCCAAAACAATTAATTTGTTTAACAAATTAAACGGTAAGAAGAAACAATGCCGAAAACGCTTGAACTTACCGATGTAAAAAAGTAGAGTAATACACTTTCTGAAGCTAAGACTTAGGATGAAACATTTTTTAATACACCTCTTTAAGAAGGGATGAACAAAAAAAAATTGGGTGAAGATTTTAGTAACGCAATAAAACAGTAAAATAATGTCAAAGCATTTGCGAAGACTCCAGATTAAATTGCAGAAGAGCACAGGCAAGGATCAACAAGACCAACTAACTTCAGCTAGTTTTTAAATAAGAGAAAAGTTTAAGTCGGTGAATAAATAAAAATGCAAAGATCAATAAGTGGAGATAAAAGATTGAGTGCAGATAAAGCAACAAGACTGGCAAGTCCAACTGCGGGCAGAAAGAAGAATAGCTGGAAATAATAAGGAGACTAAAATAAAAAGTAGTAGCATAAGCCAGTTGTTGCAAAAGATTTACCAAAAATTCCAAATGCCCATCACCCAGTTTCAAAACCGATCCCTTCATCTCCGGAAGTTCAAAAATCAGACCTGACAAAAAGTTACGTTCAATAGAAAAAGCCAATCGAAGATGAAAGCAAGCGAATGCTGAGTCTCAGTATGGCAAACCTAGAATCACTAAAGAAAACTACAATAATTAGGACTGCTGAGACCCCTTCAGAAAAGAAATGCAGAAAAGCAAGATCAAAGGATAAGGCACTTTTTGCTTATCTCGGCATTGGATGCTGAGCGGTTTACTGGCAGTTCACAGATTTGCTGTGCTGATTTAAACTCTATGTATAATATACTAATTATTAACATGTTTTAAAATATTAACCGGATAGAGTTATTTTTACGAATTCTGATTAGGCTAGTTTATAAAAAATTTAGATTTGACTAATTTTTGGCATGAATCTATCGCACGAAGAAAAAGTCCTAATCAAAGATATATTCAACGTGAGGGTGAGCACTGAACAAGGGTAAATAATCGAATAACTCAGAGATTCATCTTCAATGATGCTGCTGTAAAATTTCATCAAATAATTCGGAGCACTGGGACCTAATGCTTCTTTAGTATAAAATAGCACATATTATGACTCCTTGTTGATGGAGATCTTATCAGTACCGTAAAAGCGTATTATAAATTAGAAACACTGACATCCTTTCATATCTTTAATCATGTCTGAATCGATGCTATAACGTGGTTGAGAAACCATGGAATCAGAATTAGTTAGCTCAAAATTTCATCAAGTACTCTTAAGAAGTATGTTCGTATTTATGCAGATCATTAAAAACTTTATCTACCTGTCTCAAACTGAATATTAAATCTTTCCTTACCAACTTGAAATTGATGCTGAAGCCAATAAAGTATCAGATATTTCCATCGCAATTGCAATGAGATTAATGACGTACTTCTAAAGAAGAGGATTTAATATGGATCTATTTAATGTATTTTATCCTAAATTAAACGAATAACACGGTGGAGATTTTCCAGCAGCTTTCCTTTAAGTGCTAATTGCAAGACAAAGATTCCAGACAATTATGGATGGAAAAGCAATATTTTATATATCAACACTGTAAACACTAATGCAAAGACCATAAATAAAAGCGAAATTTATGAAAATGTAAAAGCTTCCGTTCTTGCCTGCAGAATTATCGAAAGTACAAGGATCAATGATGGATCGGCAGTCTCCACTTGGATTTTTCTTAAGAATGTCAATACTTGGGCATAATCCAGGTCCATTTTATCAAGAAAGTTAAGCATGCAAGAGGTACATGGATAAAGCCATTAATGATTTGGGTAAATAAAAGTTTGGAAAAGATCGAGTAAAATATTATACTGATCTTCAAAATTAGTACTTTAACAAAAATACAGACATATACAAAGTTTTCTTAAAGAAATAGTCCCAAAAAACATTTTTAGAGTGGAATTATGCAACAATAGTGGGCAATTTAGGACGTGCTAAACTGGGAAGTCGACTATAGTCGGCAAAAAATTCAAATTTATCCCATGACGGGTTTATGATAAATCTGTACATGTGTTTGGTAAATCTGTGTAAGCCCATCTTTAATATCGAGAGTGGAAAATACACAAACATTAACCCAGAGTACTTCTTATACAATGACCGTATGAAACTGTGTAAATATGAGAAAATCAATAAGAAAGATTTCCCAATTCAAGAAAAGCATGTGGAATTTGGTACTATTACTTAGTTCTTCTTTCTTGCTTGGGAAATGTTGTATGTTGGAGTTATCCCTACTCACGAAAATTTTGTGGAAGAAATGGAAGCAAAATAGAGACTGGAGAAAATGTAGAGCAAAATACCACCCAACCATCCTATGAGATTCAAGTTTGATTAAGAGCTGAACAGACTGCGAGCTAGAACTGTACTATTTTTCTTAGTTCTGATGGAAGAAAATATCATAAACCCTACCATTAAGCTGTTTGACTTACTATTATTTATGCTGCCTAATTGGATTGGTGTCAATTACGAATAAGACATGGCGGACGGAAAGTTTATTAAAAAGTATAAACCAAATGCGCTCATCTATTATCTACCAGAACATTTACTGGACTCTATTTATAAGTTCCATATGGGTGTGTACAGATTTAAGCTAAATTACTTAACATTAGTCGGAGAAAGGCATGTACACGAACTGTTAAAATTAACTTGCTTCATTTTATCAGATGAGAACATCGTATCTAATAAGTACATTGGAGCCAATTTCATCTAACTAATCTTTTTCTTTTTATTTGAAAACAAAACAAGTATAATGTACCAGGTATTCAAAACCAACGCAGTCTGTCATAGAAATCTGACTTACGTGTTGATGAAATTTTATTGTGATATTGCTGTGACAGGGTCAAGTCATCAGTTTTACTCTAAGTTCAAGTATAGGCAGTTCGCGAATAGAATATTTATGGCACTGTGGGTACATGAGGTCTACAGAGTTAATTTGAAGAGCTATTTCAAGACTTAGGTGTTTGAGCGATTCTTGAATATGGTCATGGGTGATACTACTTATTGCTTCGATGAAACCAATTAAAAATACGAAACATACAAAGGTTTATAAGCTAAATCGCAAATAACTAAACTCAATGAAGAATAACAAAAGAATCTTTAACAGCTATCTTCACAAATTCAAGCAACACTACAGCAATCAACATCGAACATAAAACTGATAAAATAGTTATCAAAATGGAGTCCATAAACATTCTTCAACTAGGCCTTCTTATAGTACATCGTAAAATTGCTTAACAATATATTACAAACATTTATAGACCCCACTTCATTTGTAGCAAACCGACAACTAATTAACAATTTCAAATTCGAGAAGGATCACGTGCTCAGCAATGTCATCCAAACTTACGTTAATCTTGATGTAATTTATTAACTTAATATATATAGGTTTCTGAGAAATTGGCTATGGAAATTGTCAAAGATACACGTTACTATAAGAAATAACATTTTGTTAAGGCTTTGCAAAGAGCCAGTAATTAACATCAGACTGATGTGGCCACACTTGAGAGCTTTGAATTGCTTATCGGCAAACTTCAAGCACCAATGAATGAAGAGGAAGATTAATAAATATATGGTGAGATTCCTGATAAATATCTCTGCAGTTTGATGAGCACAGTACTTATTTATCTATGTAGCTTATGAAAGATCCAGTCCAGCTACCGTCAGGTTATATTGTTGACAGAGTATATATCCACAAGCATTTGCTTAACGATGAGAGAGATCCCTTCACTCGTGCGCCATTGAAAAATGGGTAGTGGAAAGAGTTGAAGGATTTAAAAGCTGAAATTGCAGTCTGGAAGAAGAAGAGAATGGAGGAGCTTAAAGGAGCGAATAAGTCAGTTAAATATGGAAAAATAGGCCAGAATAAAAAGGAAGAAGAATAAGAGACTCTGTTCGGAGCCGATAAAATTATGAAATATAAAGAAGAAGACGAAAGTTGAAACTAAATATTAATAGAATTGTTGTTATTTATGCCCCATATTGACAAATATTTAATCTATAATAAGAATTCATGGCAGGTTAAAATTTCTCTACTATTTGATGGATATTAATAAAATATATTAGATTTAATAAAATCATCGTCATTTTGCGCATAGATGACTAATATGTTGATTTTCAGCTGACTATTCTTACAACTAATTACTTCTTACTTGTGACAAAATTCATGCCATTAAATTGATTATTTTCTAAATTCCGACTGGCTCTCTTGCGAGCAGTGCCAAATTCTCCGCACCCGTCTCTGTTGCTGTACTGTGGATGATAGTTTTCCATGCCTTGAAACTTAGTCGACATGATGAGATTATTCAATTTTTGTACACTTTCTCTCTATTTTCTCTTATCCTTTGACTTTCTTTATATCTGCTATTCAATTTGTAACTCCATTAGCTGTCTCTAAAGCCGGCAAGATCGTTCCACTTATTGTTCATACTTCTATTTCCAACTTTCAGTGCTTGTTACTGGCTCAGTGTTGCCTAAGTTCTCAATTAGTGTAGTATTGAGTTTTTTCAATGCAGCCTGGCGAGACTCTAGTTCTGAAATTTGTTATTTAAGTGCATCAATGACGTCTCGGCATTGTTTGCATGCTCGCGAGCTCTTGCCAGTATTCATTTTTTAATGATAAAACTAATATTATACAATTTAAACTTTCCCAAAATATAATGATCAACCGTAAATCAAGACTATTCAAAATATCACTTTGTCTGTTCTTGCGCTTATTTTTTAACACCTTAAATCAACAATATACCGATTCCATCATCTCTGTAGTCAGGATGCATATCATCTTCATCTACTTCACTCACAAGAAACTCAGAATGGTGTTTTAATCGTTTTAGTAAGTTGCGCTCAGGCTGCGGATATTTTTGATAACTTATTATGATAATCAGCTTGTCATTTTTACTATTACTAATATAAACTGTACCTTAGGAAATGCAAGAATGTGGATATTAAGTATCCTATATTTTTGGAATCGTAGGCCAATTATGATCCCACTATAATGTCGATGTCTTTAAATTTTTACATATCTTATGTGCAGCCCCATCTCATTGGCAGCACCCCTACTTTTGTATTTTTAATACTGTTTTCGTTACGATTACAGTTCCGTTTTAGTATCGGTAGGAACTCCTCAAAGTCAGTCAAATAGACACGTTCAGGACCCATTAAAGCAACACACAGTCCAAGCACGCCTGTACCTGAACCGAGTTCAAGTATATTCTTGGCTAAGAAAATGGGTGGATTTTGTTTTTCAAAGAAATAGGCAAGTACAAGAGCACCATCCCAGACTGTCCCTGCGTGTGAAAGTGATAAATCTTGCTCAATTGTTAACGTTCTATGGCTAATCTCTATAGGCCTGGCCAGCATTATATAAAATTGACATTTTTAAGCTAAAAGCAAATTATAATAAAGAAAATTATTTTTTGAAAAAGTATAGAAACTCAAACTCCATTTGAAGTTAAAACATATATATTTAATGTGTAAATCTCTGTAACTATTTTTGTGATTAATTTCCATTAATTTATATTGACAAAAATATATATTAAAAAAATTACAAGAACAACAATTTGAAGGTTAGAAGCATGAAATATTGAATTAATTAAATTCATTAAACAATTAATCAGTCTGATAATACAAGTTGATAGTTTGAGATATTTATCTCGCATCGATATCATTAAACCTGTTGACAATAAAATGTTTTATATTGACTTTTTGCTTACATATAAAAGGTAACAAAGTCATAACTTTCAAAAATAAATGGGACAGTCTTTGATTTAATGAAGTTTTGTAATTGCTGATTATCAAGAAACAAACTTTTGTAATGTTTTTAAATAAAGTTGATATGAATACGATAATTTAGATTAAATGTTAACTGGTATCATTCTTCAGCTTGTGCGTTTTATTCGTTGAAGTCCACATGGTCAGGGTGAGCAAATGCCTTGAGTCCTTCCAAGAATTTCTCCAATGCTTCATCTGAGCCCTTAACCACTTTGTCTCTCCACACCTACAGAATCGATGTCAGATACGAAAGCAATCTGATCGCTGGTATCAAGATTTTGACTCGTCTCATCACTAGCACAAGCACCACAAACGGATATGATGAGTCACCATTGTTCGGAGGTTCAGGCTCTCAATCTGATTCATTTGTTGTCGACAGTGGAGATTGGATTAACAAAATTGAAGTGCAGAACACTGGAGCTATTGTTGGCGGCTTTACCTTCTACACCATGAATGGAAAAGTTTCCAAGAAATTCGGTAACACCGGTGGTCAGACCATGACTATTGTTCCCCCAACAGACAAATACAGACTGACAGGAGTCTTTGGAAAGAGCGGTGCTCAACTTGACAAAGTTGGCTTTATCTTCACCTGGACCGATTGGCAGCTTAAACACAAGCATCAGATTACCAAAGTCGTCTACCCAGAGATTTGATTAGATAAGCATCTTTAAATATGTTATTACTGACTATATAAAATACTTAAATATAATTTGTTTACTATAATGTATCATAAATTAACAAATAAAACAATTCATTTTATCTGAAGAAAGACATGAATATATATAACAAAATTCAAGATGAAAAGTTAACTTTAAGTCTATTATTTATCGATATTTAATATTTAACACGAAAAAATTAAGTATAACTATTTATGTATGCAGACAGCAATCAAGTACCAGTTGTTTATGTAAATTTCTTTCAATTTTCTTCCCGAGTTTGCGAGAGTATAGACTAAAAATTCTAAAGTTTGCTATTATCGAGCTTACGCATTCTCTCATTAAGTACTAACAAGTTCGTATTACCAGCAGAGTCTCCTGTGATTACGATAGATCCCTCTGCATTCCATCTACACTTATTCTGTGCGAAATTATTTATTTTGACATGTGCACTTGGTTGCTCCATATCTCTGGTCAGATCGAAGAGATCTATCATGCCGTCGTTGTTGGTTGTAGCGAATAAACTGGGGTTTGCTGGGTTCCATGCTACGTCATAAATATAGTCGTCTGAGTGCTCAAATGTACGAATTGACTCTTTGTTATCGGTTGGAGACCACAATTTAACTGTCCAGTCAAAAGAGCTTGTCAAAACTAGTCCTGATAAAGCTTGACATTCGTAAGAAGGATTGTTAATAGACATCGAACTTATTGGGCCCTCATGTTCATCATACATTGTGATATTTTATGCACTAGTGTTATGGATCGCATTTTTATACATTGCTCCGTTCAGAGACCCAACGAAGTATTTGTTTGAGTCACCTTGAGGAAACTGACAGCATGTTACATTTACAACATGAGATTCTTACTTTCTATCCAAAAGATTGGAAGTAGCAACACCTAAGTAAAGAGAAATAGTTACTTGCTCGGCCAGCTAATGTCTGGGGTACTGTCGGCTTCGCATTGTTTTTAGTTGGTCTATTTGCTTCAAATACACTGTTTTTAATTGGTCTACTGAACTGCTTCACATCCCACAAGCACATCATTCCATCATTTGAGAAAGAGACAACGTTGTTGGCAATTTGAGTTCCAACAATATTAAGTGAATTGACTGGATAATTGTGACCATAAGCTGCGACGTCAGTTCGTTGAACTGGCATACTTTTCACTCTGAAGTCCCAGATTACAAGCTTACCGTTATTGCAACCTCCGATAATTGTACTATTAGAGTATGGGAAAAATTTTGCTGATGTCACACTCGACTGACAGTAGCACTGGAATTACGGGCGAGTTCTGAGACTTGGAGTCCATACTAAAACAACTCCAACATGATCTTTTATGTTCTATCTTTCATTTTGACTATAAGCAGTTAAAAACAGTTATGGGATTTGGGTTGACCAGTCAAGATCAGTTACAACTCTACCATTTGTTAGGTTTGGGTCACTGAAGGCACCAACAAAGCTGAGCACATCACCTTAGCTACGTTATTATAATTGATCTACCTTTTCTTTTATTTGATACCATCCTTGAGAAGCAATTCAATCATGTTACCATCACCGTGATCAAGCACTTTTTCAAGAAACTTTGATGATCGGTTGAAGAAATCGTTGAAGTTTTTCGACTTTACTACATTGTCTAGCTCTTCATTAGTAAATTCTATTTATTGCATATAAAAGTACGTTTTGCTTTAAAGTTAGTATCATGATACTCTCTTCTTTGCTTTTATTCTCTTCTGCGATGTTATTTGGGTTGTAGAAGATCAACCTACTGAAAATCTTCATCCTATTGTTCGTTGTTGGTAGGCTTACTCTCTAGCGAACGGGTTTATAAAGCGCACTGAATTTATTTTTAATATGTCTCTATTGTCGCACTTGGGATTTGAACACACTCGCTTTTGGTAGAACTGAATTCACGCCTCATCATAGGAGCATTTGTAGTCGATTGAGCTGGTGTACCTGTTTGAATTTGATTAAGCCTTTCAGCTCTTTTACGACGCATTCTAAATCATGTGAAGCTTACTCTTCCAGCCTTTCCTGGTTAGCCTGAAGCGGATTCTTACTCATCAATTTTAAACTATCAAAATTAATATCCAAACACTTGATCTATCATTTTAATTAGCTTTTTATATTTATGAAATATTGTATTGATATTTATAAGCAAATACAAAACTTCAGAGATTGAAA
>APMI01044539.1_pt1 | contig 10993 bp, 11 predicted proteins | sample 667938 | NCBI WGS metagenome assembly APMI01 (sample SAMN01084076, study PRJNA167559) | wastewater metagenome | biome: Wastewater | place: Denmark: Ejby Moelle, Odense | collected 2011-11-28 | reverse complement strand
TGTTTTTTGAGTTGTTCTGCTAATAATTTCTGATTGAGATACTGTTATTTTTGGCCTTATGTCATTTGGGCCAGCATCTTCATCATCTGTTAGTTTTGGGTGCTGTACTGCTGGGAGTGCTATTGGATCATCTTTTGGTATAACTAGGCAGTCAGTGGAGTGCCTGTGTTATTATTTATAGGAGTAACAGTATTAGGCGAAGGGGCAGTAGTGCCAGATGATTTTTGTTATTTCTGCTATTAATTTGGAAGAGTTTTGGTTAATTTCGGTTATTTTTATGCTATTGCCTGGGGTTGAGAAATTGGTCGAATTTGATAAGGCTGTGGGAACTGACCAGGAATCTGATTTGGATTTTGATACACCATATGGAAATTATTTTGAGGCTGAGGCTGTGGGTGATAATACTGAGGTGGTTATTGATAGTGAACTTATTGATATTTAGGTTGTTGATAAACGGGAGTCGAAACTAATGGGTAAGAATTGTGTGAATAACCCAATTGATGAACAGGGTAAGCTGGTGGAGGAACAGGCTGTGAATTTACTCGATTTATGACTGAACGAGCCTCCACTTGAGCAGGAGGTGCAAAATTCTGTCTTCCAACCGGGTAAGAAACAATTCGAGTTGGTGATGATGGCTACCTTACAATTATTCTTGAATGTGAAGGCTCATATATTGGATACCTCTGTACTGGAATTGGTTTAGGAGAGGACAGAGGTCTAACCTGGACTATCTGTGGAGGAAAAACTATCCTTGAGTTATCAGGACCAACAATTATTCTTGAACCTTCAGGGGAAATAACTCTAATAGGCATAGCTGGATCTAAATACTTAGCAGAAGTTCCAATTCCTATTTCTTATTTACTATGAATGTCTTAATTTTTCTCTTCAATTTAGTCGATTTTTGCTCCCCACCTGTTAGGCTCGGCCTATTTTGGTTTTTGTTCTTTTTTCTCGGATTTAGGTTGATCTTGGATCTTTTGCTGATCTTCAATATTTTTCTTGCTATACTTTTCATCGATTCTTTTGTTCATATCAAATATTCCTTTCATTAAATCTTGAAAAGCATCACTAGGTCTCGGTTAAATAAGATTTTTGGCTATGCTGATTGCAGTCTCTGATCTTTTACTAATGACTGTCTCAGAAATTTTATCTTTCGATTCTGGTGCTTTCCTTTGTTAAAATCTAAGTGGTATTTCTTCATAATTTTTATTTGCAATTCGCTCTTTCTTTGCTTTTTTGTTCATATCGAGAATGAGATCCTCCATAGAATATCAATCGAAATTATAATATACACGAATTTATTTGTTTCTATCGATTATTAATTATTTTAACTCAATATTAAATTAAATAGACTATCATAGTTTGGGTTGTACTTTTTATTTTTATACTGGAAAAAATTTGAATAACAATTTGGTCTACCATTACGGATATGATGATAGTAGTCTGATTGATTTTCCCAACTTAATTGATCTGACACCTTTTGACTTGTCGAATTTCGTTAGTTGTTGTTAAATATATGCTTTTATATTGTGCTTGCTTTCAGATTCGGGTTCATTAGTGATTAGCTTAACATGATTATAGTTTTGATCACCGAACAATGTTAAAATCATTCTCTATATATCAAATTGAAACATTATTGGCTCTATTGTATTAAAATAATTTTTTGTTGAACTAGAGCTCATTTTTGCAAGCTATTTACTATTTTATGCTTTAAGTAGTTCAATTAAGCACTTGAAAATAATGACCTGAGGTGGAGCTAACTGTATTTTATTATGTAAAAATCCTTTCATTATTTATGCAGGTGTATCAAAAGCATGAGCATCACTTTCATCTTTATTGAATAACAAATTTGCCATTGTCTATTTTTCCTGTTTTTTTATTAATTACTTTAGCTGCTAATCGGTTATTGTTGCTGATAAATTCTATTTAAAGGCCGAAATATTTAATACTTTAATGTTAGAATTGATTCTACAAATATGAAACATGCAGTCGTATCTTTTACCTTTTTATTCCTGAGGAGTCATCAGCCTGAGGACTGGTTCAATATACCCTAAACTGCCCTCCCAAATATTTCCTAAATTACCTGTAGTATCCTTAATTCCACTATTGATAAATTATCTATTCTCCACAATATGTGCTTTAGTTGCCGGATAGACAATCAGCCCAGTCTATTATAGAAATTACCTTAATGCTGTAAATTTACTATAATATTGAAATTATTGTCCTTTTATCATGTTTTTATCTTATTTGTCGCATACTCCGCCTGGAAATACGTATCTGCTGCTGAATGACATTGTGGATTTGCGTTTCAAAACTAATGTTTTGTAACTGTTTTCAAATGGATACAGCAGGATTAATGCGGAGGATTTGCGTAATGGGAAAAGTTTAGATTCATTTTGATTGCTTTTCATTAGTATATTAGCTTTATATTTATAGCATCTTTCATAAAATAGTAAGATAGAGAATTAGACAAGCATACAGATAAATTATTATAAAAGCAAAGAAAATTATATTGAAATCTAATGATTAAAGATATATTCTTTGATTTTATGTGCTCATCTTATATAAATTGTTAAGTTTCTATAATAATCCATCGATTTGGTTATACAGAGAACAAATAATGGAAGGGAAAAAGCCAAACATGTACGCTATAAAACTCATTGTCATCGGAGACAGTGGCGTCGGCAAGACTAATCTAATAACTCGGTTTTGCGAAAATCATTTCAAAGAGACATACGTTGCCACTATCGGTGTTGATTTCAAGATCAAGACATTACCAATAGGGGATAAGACATTTAAAATGCAGATATGGGACACCGCCGGCCAAGAAAGATTCAAAAATATTACACAAGCTTATTACAAAGGGGCAGCGGGAATTATTATGACATATTCAGTAAACGACAATGCCTCCTTTGCAAGCATTTAGAACTGGATGAAACAGATCGATGCTAACGCGCCTGAAGATGTCAGTAAAGTGCTCATTGCTACAAAGCAAGACTTATAAGCCGAAAGATGTGTGTCTACTGAACAAGGTAGAAAACTTGCAAGCGATTACGGCATACCATTTCTGTAAGTAAGTGCAAAAACCGGCTATCAAGTAAGAGATGCATTTGAAGCATTAGGCAAGTAAATCATAAAAAAGCAATAATAAATTGGAGTAGTTGTAGGATTTGAAAAATAGAAAAATGTACTCAGACATACACCAGAAGCACCCAGAAGATGCGCTTGCTGACAGACACTGAATATATCAACATTATTATTTATTTGTTAATAGAAGTGTACATACAATAGAACAATTTTTACTATTATATTGTATTTGAATGTTCGGGCTAAGCAAGGGAAAAAACTAAACAGTTGATAGGACCAATCCGATGACGGCACTTGGCTTACAAGGAAGCACGATCGATCGTAATTTGTAAATTAAATGCAGGCAAAAATTCATAGTCTCGAAGTACATCATCGAATTTTTCTATCGGTAATAACTTGGAAGTGGCAGTACAAAACTTAATGCCCATCTTAACATGCATAAAATCTGAAAATGAAGATTTCAGCAAGTAGAAATAAGCGATTTGTCAAGAGTTGGCAGTTTTAGATAGTCTCACACAGAAGCTTACAAGCGAAAATGAAGCATTGAGATTACATTATCATCAAAGATCGATCGATCTGCAATCATTGATCAAAACATTGACTCTAAACTCAAATGAAAATTTGACTGAAACTAAGCATCTAGTACATACTTACCGAGAACACAACTGCATGATGGCTAAACAAATCGAAGAACTCAATGCTAAAGGTAGTATACTTGATGATTCTATAAATGCAGCTAACAGATAACTTCAACAAACCAACGCGACCAATATAAAGCTTGAGGAAAGTATGAGAAGTAGGCAAGCTAAAAATAAACTTGCCGATAAGACTATTAAGAATTTGTAGAGTAAAGGTGAATCCAGTAAGATACACTAACTTTAAAGAGATATTTGCGATCTACAATTAGAAAATAACACTCTCAAGAAGAAAAATATTATGACCCTCAAATATATTCGAGGGCAAAGGACAAACATGAACTCTGAGAAACCTTAGGTCAAACAACAGGCAATATAAGCAATTAAATCAGTCAAAGTGCTGTCTAATGAACTAGAAAAAATGCAAGAAGATGTATTAAATTTTAATCGCCAAAAATAGTAATTGTTAGCAATGCGCGAATCCCTCGAACAATAATCTCAAATCAAATATGCAAAATCAGAAAACCAAAGACTTAAACTTAAAAGAATGACCTAAAAATTTAGATAAACTCAGACTCATATTGTTGAAACCCGAGGTAGTATTCAAGCCCTGGTTCAATAAAAAGAGAAGAGATAAGAGGAAAGAGCAAGACTAGCAGCACAGCTATAATCCAAGAAGAAAGAAATCGAGCAAGCTGAGCTGTCTCACATCAATAAAAAATCTCAAATGAAACAATAAAAAATGGCAAAGCTTGCCTAGATTAGAAATGAAATTGCAAAATTATAACTTCAATACAGCTAGAAAATTCAGCGATAACTAAACCCCGAAAAGATATCCACTGACAATATTATATCATCATTGATGAATTAGTTGTCCAGTTTGTAACAAGACAGTAAATAAATGCAACAAAAATTAAGCAGCAGTCCGAATATATTACGAGAAATTATGCGAATGGAAATGCAACTAAAGAAGCTTAAAGCCTGATCATGATTATTTTTGAACTTATACAAACTGATATAACAATGTTGCTATAAATTATCGAATAACATATAAAATCGAATCGCTTTTAAAATATCGAAATTATTTTAGCAAGCATCTCATGAAAACAAAGAAGCAAAAGAATAATAACAATTGTAATCAGGCACCAAAAAAGTAAAGCAAGATGTATGATCCAATTCCACCACTGGGAAAATAATTCTAGCTTATTTATCGTTCGTGCGATAGGCTACCTACATCCTAGCAGTACTAATCTGTTTTGTTTCTCAAAAGAAAGAAAATATCCAATGAGAATCATTCGCCTTCTCAGCCTAAAAAGAGCAAGAAGAAAAAACTATCGATTAAAAAAAAGAAAATAGAGGAAAAATCATTCGTCGATTAGGTCTAGGAAACACTTTTCAAAAAAAACTAAAGTCTTTCCATGACCAAAAGCACGATGCCCTCGACTACTTTCGGACTGCTAAAAAAGACTAGTTTCGCGGACACTTTTAAGTAAAAATTCGACATTGAGAAATCATCCCTAAAAAAGATAAATAACTTGAATAGTTCTAATAGCAGCAGATATTTGAACTCCAAGTATACTCAAAAATAATAAAAAAGCCCAAAGAAGAAACTTCCTTCATCTCCATGCAAAATCAATATAAAAAGTCCAACAAAAAGTATCTCACAGACTCAGCTGATGAACTCAAACAAATCGATCACAAATTAACGAAACAGTCAAAAATTACAGAACGCCAAATCGAAGAGAACTATCGCTTTGAATACTATCGGCAAGGAAGATGTTAATAACTAGGAGTATGTTTTCCTAGATGGATAATATTTTCATGTCGATAACCCTGTCTGTGAAGCATTATCGGAAAAGGTTGTCTCAGGGCATAAAATATCGAGTGAAAAGTATGCTGGGAACTAGTTTATCTAGGGATTTAGCAAGTTGAAAATCAACATCGAAAGGAAATTATCGTAAGTTAATTAGAAATCTCATCGTAAAGAATATTCTGAACGAGCATAGTCTTCATCATCTATCAACTAAATATAAAATAAACAGTCTGAATCCGAGTAAGATGTACTATCTAAGATCATTTTTATTCAAAGATGGTGGAGAGCATGCCTTTAATGTCGAACAATCAACTAGTGCAATAACATAAAACACTTTCCTTCAAATGCTTCATCTGAACAATAAATCGAAGCCAATCAATCTACCTTTTAACATCAAGTCGAGTAACCAGGAGAGCAGAAAATGATGAAAAACTTTATATTAATGCAAGAAAAGTTAATCTTAAATCACATGCAGTCATAAAAATAAATACTAAATCGAATGCTCGAGCTCAATAAAATCGATACATTTAAGTATAATGTTAGCTTATCTGAAGTCCAAACTAACTTTCAAAAGCAAATGCTTGGAATAAACTTGTTAAAGAAGAAGATCGAGCAGTAAACTTAGAAAATGATGGAGCTTAAACTTAAAATAAAATAAAAAAGTTAAATTATGTCTCAGCTTTAGAAAATTCCGGCTAATGTGATCCTTGAACATTTTTTCGAGACCAGTAAGAGTCAATAACCATAAATTTAATAGCAACCTTAAGAGCATAAATTCACAAGTAGACAGAAGTCAACAGGATGTCATTACTCTGAAATAAATGAAGAAAAGTCTTAAAACTCTGTCAAGCAAGCGAATTATCGTAAAGGGCAAGTAGTTGATCAAGCTTCCTAAAATTCCTAGAAGCAAATAAACTCTCCACTTGAAATTCATAGCGAAGTGGTCAATAACACTCAAAAAGAAAAATTCGATGATGAGGAAGATTAAAACTCTGAAGAGTCTGAAAACGAAGTTATTGGTGCATAGGAAACATAAAAAATTAATCAAATCTTTACAAGTAATTACATTTTTAATTTAGTATGTGCAGATCGACAGTTCGCTCAATCTGAGATCTAGAAAAGATTTGCTCATCAGCTCGGTATGGGATTTCAGTCTAGCGGACTTAGTAACAGTTCAATTTCTACATCAGTTATCTCTGTCCACAATTTTCTCATGAATTTCCTCAAATTTTACGAATGTAATGCTCATAATAACTCTAGATTTCTACAAAGACGAGTTTCTCAAACTTGTTAATCTACCATATGGATACAACCAATTCTCAAGACTAAAACTAGCGCAAAGCTACACTCAGTAAACTTGGAGAAGAAGTTCATTGGAAGACTAGGAACAATTTTTTAGAATTTAGTCAATAATTGGAGACTAAATTCTATAAGATTTTCAAGAACACCATTATCAGCTCCCATAAGATATCGACAATGCCACAAAGGCAGGTATCTTCTTCGAGAAAATTCATCAAAAAGCCATCATCGATTGCTTCAATGAATCTTTAAATTGCTTTAGACCTTACTATTTCATCAGTAAATATTATAATAATTCTAGATGGTCCTCCATATTTGTGGAATTACTCCGAGAAAGCCCTCACTTTCTACTATATCGCTGAGGAGAACATCCAAGAGGTGTTTTAGAAAACTCAATATAAAGTCCTTAAAAATGCTTCTAGTTTGTGCGGTACTATCGTCTAGTCTCTTATATCGAAGCCCTAGATCACTCAAGGAATGTGTTTAGAACAAAAATTTGGCAAATATAGAGAATCCGTAAATGAAGCCTTGACTGAGAATAGAGAGGAGAAGCTAGGTAAAGTCGAAAAACAAGAAATTGAATAGTTCAACTTCAAGTGGTAAATATTCGAAGAAGAGAAAACTGCAATCATGATCGCCGTATCTTCACTAATCTGCTAGGAATTAATGTTAGAATTACTGCAGATCAAGCCTCTAGGTAACATCGTCGAGTGTTTTACAATTGAAAGCAGCAAATAATGCTGTTCGTAACAGAACTAGACACAATCTTCGCATCAATCAATTTCGTAGACTTCTAGCAAAGATATCAGCGAACAGGCTGCATAAAGTGAATAAGCAGAATGCGAATCTAAATAAAGTTGTGTTAGTCAATAGCAGCAATAAAGATAAGAGACAACAAGGGTGAACGAGGTTTAAGGAACACATCAATTAGATGAAGAGAGACAAGTTTTAAGTTAATAAGATTAGAAATAACATCAATTCAAATAATAGCAATAGAAATAGTTAGAATAATAATAATAGTAATAATAAGAGTAATAACAATAATAAGTGTAAGAGTAGTAATAATAAAGAGTTTAATGTGAACAAAATCACTATAATAATTACTAATAAGATCAATAGAGTGACAATGATCAAGAACACTAATAGTAATAGTAGGAATAAGATGGCTAGGTTTAATGGCCATAATAAGCTTGAGATTGCTGAGTGCAGTCTTAGCGTATAGTTTTATTTATATTATCTTTTTCGATTTCATATTAACAAAGTTTATCGATTTTCTATTGACTATTATATTAATTAATTTGATATCTTATGTCAAAATACTCGGCACTGTTTACCTCAGTGAATTTACTTCTAGGAGTGGGCCCTCTGATTCTACCTATGCCCTTCTTCGACGCCGGAATTGTACTTTCTATAATCTGGATGGTGATCATCTGCCTGCTTAGTTACAACTCCGCAATGTTTATCTCCGAGTCTATGTCTAAACTGCATCAGTATTCTTATAACAACCGAGACACTCTCACGCTAGTTGACTCACTGGTCACTTCAGAATAACAGGACCTACCAGCTGAAGACGCCAACAAAACAGAAGACCCTGACAGCAAACCCAGCAGACAGCTTGACCATACTGATCAGTTCTAAATCCTATTTGGTAAAAAATGGGGCATATTTCCATGCATCGCCATCTCCATATATTTGTTAGGCACCTCAGTATCAAAATGTATCATGACAGGCAAAATCATGTCGAGTGTTTTCAAAAATGTTGACTACCTTAAGGATTTCAATTTCTGGGTTTTTCTGTTCTTTGTTTCAGGTGCAATTTTCAGTTTCAGAAGTATTGATAAGACTAAAGTCATGCAGATTATCATTATTGGAGTCAGAATTATCTCTCTACTTATGTTTATATTTGGGGCATTATATTTGGTTTTCAAAGATGGAGTCAAATAAATTGTGCCTAATAACGGAGGAGTTTTCAATATGTCTGACTTTGTTTAATTATTCTCTAACAGTGTGTTCTCATTAATGTTTCATCACAGTCTCCCAAACATTGTAAACAGCCTTAAAAACACTGAAGACGTTCGCTTCGTAATCCAAAACGCATTTTTGATTTCAGGCTCAATTTTATTAATTATCCCAATAACTGGTGTCCTCGCCTTTGGGTAGTCACTAGGATAAGCAAACTAAAAACTTAAATACTATAACTTAGATTTCCAAGGTAAGATAGATTTCATATATTGGTTCACTTCCTTCTACGTGTTTCTGAACATTGCTGCATTCTCTGTATACATAATTGTGATCAGGACCAACATTCTGCATATGATTAATCCAAAAATAGATGCTAGAAAACTTTCAAGTAATCCTTTATTTATTTTTAGAATAAACTGCAATTTCGTCAACTTTAATATTAGCTGTAATTCTAGTTATCAGTTGGCTTCTGCAAAATAGTATCCAAGTGGTGCTCAATTTTACAGGCGGTATTTTCGGTATTTTTATTCTTTTCTTAATGCCCTGTATTGAGGTGTTCCAGGCCAGGAGACTTACGCATATTGAAGGCAACCCCAGAAATTATATCAGATGGCTGCCTATTTTTGTTGGCATTTTAGGGATTGGCTTTATGATTTTGAATCTATATCACATTATTTCAAAAATGTGAAGGGATTTTAATAAGGGACTCAATGATTGTACATAATTACTAACTTTTAAAAACTATTTTGTCTTTTTTATGTATTTAGAGAATAAGTAGATATTCTATATAAAATCACACTTTGAAAATAGCCTGAAATTTCGGATCTTCAAAAAATAGTTTAAAATCGCGCTTGTAAATGGGAGGAAGAATTTCTTTTCTGACTTTATCTCGAGGGAGTATACTCAATGGATTTGTTTGAGCTATACTGCGACTAGAATCTATTCTCGTGCCATCTATAACAGTTTGACTCTATCTTTTGGGGATTACTTCAGGCACAGGTGGTGGAGGAGGAGGTGCTTAAATTAAGGACTACTTTATTTTGCGGTTGGCTAGCTTTCCGTTTCGATATGCTTAATTATACTATTGTTTAGTCAAGAGCTTGCCTTTATTAGCTGAAACATAATTCATGAGTTTCTCAGAGGGTGGCCAATAAGCTTCAGTTAAATCTCCTAAGGTCCCTCCGTATTTCTTCTAAACAATATTTTTATCAATATGCTTCCACATATCATTATGCGTATTTTCTCTCGATACTTTGATCTTTTTGGCAGTATTTTCGGACACTAGCCCAGATATAACGCCATTCCAAGAAGCTGAAATTCCTATAGAAGCATTCAACAGATAACTCGCATAAAGACGACTTCGATATGTGTTATTGGTGAAGCCAACGATTTTACTAACTGACTGCAAATAATTATATAAGTACACCTAAGTCAGTAACACCAGTATCATTGAGATTTATAATTAAAACGTAGTTTTAGACCTGACCTTAAATGAGTAGTTTATCCACTGCGAATTATAGTAAATTGTTAAGGATAATGGGAAAAGTGTCTTAATTATAGCTTTTCAATTTCTTTATTTCGATGATTAAAATAGGACGAAAAGCTTGATCCCTTCCACAGAAATACATCGCTCCTTCGTTCTAAATTAATTAAAATGTACAAGCCAAGTATTTATTTGAGGACTGGATTTTAGCGGAAAGCTAGTTTTTCTCCAGTTTGAGGCCTACTTTATAGATTTGCATGTATCGCCGACTTTAAATTTGTTAGCCTGCAGAAATCGCAGTTTATTTGCATTACTGAACCAAGAATTCGGTTATATTTTCTTAAGAGTAAGCTATTGTTAAAGTTCAGCTAATTTTCTATTTTAGAACTCGTCATAGGGTACTCCATCTTAAAATATTTTTCGCCATTCTTTCTATTACTTGCCTTCTTTTATTTAAGCCCCTGGGTTTATCTACAATTACCTGTCGGAAAGTACAAGAAAGCTTACGTAGGGATTAATGGCCACTCTGATAGAAACTACGAGCTCATTTTTGAATGCGAAGTTTTATATTTTATTAATACTTCATCGATAATAATTAAGAAGAATCGAGCAAGTATTTAACAGTACAAAAGTATTAATGTCTTCTATCTTATAAATTTTCGATACAAGATTAGTGGGTATGATTTTTAAAATGTTATGGAATGCATTTATTAT
>APMI01001321.1_pt1 | contig 10993 bp, 9 predicted proteins | sample 667938 | NCBI WGS metagenome assembly APMI01 (sample SAMN01084076, study PRJNA167559) | wastewater metagenome | biome: Wastewater | place: Denmark: Ejby Moelle, Odense | collected 2011-11-28 | reverse complement strand
CAGCACAGCTGCAATAAATAATAAAACTCTGCGCCTCCGCGTCTCCGCGGTAAAAACATAAAAAGAACCAAACTTAAATCCGCTAAGTCGCACAGCCGCAAGTAATAATAAGACTCTGCGCCTCTGCGTCTCTGCGGTAATAATATCAACTGCGAGAAAATAAATTCCATTATGTTTCGCCCGCGAGTTATCCCTGTCCTGCTCTTGAAAGGCCAGGGCTTGGTTAAATCAAAACAGTTTACGAATTATCGCTATATCGGCGACCCGATTAATGCGGTACGCCTTTTCAACGACCTGCATGCTGACGAAAGTTTAAGCCAGATCAGGGAAATACTGCATGCCGGGGCCGAAAAAGTGGTTCTCAATACCAGGGCTATTCAACATCCCGGCTTTGTGCGCCAGGCAGCCGACACGTTCGGGTCGTCAACCATTACGGTATGTATCGATGTGAAAAAAAAATTTATGGGCCCCGAACAGGTCTGGACAATGGCCGCTTCAAAAGCTTCCGGCAAATCGCCGGTTTCGGTAGCTGTTGAAATGGAAAAACAGGGTGCCGGTGAGCTGATTATCCAATCCATTGAAAAAGATGGTATGATGCAGGGATACGATGTCCCGCTGATCCGGAAAATCTCAGAGGCCGTTACCATCCCGGTTGTGGCTTTAGGTGGGGCAGGCACTGAAAATGATTTTTTGAAAGCGATTGATGAAGGATTTGCATCCGCGGTGGCTGCCGGAAGCATGTTTGTTTATCACGGCCCAAGAAACGCTGTACTTGTAAATTATCTGACGCAGCAGCAGCTGGCCGGACTTTTCCGTTCCTGAATAAACTCTAAATTTTCCTGTCTGCAAATAATCTCACGCTTCCCTTCTTTAACATTTAACCTTTCCCCTTTCCCCTTTCCACTTAAGCCTTTAGCCTTTAACCTTTAACCTTTCTCCTTTCTCCTTTAACTATGCCTTTTCAAGGTCAGGTCTGTACCCGCGGTGTGTGGGACCAATCCGTCCCCAATATTTCGTTCGATGAGCATGGAATATCAAATTACGCCCGTTTGTACGATAAACTGGTAGAAGCCTATCCCCGCGGGGAAAAAGGCAAAGCCGGCTGGGAAGCCATTGTTAAGCAGATTAAAACCAGCGGAAAAGGTAAAAGGTACGACTGTATTATCGGGGTAAGCGGGGGAACCGATAGCTCGTACCTGCTACACCTGGCCAAAGAGCAGGGGCTAAGGCCATTGGCAGTAAACCTGGATAACGGCTGGAACAGCGATATAGCGGTTAAGAATATCAAAAAAATGACCCAGGCGCTGGGAATAGATCTCGAGACTTATGTAGTGGATTATGAAGAGATTAAAGACCTGCTGAAAAGTTACATGGTTGCAGGACTTCCCTGGATTGATATGCCCACCGACCTGGCGATTAAAGCCGTGCTCTATAAAATTGCTGCCCGCGAGGGAGTGAAATATATTTTGCGCGGGAACGATTTCCGATCCGAAGGCAGCCAGCCCACCGAATGGACCTATGGCGACGGAAGACAGTTAAAATACCTGCACCGTAAGTTTGGAAAAGTGCCGTTAAAGACTTTCCCAAATTATACCATTTCAAACCTGCTTTATTTTGGCGCTATCAGGAAAATAAAAAGTATATACCCGTTCTATTTTCTTGATTACAATAAAAACAAAGCCCAGGAATTCCTGAAAGGGAAATATGGCTGGGAGTATTATGGAGGGCATCATTTCGAGAATATCTTTACCCGCTTTGTGATGTCGTACTGGTTGTACGAGAAATTTGGAATCGACAAGCGCAAAATCACCCTTTCAGCCCAGGTGCTGAGTGGCGAAATCAGTCGGGAAGATGCATTAACAGCAATCCAGGCTTTGCCTTATAACAAAGAAGAAGTTGAAAGTGTACTGGATTATGTGACTAAAAAACTGGATTTATCCCGCGATCAATTTATTGCCATGTTTAATGCTCCCAGGCATAGTTATACAGATTATCCGTCTTACAGTTTTATTTTCAATAGCATGAGCAGGATAGCCAGGCCGGTGTTAAAGCTAGTTTTCAGTAATAAACCCCAGTCGCTGTTCAAGGCTGAAATGATTGACAATAAATGACCATACTGGTTTTTTTATCACATCCCGCACAGTTTCTGTTTTACAAAAACCCGGTGCAACGTCTACGGGATAAGGGACATCATGTGTTTGTTGTTATCAAAACCAAGGACGTACTCAAGGAATTGCTTGAAGAAGCAGGATGGGACTATATTGTTATCCGTCAGAAAAAAAGGGTTAAATCGTATTTATCTTTTTTTCAGAACCTTGTTTTACGCGATTACAGAATTTACGTTGCAGCGCGGATCATAAAGCCCGACTTACTGATGGGCAGTGATGCAAGCGTGACCCATGTCGGCAAATTGCTTGATATCCCATGTATTACAACACTAGAGGATGATTACCCGGTGATAAAAAATCTTGCCCGGCTCACGTACCCTTTTACAACGCATATACTTACCCCCGAACCCTGCAATGTCGGGAACTGGCAACATAAAAAAATTGCATTTAAGGGATATATGAAATTGTCCTATTTGCACCCCTCGGTGTTTAAGCCAGACAAGTCGTTGATATCTCCCGCTGCAGGTGAGCCTTTTTTCCTTATCCGGCTCTCGGGGCTGGAAGCGCATCACGACTTTGGCGTAAAAGGGATAGGTGAAGCGTTGCTCGACGATATCATCAGGGTGCTGAGCGGGAAAGGCAAAATTTACATTACTTCTGAAAAATCAGTACCGGAGCACTACCGGAAATACCTGCTAAAAATTTCGCCTTCGCAACTGCATCACTACCTGTATTTTGCAAAAATGCTGATCTGCGACAGCCAGAGTATGGCTGTTGAAGCTTCGATACTGGGCACACCTAATATAAGGATAAGCAGTTTTAAAGGGAAAATAAGTGTGCTCGAAGAACTTGAAAATAAATATGGGCTTACTACCGGTTTTTTACCCGGAGAAAACGAAAAAGTAATAGCAAAAATCAGGGAGTTGTTACAGCCGGAAGCTTTCGTTGAGCAATATAGGGCCAGAAACCAGAAAATGTTGCATGAAAAACTTGATGTTGCATCATTTATGGTCTGGTTTATCGAAAATTACCCGCAAAGTGCGGAAACGATGAAGACTTCACCGGACTTCCAGAATCAGTTTATTGCTTCTGAAATCAACGCCGAAAAATGATCCCCAAATTATATTTCTCATTTACCATAAACGACTTTGTGGGTGAATTTAAGTCACACCCCAGGGATTTCAATTCGGCACATGGGGAAATTGAAAATTTTTTTAACGGATCACAACCACTATTTGTCAGGAAGGCAAGAATTGGAATCAGGATGGTGCTGCATGCAATGGGACTAAAAGCAGGAGCCGCCGTTGGAGTGCAGCCGTTTACCTGCAGTTCGGTGCTGTCGGCCATAAAAAGAGCCGGATTCAGGATAGTTTTTATTGATATGGATCGAAACCTGCGGATGTCGCATGAAGATCTGAAAAATAAAAGCAACGCTATTGATGCCTTAATTGTAACCCATATTTTTGGTTTCCCTGACGACGTTGAAACTATCCGATCTATATTTGGAAATAAACCAATAATTGAGGACTGTGCCCAGGCTTTTCTGTCAGCTTATCAGAGCAAACCCTTAGGCCTGTCTGCCGATGCAGGCATTTTTTCAACTGGATTTGGAAAACTCTTTGGTATAGGATACGGTGGGTTTGTAGTTACCGGGAACGATACAATCAGTGCAAATTTGCTGAAGCAGGCTGAACAGCTTCAATTTCCTTCAAAAGCTGCCATCCTCTGGCAATCCGTCAAAAATTTTGGACTGGGAATGTTGTATCGTCCTCTCATATACAGCTTGCTTACTTTCCCGGTAAAAAAACGATTTGGAAGAAGTAATGCCTCGATACAGGAATACCCGTTTCGGGAAACCAAAATGCCATTAGCAGGGATTTCGCGTATAGCGCGCAATTTTACCAAAAACCAGCAACGGCTGCAACGGCAGCGTGCAAATGGAAAATTATTAATAAAACTTGTCGATCAGAGGTTTCACCCCATCGAACCGTTAAACGGAAGTGAGCCTAATTATTTCGTTTTCCCCCTGCAGAGCGAAAATCGGGATAACATCGTATCTTTTCTCGCATCAAAGGGAATTGAAGCCGGTAAATTTTTTGGTAATTCAATACTCTGGGTTCATGCATTTGGGTATCAACCAGGGGATTGCCCTGGTTTTGAACATATTGCTTCAACTTTGTTTACGCTTCCCTGTCACGATTATCTCAGTGAAAACCAGATGAATTACATCGCCGAAACGCTTAACAAGTATCATGTCGCCTAAAAAAAGCATACTTATTGATATCGGGCATCCGGCGCATGTGCACCTGTTCCGTTGTTTTATCGGTGAGATGGAATCAAGAGGTCATAAGGTATTTGTACTTACCAGGAATGTAGAATCTATTACCCGTTTATTGAAAATTTATAATATCCCTTTTGCAATAACCGGTACAAAGCCGGATTCGATTTTTATGAAATACCTTATCCAGATTTCGGTTATTTTTAAAACTATTCTTTTTGTTAAAAAAAATAAGATTGACATTGGCATTGGAATATCAATGACCTTACCTATTGTGGCCAGGCTAACCGGCATAAAAACCATTGGAATGGACGACGATGATACTTCGGTAACGCCGGTATATGCGAAGTTTATCAATAAATCCGACACTGTGCTAACTCCGGATGCCCTGGCTCATGAAAAGCGTGGTTCGAACCATATCGCTTATCCATCGTACCACGAACTTGCATACCTGCATCCACACAGGTTTACACCCGATCCGGGAATACTCTCCGAAACAGGAATGAAACCGGGTGAAGCCTTTTATGTGTTGAGGTTTAATGCCTTTAAAGCCCATCACGACACAGCTGCAAGAGGGCTCGATTTAGACCAGAAGCGGAGGTTAATAGGGCTTTTACAAAACTATGGCAGGGTTTTTATCACCTCCGAAAAACAAATTGAGCCCGAGTTTGAACGGTTCAGGTTGCCGGTTTCGCCCGAAAAAATCCATTCATTATTGTATTACTCAGCCTTGTTTGCCGGCGATAGCCAAACCATGACCACGGAAGCTGCCATGCTTGGTATACCTGCATTTAAATGCAACAGCTTTGCCGGCAGGTTGTCAGTTCCCGGTGAGATTGAAAACAAATACCAGCTTTGCTTTTCGTTTTCGCCCGACAATTTTGAACGGATGTATCAGCAGATTGAGCGTTTTTTGCAAATGCCATCTTTAAAAGAGACATTTACGGATAGACGTAGCCGGATGCTGGAGGAAAAAATAGACCTTACTGCTTTCCTGGTTTGGTTTGTCGAAACATATCCCGTTTCGGTTAACGGAATGATAGATTATGCCAATTTCAGCATGTTTTTTCAGAAATCAGATGCAGATACTGGTTGTTAAAAACATTGAAAATAAGGAGCTTTGTTCCGGATGGGATCAGTTTGTGCGTTCGCATCCGTTGGGAACCATATTCCAGTCGCCTGATTATTTCACTATTTTCTTACATCATAAGGAATTTGCACCAGTTGCACTACTCATGCAAAATGAAGCGGGGCAGGTTGAGGGTGTTTTGTCTGGCATTATTCAATACCAGTTTGGAGGGCCTTTTAAGCATATGACTTCAAGATGTGTGGTTATGGGTGGTCCGCTTGTTCAAAATAATGACCCCGGCCTATTGGCAGAACTTTTTCGCTATTTCAATTCATTTATCAGGCGGCATGCAATTTATTCGCAGTTCCGAAACATCTGTGATATGGGTTTTGCACACGCAACTTTTCTGCAGTCAGGTTATACACACGAGGAGCATCTCAATATTCATGTTGACCTTAAACGAGATACCGGCGAACTGTGGAATGAAGTTCATAAACAGAAACGCTATGAGGTTAAGAGAGCCGTGCGCGAAGGATTAACTTTTGGCCCGATTTCAAACCTTACTGAGTTGGAGGAAAGTTACCAGTTGTTAAAAAACATCTACACCCGGATAAAACTTCCGCTTTTCCCGTTTTCGGTTTTTGAAAATGCATTTAACGGGCTTGCGCCTAAAGGGAGGGCCTGTTTCTGGGCTGCCTATAGCGAAGGGAAATTAATTGCAACCATGTATACTTTGAGCTATAATGGCCGGATTTACGATTATTTTGCAGGAGGCGATAATTTGTACAGTCATAAATTTCCTAATAGCCTTTTATCGTGGCAGGTAATGCTCTGGGGAAAGAGCAATGGAATGACCCTGTTCGATTGGGGTGGTGCCGGCAAACCAGGGCAGCCTTATGGTGTGAGGGATTTTAAAGAGAAATTTGGGGGGCAGCTTGTAAATTTCGGAAGATACGAAATAATACATAAGCCATTATTGTACCGGATGGCAAAAGGAGCTTTTAAATTTATCCGGCATATGAGGTAACATAAGTGGATTCTGTTTTTCATTAACTTCGTCGTGCCTGGCATGCTATACATTAGCTTTTAACCTTACTGCTTTAACCTTGTTTCTGTCATGCTTGATTTCACAATCAAACAGTACTCCACTCTGCTTTCGGCTTTAATGCAAGAAAATTATACATTTCAGACTTTTGGTGAATTTCTCCAAAATCCTGCTGAAAGATCGATTATGCTACGGCATGATGTTGACGACAAAAAGGAGAATTCACTTGAATTTGCGAGGATTTTACGCAAAAGCGGGATCAGGGGAAGTTTTTATTTCAGGGTCATATCACGGAGTTTCGATCCCGAAGTTATCAGGCAGATAGCAGGAATGGGCCACGAAATAGGGTATCATTACGAAGATATGGACTTTGCGAGGAGAATCAATACTTCGGGAACTTACGAGAGCAGGCTGCATTCTTTAGCATGGACATTGTTCAGGAAACACCTGAGCGATATGAGGGAAATTTGCCCGATCAACACCATCAGTATGCATGGCAGCCCCAGGTCGAGGTACGATAATAAAGCACTCTGGCAGAAATATAACTTTAGGGAATTGGGCATAATCGGGGAACCATACCTGGATGTAAATTTTAATGAGGTGGCCTATTTTACGGATACTGGTCGCCGCTGGAATGGTCACGATGTGAGTATCCGGGATAAGGTAGCCGATGGCTTCAATTTTAATTTCCGGACTTCACAGCAAATTATTGAAAATATAGACCAGTTGCCTGATAAAATTATGTTTACCTTTCACCCGCAGCGCTGGACAGACAGGCCTTTGCCTTGGTTGAGGGAACTCATTATGCAGAACATAAAAAATGTGGTGAAGGGTGTGCTGGTGAAACACAACTGGAATGAAGATGCATAGTTATAGGCTGATTGTGAGCACACTAAAGGGCTTATAACAAGCAATACTAAATTGTAAAACCATTTAAAGAACACTAAAAGATTACCTTCTTCGCTTCATCCTGAAATTCTGGGGAAGTATTTTTCATTACCATGAAACGCCTTTATCAACAACTTTTTGCCAATGTATTTATAGCAATGCTGGCTTTTGGTATTTCTATAAAACTGCACAACGGTGGATTAATGTACGATCTCAGGCAGTTTGGTCCACCGGCACTGGCATTTTACAGCCTTCACTTTTTTATCTCGTTGATCAATCGCAAATACGAATACAAGGAAAAGTATAGTTACTTTAGGTTGGTGAGTTTGTATAGCCGCTGCTGGCTTTACACTTCAGGGCTTGTACTGTTATTCCTGGTAACCTTCCAGATCAACTGGGTTTCGCGGCAGGTACTGCTTACGAATATTTTTGGATTGCTGGCCGGAGAAATGGCAATTGTGTCGTACATCAGGTTGTTGCGTAAATCAGTGCTTGTACGCGATGCTGCCGAAATTGAAGAAGACCGCATCCGTGATATATCCGTTTTTTACCCCGCGACCAGTAACCAGGTTCCCCCGCATTTATCAAAACAGGGTAATGAAATTCTTAACGTTGCAGGGGCAAAAGTGCATGATTTTGTAGCCCGGCATTTCGACCTGAAAGTAAACCATACACTGGTTCTCAACGAAAATTCAAGGTTCGCCCTGCATGATCTTCCTACCGATTACTATCGTCATATCCTGAATTTTCATAAACTGAATAACATCAGGTATATCAATAAATTTCTTGAGGTTGCCAACAGCCGGCTGCCCTTTGATGGTACATTACTGGTTTGCGCCGAAACTTCCTTACAGCGTAAAGCGCGTATCATGCATAAATACCCGCCGGTGCTTAACGGGTTGTATTATTTCGGCGATTATGTTTTGCTTAGGGTATTCCCCAAGTTGCCGGTTACCAAGAAAATTTATTTCTTTCTCACCAAAGGCGATAAGCGGGTGATCAGCAAGGTCGAAATCCTTGGCAGGCTGATATCATGCGGATTCGAAATAAAGGAGGAGAACGATATTGAAGGCGTACTTTATGTAGTTGCAGTTAAAAAGAAGCTGCCCCTGTACAACAACGAGGCTACTTATGGTCCGCTAATTTACCTGAACCGCATTGGTAAGGACGGCAAAATGCTGAAGGTGTTCAAAATGCGGACCATGCACCCTTACAGCGAATTCCTTCAGGATTACATTTATTCCCGGAACGACCTGGCTCCCGGGGGAAAAATTAATAAGGATTACCGTGTTTCGATGCTGGGCGGTTTTTTAAGAAAATGCTGGCTCGATGAACTGCCGATGCTCTGGAACCTGTTACGGGGCGATATAAAACTTGTGGGTGTCAGGCCATTGAGCAAGCATTATTTTAGCCTTTACACGCCTGAATTGCAGCAAAAACGAATCCGTCACAAACCCGGGCTTATTCCTCCTTATTACGCCGATTTGCCCGGAACTCTGGAGGAAATAATGGCCTCAGAAATGAAATACCTCGGGTTGTATGAGAAAAGTCCTTTAAAAACCGATATCGTTTATTTCTATAAAGCATTTTATAACATACTTTTCAGGAATGCCAGAAGCAGATAGGGTGTTCTAAAGTTCGTTTCTTAAACCCTTCAGATATTTTTTCAAGGCCGGAATACTTCCGGCTTTTTTATTGAAATAGAGCCGGGCACTTCGTGAAAAAGGTGCCGTAATCAATGTTCCAAGTACCACTTGTATTCTTACCCGGTAAAGAACTGCCAACTGGTACATGCTACCCAGTTTTGGATGGTCCAGCAGGTAATCCATCTGTCGTTTGTATCTTTTAACTGCTCTGCCTGCTTTGGTATTAAACTGATTTGGCAGGCTAAAAGCCTCGGCAACCAAAAAGCAGTAGGCTTTATATTTTTTATTGTAACCGGGGACAGATTCCGATGTAGGAGCTGCCATGTCGAGATACAACAACCGGTAAAAATCATACAATCCCTTTATCTGTACTGACCTGTACCTGTAATCATCATCCACCAGCTGATCATGTACAAATGATAGTATTTTCTGATCCCTGAGCGACAAAACCGATGCATTCAGGCCATTGATCTTTGTAAGGTTACTGAATACATCCTCGTTCTGCAAAAGCTTTCCGTACGAACCTGCCAGTGCAGTGTGGTGTAGCTCAACCATGGCAACCTCGCCGGGTTTTTCGAATCCGGGCAGGTGATGGTGTTTGCTGAAATCGTCACCGGCAAATTCCTGCGGATGCACGTAGCCATCCCTGTAAAGTATATTCGCAGCTTCATGAATCTGGTCAGGATGTATGAGTATGTCGATATCTGTCATTACCCGATCGCCGGCATCGGGAAAAAGATCCTGCAGCAGGTATGCAACCCCTTTCAGAAATACAGGTTCAATGCCGGCTTCATGAAACAGATGGGCGATTTCTTTAGCCTGCCTGATAATACTTCGGTTGCGATCGAGGTTAAGTTGATAAATTTCCGCCAGGTATTCTGATAGGTCCTGCGGTAGCTGCTGCAACAGCTTGTTGCGTTTAAAAGCTGAGTAAAGCGCCGGAAGTACCAAATGACTGCTTCCCATCCACACCAGGTCTTCCCAGGGTATATGGCCTGCACTTAGTTCGGCGTTCACCAGCCTTGCAGCCCCTGGCTCCTTATCCATCGCAAGGCATTTGCAGATAAAATAGTAAAGTTCGGAGGTTGTCATAACCGGGATGAATGCCATGCAAATTACGCAAATTATCGGTAAGTGGAAACAAGGTTGTATGTGCCTGATGCTGTTTTGTAATTAACAGCAATACAATGGGGTAAGGTCATCAGGCCGAGGATCCGATCACCGGTAAATGTTTCCGGCGGCTGAAAATTATCAAGTGTTATAAATATTCAAGCATGCATTCACCTATTTTTGTAATGCTTTACTTTGGACGGAAGCATTGAATCAACAGCTAAAAGTGAATTTTACCTAATGATCGATTTCAGGTATTATATCGCAGATGATATTTATGTTGTATGGATTGCCGGCATTAATCGCTATGTGCAGCTGTTGGAGCCTGCTTTTGGTGTTTTCGGGATGTGGGCAAAGGGCACAAACAAAGAAACAATTGCTGAATGGTGTGCTTCAAGATATTCGCTTTCAGAAGCAGAAAGTTTGCACTTTGTGGATGACATCACTAACCATATACGGTTGCTGATGGATTCAAAACCTGTAGTTAAAACAGAACAGGCTGCCGATGATGAACCGGCTACCGGGCAAAAAGATTATTTTGCAACGGCGATATACCGGTTTGGAACCCATGCTTTCAGGTTTATATACCGCGATAGCTACCTCGAGGATTTGTTTCACCCGCTTTTCGTTCACTATGTAATTGATAGTAAAACCATTGATTTTACAAGTACATTTGAACTTTATACAGAAAACGGGGCCGATATTTTATCTGTAAATGAATTAACTGTTTGTGAGTTCCCTGCAAGATCTGTTGATTTATACCAGGGCGCCGTATTTATGGAGATTTTAAATGCCATCCATGGTAAACAAATGAACGATTGGATGGGTGTGTTTCATGCCTCGGCGGTT
>APMI01072205.1_pt1 | contig 10994 bp, 3 predicted proteins | sample 667938 | NCBI WGS metagenome assembly APMI01 (sample SAMN01084076, study PRJNA167559) | wastewater metagenome | biome: Wastewater | place: Denmark: Ejby Moelle, Odense | collected 2011-11-28 | reverse complement strand
CATAAGTGCCATGCCAATGCGACTTATTTTCATATAACAATTTTCCACCAAGATAAAAAAAGAAAATAGCCCGTAAGTACGGGCTATTGGGTATTTTTTTGATGCTTACTGAGTTACCGCAGGAATGATCTAATATTCATAAATCACATAACCCCATGGCTCTAACTTCCATTCTTTGCCGGTTAATGGCTCTTTGCTGAACATAAAAACATTGTATGGATTGCCCCATAAAGTCTTGTCCTTAACAGCAATGGTTTGTTCGCTGACGGAAAGGTTCAGGATCACCAGGATCTTTTTTCCTGCCTTTGCTCTTGTATATGCATAAAGGGCTTTTTCATCACCTACTACCACCTTCTTAAAAGACGCATCGGAAGCCAGGGCTGCATTTCGCTTCCGCAATGACAACAATGTTTTGTAGAATTTGGCTCTCTTAAATTCTTTGAATTCGATCGGATCTTTTTCAAAGAATTCCAGTTTTCTCAGCACGGGTTCTTCCTGGCCGCTGTAGATAAGTGGCATACTCTTATGCATTGTTTGTGTAAACACGGCAAAGGGTGCATGTGATGCGCCCGGAAAAGTACCGTAGTCTGATTTGTTCCAGCTATTCTCATCGTGGTTGCTGGTAAAATATAACAGTTCGCCAGAAGCCGGGTACATGGTATCATATTTTGCTTTGATACTATCCAGTGCAAAAGCAGGCCGCTCGCCTGCCGCAACCTGGACCATTTTATGAAACATATCCCATGGATACGTAGCATCAAACCCACTGGGATGCAAATAAGAAAGTTCGCCCTCCGCCAGCCAGTAAATGCCGGGATTTACTTTTTTCAAAGTACTGATGCAGCGGCTCCAGAATGTTGCCGGAACATTCCAGGCCACGTCCTGGCGGAAACCATCAATACCGGTGTTTACGAGCCAATATTTCATGGAAGCGATCATGCTGTCCTGCATGATCATGTTACTGTAATCCAGTTGGCGGGTATCTGTCCAGTCGAATGGAACAGCCGGTTTTCCGGAACTGTCTTTTATAAAAAAATCAGGGTGATCTGTAACCCAGCGGTGATCGGCTCCGGCGTGGTTAGGTACCCAGTCAATGATCACTTTCATTCCGAGTGCATGAATTTTTTTCACCAAATTCTTCCAATCAACCAGGGTTCCGAATTCAGGATTGGGCGATGTATAATCTGATACCGCATAATAACTGCCCAGTGTTCCCTTACGGTCTAATTTACTGATCGGATTAATTGGCATGAACCAAAGTGTTTGAACACCCATTGCTTTTAATCGTGGCAAATGCTTCGCAAAGGCATTGAACGTGCCTTCTTTTGTATACTGGCGCACATTCACTTCATAGATATTGCCCTGCACGCTCCAGGCAGGATGATTTACATTTTGCCTTTTAACAGGACTCCTTTTACTATGCTGTCCGATTACTATGCTTATGAGCATCACCTGTAACAATAACAGGCAAACTGTCTTTTTCATGATAAGAATCTTTAGGATGCAAAGTTAACTGAGGCAGACAGAAAAAGGAAGATAATTTATCGCAATACGGCAGGCAGATAAAACATGCTGCAAGTTGATCTGTCCTGAACTGACAGCCAACCTCTGCAACAGGTTTAGAAAATCTATACTAGTTGTAATACAAAAAATATCATCGCAGCACCAGTACATTGCCTCTCCTGGAGAGCGGCTTTCCTTTATAGTCGGTGGCCATTGCTATCCACACATAATTCTCCGGGTCAACCAGCACACCTTTAAAGCGGCCATCCCAGCCGTTGTGATAGTCGGTGGTTTCAAATACCAGTTGTCCACGGCGGTTGTATACCCTGAAATAATAGAAGGCCCTGATTCCTACCGGGAAAATATGCAACCTGTCGTTCCAGGTATCACTGTTAGGGGTAAACGCATTTGCAACATACAATTCCGGTCCTTTGTATCTTTTTACCAATACCCTGCTTTTGCTTTCGCATCCCTGCACCGTCAGCGTATTCAATTCATACAACTGGTCTTCATTGTGTGTGGCAACAGGGTTTTGCTCACTGGTACTGCTTAACCCCGTGGAAGGACTCCACTGGTACCACAGCATATTCGCCGCCTTGGTGGTGATCAACTGCACCGGCTCGTCCATTGCAGCAGTTGTGTCTCGTTGTGCAGCCGACCTGTTAAAGTAAATGATGAATGGCCTGATGATGGTGTCCTTGCAGGTTTCTATCGTTTCGCCGATCAGCTTTACAGGATTATAATCTTCTTTGGAGAAACGTTTGGTGATGGTTGGGGCACCCGTATTCAATCCATATCCAAAATCCCAGTACCATTTGTTTACCGGTACCGGTGAACTGGTACTTGCACTGTATACAATATTCCTGAATACACAGGAATCAGAAATATGCAGGTTGATGGATGGTTTAGGATATACCGTCAACAAACTTTCTGTTGCCCCTGACAAACAACCTTTGTCGCTTTCGGCCCTTAGTGATACATGGCGAACACCGGCCGGCAATGTATTGGCCGCATGCTGCAGCGTAGAAGACAGCGCATTGTCATAATACCAATACCATTTTACGATATGATCTGTGGAGGCTGCCGGCATATACGAATCATCCTGGAATTGTATCACTTCATTGTTGCAAAGTCTCGCCGGGTAACTGAATTTGGGAACCGGAAAATAATGAATACCCAGAACATCAGCCGCCGTATCAGAGCGGCATCCATCGACCGTTGTTACTACCAGTTTAACCGGCAAACTGCCTGCAGGAGAAGTAAAGGAAGCCGGCACCTGCGCATTACTAACGTTAGCGCCGAGTTGCCACCACCAGGTATCGATGGAACTCAGCCCACCGGGCACATACGAGTTATTCTGGAATGCAATGATGGTTTGATTTTCGCAGATCACGGGCGGGTAAGTGAAAACGGCCACCGGCTTATCAATGACTGAAACATAGTTAAAATCGTGTTTGCTGCAACCCGGGTTTTGCACCGTTAGTGTTACCGTGTACCTGCCCGGATTGGTATAGGTATGATTGGCGACCGCTGTAAACGCACTATCATGGTCGCCGAACGACCATGAGTAGAGTGCACCCGGTAATGTATTGGTTGAGGTATTGGTGAACACGAACTGGTTACCTACCTGGCACTGTTGATCGTCATTGATGCCGAATGAAACATCCGGTGTTTGAGAGATGGTGACATTCATTTTTTTCCGGGGTCCTTCGCAGCCTCCAAAAAGGGAACGCTGGCTCACCCAATATTCCAGCACGCCAACATTGTTGGATGGAGGAATTGGCGCACGGTTTTCGGGCACGCCACCAAACTCCTGTGTATAATACAATAATTCATTGCCCGGCGATGCCAGTGCTTTTAATGGGGTGGTATAGTCACCGCGACAGTATCCAACATCAAAAGTTGTAGGCGTATCGGGCAATTGTAAAATAGTAACTTCTGCGTCCGCCGTGTCCCTGCAACCATAACCAGGGTATGGCACCATGTCTACGTGAAATTTGGTAGTCACCGCCGGCGCTGGCCGCAAACTCACCAGCCTCGTATTGCCCATTACTGCTGTATAGTTGGCATTGTACCAGGTATAAGATGCAAATCCATACGGAGCTGTCAGTACCACACTATCGCTGTTAACGCAATGGGCACCCAGGGCCAGCACACCTCCGCATCCTGTACCTACATCGAGGTAAGCATACCCAAAATGGCCGCCCCTGGTACAATCTGCTGTTTTAAATTCCAGCCTTACCTGCCTGCCATTGTAGCCGGAAAAATCGATGGAAGAAGGTGTCCATTCCTTATACAATACATCGGGGTTTTGCGGAGAATGCAGGAAGCCGGGTATGGCCCCGCTGGATATATAGTTGTACGATGCACAATCGATCACCCTGCCGGTTTCTACATCGTACGCCGATACAAAAAAACGTGGCTGTTCTATCTGGTCGTGACCAGGATCTTCAAACACTACTGCATAATAATAAGTAATACTAAATGTGTCTGCTGAGGGGGGAATTTGGAAAGTATATGATATGCCTTCTGCCTCCCTGTTCACATCTGTATTGCCCAGCTTCACAGAATACCGGCCCCCGTAAGGACAGGCTTCAAGAAATCCACCATAGTGATCAAAGCCTGCTGTATTAAAGTCAATCAGTTCATGCCGGCCCGTAGTAGGATTGCTCGGGCTCAATGTGATCACGTTGGCCCCATTGGCTGTGTCCACACTGCCTAAAAAACAATTCCAGTTTGCAAGAGAACCCTGTTCAAAATCAACATTGGGAGGGCACGCCCCCTGTGAAAATAGTTTTCCGGAAAACAATAAGAATAAGAAAGCACTGAATACGGCCAGTTTCATACAATGGTTATAAGGTTAAAGAGATACTAAAAAAGCGCTGAAATCACTCACCGGCAATGTATCGGGAGAAACTTTAAAGGGTGCTTAAAAGCGATGGTATTAAACGGATAATATTGAAATTTAAAAGACTGGTTGCAAAGGGATTGGGATCGACTGTGAAATAAAGATATAAAAAAATACATTCCAGCTCCGGATTTTGCAAATAAATCCCGTAAAACTGCAGAAAACTGCTTACAAGTCAGCGATTGAAGCTCCGTAAACATGCAACAATTCGCCCTGTTCTGTTATCGTCTCCCGGAACTGTAAACCCAGTTTTTTTATTAGCTTAATGGATGCCGTGTTTTGGGGAACAGCGGTGGCCAGCAAATGACTGTGGGTTGCAGTTGCTTTGATCTGCTTCAGCACTGCAACAACTGCTTCATGTGCGTAACCCTTGCCAGTAAAAGCGGGTAAAAATGCGAAGCCAATATCGTGATGAGCAAGGTAATCCCTTTTGATCAACGTTACGAGCCCGATCGGGCTATTACTTGTCTGAAGTCTGGCTACCTGGTAATGGAGATTCCTGTTGGCAAGAATTTTATTGATATATGCAATGGCATCTTCCTTTGTATGGATATTCCGCTGCCCTATGAAGTTGATCCACCCTTCTGTATTCAGCAATTCAAAGATGAACACATGATCGTTAACTGTTAAGGCATCGATTAAAAGCCGGGCTGTATTGATTGCTGATGACATCCTTAAAAATAATACATTGCTTTTTTTACAACAAAATATTATTTCACCAGCATAATGGTTCCTTTATAATTAAACTCCTGGCCATCTTTACAGATCACATCCAGTACATATACATAAGCCGCAGTGCCGCCCGGCGGATCACCTTTCGTGGTGCCATCCCATCCCTGGGAAGGATCATTCACCGGTACATCCTGTTTTTCAAAAACCTTTTGACCATAGCGGTTAAAGATCATCATTCGCTTAATGCTGCGTATGCCGTATCCTTTTATGAAGAAAATATCGTTCTTGCCGTTTCCATCGGGAGAAAATGCATTGGGAATATACAACTGGCCTTTACCACAAAAAACAATGATTCGTACTTCATCAAACGCAGTACATCCAAAGCGTGTTTGCACGGTTACTTTGTAAATAATATTGTCATCGGCCACGAGGGAAGGCGATAAACAGTTATTGCAATCCAGGCCGGTGGAAGGGGTCCACAAATAGCCGCTGATATCGTTGCCTGTAACGGTAGCGGTTAGTTGCAAAGGCGTACCATTGGCAACATTTCTGTCGGCCCCGGCAAATACTGTTGGTTTTAAGCCAACAAAAAGTGTAACAAAACCGGTATCACTTTTACACACATTGTTGCTGAAGGCAATTACCTGGTACACGGTGGTGCCGGTGGGTGTTGCAACCGGGTTTGCCACCGTTGCATTGCTGAGGGTTGCAGCCGGGCTCCATACATAATTGCTCACCGTACTGCTGGCCCTCAGTGTGCGGTGATCACCAATACAAATACTATCAGTGCCGCTAACAGAGAGGCTTACCGGCATATCAACCCTCACCGTAACGGTATCTTTCTGTACACAACCGAACTGGTTGGTCACGGTAACAATATAGTCGGTAGTGGTAGCCGGTGTAGCCAATGGGGTTGGGGTATTGATATTCTGCAAAGTAGGCGCAGCATCCCATGCATAATCAACACCATCAAAACTGCGGAGCCGTACATTACCACCTAAACATATAGTGGTATCAGGTGCTGCCGCTGGTACAGGCAAAGGATGAATCACAACCGGCTTACTGACTGTAATATCACAACCAAAGCGTGTTTTTACATTTAACTGCACAGTGTAATTACCTGCGGTGGTAAAATTGTACAACATTGTATCCGCATTGCTCACCGTATTGTTGTTGAGCTTCCAGGTGTAAGATGTAACTGCATCTTCTGTGATAACAGATGACCTGTAAAGCAATACATTTTGCATACATTTTTCATCCACACCGATAATACTGGCGATCGTAGTTTTGTAGATCACGACAGTATCGGCAGATTCAAAACTATTGCTGCAGCCATAAGCCGTGGTAGCTTTTAGCGACGTCACATAGCGGCCGGCAGGAGTATAAAAATGGAAAGGATTTTGTGCAGCAGCATTATTGCCATCACCAAAATGCCATTCATAGGCCAGGTTACCAAAACGGGAACCTGACAGGTTATTAAATTGCACCGTGCCGGTATCACCACATATTTTGGGATTTGTGATGGAGAATTTAGCGGCAACGGAGTCGATCACAATGCGCCTGCTGATATCATTTGCACATCCTTTGTCTGTTGTGATCTTTAAATTGATATCATATAAACCAGCGGGAGTAAAATTATGATCCAATGTATCTGCACTGCCTGCATTGATTTTATTCACTTTCCACTGGTATTGAGCAATCACATCATTGGCAGTAGATGAACTGAAATACCGGTAATTTCCCGGACTACAATGGATACTGTCGCCGGTAATGGCGGCAACCGGGTTCCTGTACACTTCAATGGCACGTGGTTTTATGATGGTGTCGGCACAGCCATGCTCCGTTGTCACCCCAAGTTTTACATCGTATACACCCGGTTGGTAAGTGTGCACCGGGCTCTGCAATGAGGAACCGGTATTATCGCCCAACGACCATTGATATTGTGCAATGTTGAAGAGGTGGTTGCTGTTATCAGTGAACACTACCCTTCCCGTATCAGCACAAAATTTATTTTGACTGATGCTGAACAATGCTTTTACAGAATCGATGATAATGTTTCTTGCTACAGAATCTGTACAACCGTTTACAGTGGTAATTTTTAAGCCAACGGTATGATTGCCTGCATTGAAATAAAAATCCAGGCCGGCAGTGTTGCTTCGTTCTGTATTGTCAACAAACCATTGGTAACGTACAATACTATCTACGGAATTTATGCTGCTGCGGTATGGATAGTTCCCCGGTGAGCAATGAATGCTGTCGCCTGTAATCGCTGCTACCGGCAAATTGTAAACATGAATGGTATCAGCAAAAACCGTACTGTCGGTGCAACCGTTCTGAGTGGTGCCCAACAACTTCACTGTATAATCACCCGGGTTCAGGTAATGATGCAAGGTGTCAATACCATTGTAAATTCCGGCATCACCAAAGTTCCAGTTATAAATAATGGGATATGCATGAACGGTAGTATTGGTGAAGCTTACAATACCATTATCGCAGAACTTCGCCTGGTTGATACTGAAGCCGGTTTTAACCGAATCGATGATGATATCTTTTGTAATGGAAAAAGTACAACCGTTGATCGTTTGGATAAACAAGGTTATCACATGACTGCCTGGAATCCTGTAATCATAGTCAAGATTGGGGCTGTTGGCAACGCTGTCAGCATCAATACTCCACCTGTACCTGGCAATTGCATCTACGCTGCTTATGTTAGCTGTGTATTGTAACCTTGAACCTGGCACTAAACAAACGACCGCCCTGCCGCTGATAGTAGCAGTGGGCACATTGAATACCTTCACCGTATCCGTCAACAGGGTTGTATCACGACAACCATTAATGGTAACCGCAATCAACTGTACAGAATAATTGCCCGGCAATAAGTAACTATTGGAAGGATCCTGTGCGGCAGAAACATTGCCATCACCAAAACTCCAGCTATAAGAGCCGATGCCGGCAAAATGGCTGGTAAGATTTGTAAAAGCTGCTGTACCACTGCCGCAGAAGCGAACCGGGCTGACGGAAAAATTGGTAACAACAGAATCGATGATGATATTTTTTGTTACAGAGAATGTACAGCCGTTCACCGTTTGGATAAACAAGGTAAGTACATGATTGCCTGGAATACGATAATCATAGTTTAGATTTGCAGCATTCCCAACACTGTCGGCATCAATGCTCCACTTATACCGGTCAATCGCATCCACACTAACCACCGTACTGCTGTACTGCAAAAGCGAAGACGGCCTTAAACAAACCACCCCGGCCCCATTGATGGTAGCAGATGGCAGGTTAAACACTTTGACCGTATCTGTAAAACGGGTGGTATCCCTGCAACCATTGATCGTACCTGCGATCAACTGCACGGTATAGTTGCCCGGCAGTAAATAATTGTTAGAAGGATCCTGCAAAGCCGATGTATTGCCATCACCAAAGCGCCAGTCGTAAAATGAAATACCGGCAAAACTAGTGCTAAGGTTGCTGAAGGTTGCAGTGCCGTTATTGCAGAAGCGGGAAGGGCTTACCGAAAAACCTGTGACGACGGAATCTATAATGATATTTTTTGTAACAGTAAACGTACAACCATTGATCGTTTGGATAAACAAGGTGATCACGTGATTGCCCGGCACCCTGTAATTATAATTCAGCGTGGCAGCATTCCCAACACTATCAGCATCAATGCTCCACTGGTAGGCCGCAATTGCATCAGCACTAACTACAGAATTCGTGTACTGTAAAGTTGTGGCAGGCTTTAGGCAAATTGTACCCGGACCATTGATGGTCGCCTTCGGACTTGCATACACCCTTACTGCATTTACCACTGTAAAAGAATCAGTACAGCCATAGGTGGAACTTACAGCCAATTTTACAGTGTATACACCAGGGGCGTTGTACAAATGCGGTGGTGGGTTACCGGTAGTGTCTGTTTTTCCATCACCGAATGACCACCTGTACCGCACAGCGGAAAAGAAAGGCGCCGTGGTGAGATTGCTGAAAGTAACATAGCCGCTGTCGCAAAATTGATTGTTGTCAAATGTAAACAATGCTTTTACGGAATCAACAAAAACAGTGTCCGATGCTTTTAAAGTGAAAGGGCAACCTTCAGGACTGGTAAGCACCACATTGGGAAGATATTGGCCGGCGTTGATATAGGTATGGGTAACATTTGAATCTATAGAATTCGGCAATACCGGCGTACCATCATTAAAATCCCAGGCATAGGTCTGGATAAAACTTCCCCTTACATTCATGGCAATGCCATAGGGCTTACAACCATCACCATTGTTGTTGTTAAGTACGGCAATTGGCCCACGTACACGGATCACTTTCGAGATACTGTCTTCACAATTGTTCAAGCCCTTCACTTTTAATTTCACCGTATAAAAGCCGGGAAGCGCATAAATATGCGGTGAAGGAAACTGGTCTGTGCTGCCTGTACCACCATCTCCAAAATCCCATACCCAACTGCTGGAGTAAGTAGAACTGTCCGAGAAAATAATGGCGGTCGGCGCACACTTTGTTGTATCGCCGATCTTGAAATCAGCCTTGGGATGAACCAGTTTGATGTACGATGTTCTGCTGATGCTGTCGGTACAGCCATTCTCATCCTGCACTACCAGTTTGATATTGTAATTACCTTCTGTACCATAGGTGTGAGATCCATAATATCCCACAGAAGAGGCCCCATCTCCATAATACCAGGTGTAATTGCCGTTGTAAACCTGTGAGTAGTTGTACAGGAAAACATTAAAGGCGCCACACTTCAGCGTATCATAACTGAAAAAGTCTGCTTTGGGCCGGTATATCTTAATATAGTTTGGTTGCGACGTGGTAGAAGTACATCCAAAAGAATCGGTGATCTTCAGCGATACCGAATAAAAATTATAATAATTAGTGGCCGCATAGGTTTTATTGATCAGCGAATCATCCGTTGTAACCAATGTATTGCCATCACCAAAATTCCATTCCCATTTTACAATCGGCACATTGGTGCTTTGAACAGAAGTGTCCGTAAAAACAAAATTCTGCAGGGCAGAACAACTTGTGAGCGGCGTTGCCACGAACCCGGCCTGTGGACCAGTAGTTACGAGTGGCACGATCACCTGTTTGGTAATGGTAGAAAAGCATCCAATGGAATCGGTCACTTTTAAGTTTACATTGTAAGTGTTGGCAGTGTATAAACTGCTCACGGCTGTATCAAGCGTGCTGTTGATAACAGGATTACCGTTACCGAAAGTCCATTGCCAGTTGGTAATCGGGATGATGCCGTTTTGCACAGAAGAGTCAGTATAGATCACCTTTAATGGCACCAGGCAACTCAACTGGATGTCTGGAATAAAATTAGCGATGGGGCCACGGACACTTACCGGCAAGGGATAATAAATGGAGTCGGCACAACCAAGCTTGTCTTCAATGATCAGTTTTACATAATACAAACCGGTATCAATGTAAGTGTGACTGGCGTTGCCTTTGAGCCAGATACCAAAACTATTGAAGTTGGTTAGGTTATCTATCACGAACCTGCCGGTACTGTCACCAAAATCCCAGGTGTAAGTTTTTATCTTGGAAGAATCAATGCCCACCGTGGAAAAATTCACGAGGCCATTGGTACAGATATCTGTTTTATCCGGGGTGAAATTTGCTTTTTCATCGATGATGATCACCCGCTTTTTGCCTGTATCAAACTGGCTTGTAAGTGTATCCAGTCTTATCACTGTAACCACATACACTTTTTGCGGTGGAGAATAAGTATGAGATACAGGATTGAGGACGCCGGTATTCAGCAAAGGTGATCCATCGCCAAAGTCCCAGCTTTGCACTACTGCATTGCTTACCGTATCTGTAAAATCAACCGTGTATTTGTCAGCGCAGGTTTTGCCGAGGCCAAAACCTCCTCCCCCGCCGCCGCCGCCTC
>APMI01043283.1_pt1 | contig 10994 bp, 8 predicted proteins | sample 667938 | NCBI WGS metagenome assembly APMI01 (sample SAMN01084076, study PRJNA167559) | wastewater metagenome | biome: Wastewater | place: Denmark: Ejby Moelle, Odense | collected 2011-11-28 | reverse complement strand
GGGGGGAGATTGTTCGCGGGATCGAAGCAGCCCAATCTCCCCCCTTGAGGGGGAGATGGCCGGCAGGCCGGAGGGGGGTCGGAAGACGAGTCACAATCCGCGTTGAACGGCGATCAGTCCACCCACTTCACCTTGGTCATGTCGTTCGCCTGGATCGGCGAGTTTTCCCACATGCCTTCGACCTTGGCGTCCCAGACGCCGACCTTGGGCAGCTCGAACAGGTAGACGACCGGCACGTCCTTGGCGAGCTTGGTCTGCATCTCCGTGAACAGTTCCTTGCGCCTGGCCGGATCGGTCGCGATCTGCCACTCGGCGGCCCATTTGTTGAATTCGGCATTGTCGTAGCCGATGTAGTAGTTCGGCCGGGCATAGATATCGATGTCGTTGGCCTCGGTGTGCGAGACGATCGAGAAATCGTAGTCCTTGTCGGTGTAGACGCTCTTGAGCCAGTCGGCCCATTCGACCGGGATGATCTCGAGATTGATGCCGACCTCGCGCAGTTCGGCCGCGATCACCTCGCCGCCCTGACGCGCGTAGGGAACCGGCGGCAGCTTGATCGTCGCCTTGAAACCGTCCGGCAAGCCGGCGGCCTTGAGATATTCCTTCGCCTTGGCGACGTCGTGCGGATAGGTGTTCACGAGGTCGACATAGTCGGGATTGTTGGGCGACACGTGCGAGCCGATCGGCAGGCCAAGACCGTTGGAGGCGCCGTCGATCACAGCCTTGCGGTCGATGGCCGACGCCACCGCCTGGCGCACTTCGAGCTTGTCGAAGGGAGCCTTCTTGTTGTTCATCGACAGGATGGTTTCGCCTTCGGTGGCGCCGATGACGACCTTGAGGCGGGTGTCCGCCTCAACCTGTGCCAGCGCGTCGCCGACAGGCGCGTTGGGGAACGCCTGCACGTCGCCCGACAGCAGCGCCGGCACGGCGGCGGCGGCGTCAGGCACGACGCGGAACTCGATCTTGTCGAGGAACACCGGATTGCCCCAGTAATTGTCGGACTTGACCAGCTTCACCGACGATCCCTTGGCCCAGCTGTCGAACTTGAACGGACCGGTTCCGATCGGCTTCTCCTTGTTGCCGTCTGCCGATTCGGGCGCGACGATCACCGCATCGCCCAGTCCCATATTGTAGATGAACAGGCCCTGCGGGTTGGCCAGCGTCACCTTGACCGTGGTCGGGTCGATGACGTCGACGGCGGTGATCTGCTGGAACAGCTTTTTCTGGGCGTTGGTCGAATTTTCGGCGCGGGCGCGGTCGAGCGAGAATTTCACGTCATTGGCGTCGAAATCGGTGCCGTCGTGATATTTGACGCCGCTGTGCAGCTTGAATGTGTATTCCTTGCCGTCCGGCGAGACCGTCCAGCTTTCGGCGAGGCCCGGCTGCGGCTGGCCTTTTTCGTCGATGCGGGTCAGTCCCTCGAAGACGTTGGCGTAGACGATTTCGTCGATCGCGGCGGCGGCGCCGCCGGTCGGGTCGAGATGCGGCGGCTCCAGCACCACGCCGACGACGATGTCGGTGCGCGCGGCAAGCGCCGCGGTCGACGTGGCGAGCGCGATGACGCTGGCGGCAATGATCGACGACACGAGTTTCATGAAGGTCTCCCGTTGTTGCTGAGTGCGCATGAGGCTGCGCGAAAAGCCTGTCCCGATCAAAGCGCGAAATCGCCGTCGAGTAAATCGGCTTTGTGCCGCTATCTTTTCGCGGCCTCGCAAACCGGGGGCGGGGCGCGTTGCGCGCCCGGTCGTCGCCGGTCGGCCCGGTCAGTAGTGGACGACGATGCGGGTGTTCTTCAGTCCGACCTGGCGGGCCATCGAATAGAACGTCGCCGCGTTCGACACCGACAGGCGGATGCAGCCGGCGGAGGCCGGGCGGCCAAGCAGCTTCGAGTGATAGGTGCCGTGCACGGCGAAGTTGCCGGAATAAAACACCGAATAGGGCATCGGCGCATTGTTGTAGCGGCTGGAGCGGTGATTGCGCGACGTCCACTTGGCCGACCAGCTGCCGGTCGGCGTCACCTTGCCGCGGCGCGCGGTCGACACCGGCCAGCGATATTTGACGACGCCGCGATGTTTGACGGTCATCGTCTGCGTCGACAGATTGACGGTCGCGGTGAGTTGCGCGGCCAGCGCGTCGGCCGGCAGCGCGATGGCGACGGAAAGCGCGAGCGCGAGTGCGCCGACCAGTTTGCGAAACATCCCCGATCCCCCCCATGCCGGTATTGCTTGAGGCAGGCAGAATACGTTCCGCGCCGCCTTGCCGCAATTGTTGAACCGCCATGTTCAGCAAAAGTTGAGAACAGGGTTTACGCGGCTCGCGCGCCCGCTTTCAGCAGTATATCCAGGCCGACCGCCATCACCTTGGCTGACTGCGCCATGTCCTGGACGCCGACCCATTCGTCGGGCTGGTGGGCGAGATCGAGAATGCCGGGGCCATAGGCGATGCAGTCGTGCAGATGGCCGAGCCGGGCGATGTGCTTCTGATCGTAGGTGCCCGGCGAGATGACGTAGTCCGGGTCCTTGCCGAAGACGCGGCGCACGCCCTCGGCGATCGCCGACGCCACCGGCGCGTCCTTCTCGGTCATCAGCGGCAGCACTTCCATCATGTCGCGGATGCGGTAGTCGAATTTCGGCCGCTGCCATTTCAGCCGGTCGAGGATCGACGTCACCTCCGATTTCACTTCGGCGATTTCCTCCTCGAGCAGGAAGCGCCGGTCGATGACGATGCGGCAGGAATCGGGAACATTCGGCGCGGGGAGGCCGGGGAAAAAGTCCTCGGTCTGGCCGCCGTGGATCGAGTTGATGTTCATGGTCGAACGTTTGGCTCCGTCCGGCACGACCGGCATGCGGGTCCGCTTCATATCGAGCGCCGGGAACAGGTCTTTTTCGAACGCGTCGAGCACCGCGCCCATGTGGCGCACGGCGCTGTCGCCCAGAAACGGCATCGAACCGTGGGCGATCTTGCCCCTGGTCTCGATTTCCGCCCACCAGACGCCGCGATGACCGAGACAGATGCGGTCCTTGTTCAGCGGTTCGGGAATGATGACGTGATCGACCCGGGGTTTCGAGAAATAGCCGAGCCGGGCGAGGTGGGCGACGCCGCCGAAACCGCCCGACTCCTCGTCGGCGGTGCCTGAAATCTCGATCGCGCCGGCAAAATCGGGATTTGCCTCGAGATAGGCCTCCACCGCGACGATCGAGGCCGCCAGCCCACCCTTCATGTCGCAGGCGCCGCGCCCGTAGACTCTCCCGTCGCGGATGACACCCGCGAACGGGTCGACGCTCCAGCCGTCGCCGGCCTCGACCACGTCGATATGGGAATTGAAATGGACCGTCGCGCCCGGCCGCGCGCCTTCGATGCGGGCGACGACATTGGCGCGCGGGTAGCGGTCGCTGTCGCCCGGCGCGCCTTCGCCACGGACATAGTCGATGGCAAAGCCGCGCGCCTTCAGCCTGTCGCCGATGAATTCGCAGCACGGCTGGTAGGCTTCGCCCGGCGGGTTGACGGTTGGGAAACGGATCAGTTCGGCGGTCAGCTCAGCGATCTCGTCGGCGCGGGCGTCAATCAGCTTGAGCACATTGTCTGTCATCGTTCCAGTTGAGCGGGCAGGACGACCGTTGGCAAGGCCCGCGATTGGCCGATCGCCCGCGTCGCTTTGGTCCAGCGGGCGCGGCCGTGTCAAAATTGCGGCGTCCTCGGCTGTTGATTGTCGTCCGGCGGCATTTCCCCATGCGTCGTCGCGTGCCAAATTCGGCCCATGGAGTCGACATTGACATGAGAGCCGATCCCGAACTGGCGCTTTCGGAACCGGTCTCCGACGAGGTTCGCAAGACCACCTGTTATATGTGCGCCTGCCGCTGCGGCATCGACGTGCATCTCAGGGACGGCAAGGTCCGCTACATCGAGGGCAACCGCGACCACCCGGTGAACAAGGGCGTCTTGTGCGCCAAGGGGTCGGCGGGGATCATGACCCAGTACGGACCGGCGCGGCTCAGTTCGCCGATGCTGCGCACCGGCCCGCGCGGGTCGGGCGAGTTCAAGCCGATCAGCTGGGACGAGGCGCTGGCGATCGCCACCGACTGGATGGGCGAGGTGCGGGCGCGCGATCCGAAAAAATTCGCCTTCTTCACCGGACGCGACCAGTCGCAGTCGCTGACCGGGCTGTGGGCGCAGCAGTTCGGCACGCCCAACTACGCCGCGCATGGCGGCTTCTGCTCGGTCAACATGGCGGCCGCCGGCATCATGACGCTGGGCGGCGGGTTTTGGGAGTTCGGTTCTCCCGACTGGGAGCGGACAAAGCTGTTCGTCATGTTCGGCGTCGCCGAGGACCATGATTCCAATCCGCTCAAAATCGGCATTTCGAAACTGAAGAAGCGCGGCGCCCAGTTCGTCTCGGTCAATCCGGTGCGCACCGGCTATTCCTCGATCGCCGACAGCTGGATCGGCATCCGGCCCGGCACCGACGGTCTGCTGGTGCTGTCGCTGATCCACGAACTGATCAAGGCGCGTCGCATCGATGTCGACTATCTGGTGCGCTACACCAACGCCGCGTGGCTGGTGATCGATGCGCCGGGCACGGCCGAGCACGGGCTGTTTGCGCGCACCGGCGACGGCAAGCCGCTGATCTTCGAGACGGTGACCGAACAGATCGCGACGAGCGGATCGGCGGGGGCGCGCCCGGCGCTGTCGGGGACGTATTCGCTCGACGACGGGCGCAGGGCGCGGCCGTCATTTGCGCTCTTGGCCGAAGCCTATCTCGACCAGCGCTACGCGCCCGAAAATGTCGCGGCGCAGACCGGCGTTTCGGCGGCGACGATCAAGGGGCTGGCGGCCGAGATCGCCCGCGTCGCCTTCGACGAGGCGATCGAGATCGAGCAGCCCTGGACCGACATGAACGGCGAGCGTCACGAGACATTTGTCGGCCGGCCGGTGTCGTTCCACGCCATGCGCGGAATTTCGGCCCATTCCAACGGGTTCCAGACGGCGCGCGCCATCCATGTGCTGCAGGCGCTGATCGGCGCGGTCGACTGCCCGGGCGCCTTCCGCTTCGAGCCGCCTTATCCCAAACCCGTCGAGGCGCATCCGACGCCGCACGGCAAGGCCGAGCATTTTGGCTCCAACATGCCGTTGTCGGGGCCGCATCTGGGGTTTCCGCGCGGCCCCGAAGACCTGCTGATCGGCAATGACGGAACGCCCAACCGCATCGACAAGGCGTTTTCCTGGGATGCGCCGATCTCGGCGCACGGGCTGATGCATATGGTGATCGCCAACGCCCATGCCGGCGATCCCTATCCGATCGACGTGCTGTTCCTCTACATGGCCAACATGGCGTGGAATTCGTCGATGAACACGGCCGGCGTCATCGCCATGCTGGAAGACCGCGACGCGGGGACCGGAGAATACCGCATCCCCAAGATCATCTGTTCCGACGCCTACTGGTCCGAAATGGTCGCCTATTCGGACCTGATCCTGCCCGATACGACCTATCTGGAGCGCCATGACTGCATCTCGCTGCTCGACCGGCCGATCACCGAGCCGGATTCGGTCAACGACGCGATCCGCTGGCCGGTGGTCGAGCCAGACCGCGACGTGCGCGGTTTTCAGTCGGTGCTGATCGATCTCGGCGCGCGGCTGAAACTGCCCGGCTTCGTCGACAATCGCGGCGCGCCGCTCTACGCCGACTATGCCGACTATATCGTTCGCCACGAGCGGCGGCCGGGCATCGGGCCGCTGTCGGGCTTTCGCGGCGCCGACGGAACGCGGGTGGGACGCGGCGCCAGCAATCCGAAGCAGCTGCAGAAATACATCGACAACGGTTCGTTCTTCGAGACGCACATTCCGCCCGAGGCGCGCTTCTTCAAGCACGCCAACCGCGCCTATCAGGAGTTTGCGGTGCGCATGGGCTTCTTCGACACGCCGCAGCCGGTGACGTTCCAGCTCTACAACGAGATCCTGCAAAAATTCCGCCTGTCCGCGCAGGGGCTGCGTGAACCGGTTGCGCCGCAGAGCCATCGCGCGCGGCTGATGGAGGCGTTCGATCCGCTGCCGAACTGGTATGCGCCGCTCGAGGAAGCGGCCGTGGCGGGCGGCGACTTTCCCTACCACGCGATCACCCAGCGGCCGATGGCGATGTATCATTCCTGGGGGTCGATGAACGCCTGGCTGCGCCAGATCCACACCCGCAACGTGCTCTATGTGCCCGGCGAAATCTGCGACGCGCGCGGCCTGTCGAGCGGCGACTGGGCCTGGGTGACGTCGCATCACGGGCGCATCAAGGTCGAGGTGGCGCGCACCGAGGCGGTCAATGGCGCGACGATGTGGACCTGGAACGCCATCGGCAAGCGCAAGCGCGCCTGGTCGCTCGACGCCGACGCGCCGGAAGCCAATCGCGGTTTCCTGTTGAACCATCTGATCCACGAATTGCTGCCGCCCCGGGGCGATGGCATGCGCTGGTCGAATTCCGATCCCGTCACCGGCCAGGCGGCGTGGTACGACCTGCGGGTCAATATCGAAAAGGCCGAGCCGGACGATGAGGCGCGGCCGGAATTTTCGCCGGTGCGTCCGGCCGACCCGGATGTTCCCGACCAGCTGCGCTACGGCCAGGAGTGGGATTGATGACGAGCCTTCCCGCGACCCAACCGCCGAAAAAGCTCGGCCTGGTCATCGACCTCGACGTCTGCGTCGGCTGCCATGCCTGCGTCGTCTCCTGCAAGGAATGGAACACCGGCGGCTACGGCGCGGCGCTGTCGGACCAGGACCCGTACGGCGCAAATGTGTCGGGCACGTTCCTCAACCGCATCCACACCTTTGAAATCGCGCCCGACGGCGGCGAGGTGGTCGGCGAGGCGGGCGATGCGCGCATCGTGCATTTCCCGAAATCCTGCCTGCATTGCGAGGATGCGCCCTGCGTCACGGTTTGCCCGACCGGCGCTTCCTACAAGCGCGGCGCCGACGGCATCGTGCTGGTCGACGAGGACAAGTGCATCGGTTGCGGCCTGTGCGCCTGGTCATGCCCCTACGGCGCGCGCGAGATGGACCTCGCCGCCGGCGTCATGAAGAAATGCACCCTGTGCGTCGATCGCATCTACAACGAAACGTTGCAGGAGATCGACCGCGTGCCGTCCTGCGTCCGCACCTGTCCCGCAAATGCGAGGCATTTCGGCGATTTCGCCGATCCGGCGTCGCATGTTTCAAGGCTGACCGCGGAACGCGGCGGCGTCGACCTGATGCCGGAGCAGGGGACGAGGCCCGTCAACAAATACCTGCCGCCGCGCCCGCGCCGTCAGCTCGACCGGGTCGTTCCGCTGGCCGAAAACTCCGGCGGCGCGGCCGGCTTCTTCGCCTGGCTCGACGGCGTGCTGGACCGGTTGTGATGGCAAACGACAACGACGCGGAGCGCCGCTGAACCATGCACCCGGCCGCCTCGATCATCTTTTTCACGACCCTGTCCGGGCTCGGCTACGGGCTGGCGGCGGCGCTCGGGCTCGGCGTGCTTGCGCCCGGCCTTCAATCGACGCTGGTCGCGCACGCGCTGGCGCTGGCGCTGATCGGCGCCGGCCTGCTGTCGTCGACGCTGCATCTGGGCAATCCGCAGCGCGCCTGGCGGGCGTTTTCGCAATGGCGGTCGAGCTGGCTGTCGCGCGAGGGCGTGCTGGCGGTGATCAGCCTGCCGGCGATCGCGACGCATGGCTGGCTGAGCTTTTCGACCGGCGAGCGCTGGCCGCTGCTCGGCCTGTTCGTCGCGCTGATCAGCGCGGCGACGGTCTACTGCACGGCGATGATCTACGCCTCGCTGCGCTCGGTGCAGGGGTGGAACAATTGGCTGACGCCGGCCTGTTACCTGGCGTTCGCGGCGGCCGGCGGCGGCCTGCTGGCAAATCTGTTGCTTGGCTGGCAAAGCGGGGCGGGGGCGCCGGCCGTGGCGACCGTCGCGGCGCTGCTGATCCTGGCCTGGGGGCTGAAGCTGCTGTGGTGGCGGCGGCTGGACGGCGAGCGGCCGCTGTCCAATGCGGCCACGGCGACCGGGCTCGGCTCGATCGGCCAGGTAAGATTGTTCGAGCCGCCGCATATGAACGGCAATTACCTGACCCGCGAGATGGGGTTCCAGGTGGCGCGCAAGCATGCCGGCAAATTGAGGGCCATCGCGCTTTGCCTCGGGGGAGCGGCGGCGCTGCTGCTGGCTTTGGCGTCGGCCGCGCAGGGGCCGCTCGGGATAGCTGCGGCGGCGCTTGCGGTCGGGGCGTTCTATGCCGGCGTCGTCACCGAACGCTGGCTGTTCTTCGCCGAAGCGCGCCATGCGGTGACGAATTATTACGGGCGGTAGGCGGTTTCAGCTTTTCCAGCGCACACGCTTGCGCTTGCCGACGATCTGCCAGCGTTTGTGGAACCACATCCACTGGTCGGGATATTCGCGCACCCAGCCTTCGACGATGTCGTTCATCTGCTGCGCCAGCGCCGCCGGATCGATGTCGCCATTGTCCTTGCGCGGCGGCTCGATGCGGTCCTGCAATTGCAGCCGGTAGCGGTTGCCGGGCAGGCGGATGCAGCGGGCCGGGTAGATGTCGGCGTCGAACTGGCGCGCCAGCCGCGGCGCAAGCGGGCTGGTCTCGCACGGCCGCCCGAAGAAGGTGGTCATGATGCCGCCGTTGAATTTCTGGTCGACCAGCATGCCGACATTGCCATTGTCTTCGAGGATGCGCGCGAGCGCGATCGCCGCGCCGGACTTCGAGGCGATCATCCGCGCCTGCGACACCTGGCGCGCCTCGCTCAGTTCCGCGGCGAGGTAGGGGTTGTTCGGGGCGCGAAAAAGCGCCGCGACCTCCAGCCCGAACCGCGCAGCGGCAAGCGGGATCATTTCGAACGCGCCGGTATGGGCGGTGAAGAAAATGCGCGGCCGCTGTTCGTCCTTCAGTTTGAGGAACAGGTCGACGCCGTCGACCTCGACCCGTTCGATCTTGTCGCAGAGCGGGTCGAACTGCGCCAGCCGGTCAAGAAAGATGTATTCGGCGACCAGCCGCGCCATCTGGCCCCACATGTCGACGGCGATGGTCGAAATCTCGGCCTCGGTCTTTTCCGGGTAGGCTTGGCGCAGATTGTCGAGCGCGATCCGGTGGCGGCCTGTGTAGGGGCCGATGCGCCGCGCCCAGCGGTCGGCGAGGTTGAGGGCGCTGTCCGCCGACATGGTGCGCAGCACGGCGAAGGCGGCCATGACGATCCTGGCCGTCAGCCAGTGTCGAAGGTTGCGCACCCGCGACGCGAAGCCAGCTATTGCCCGGTTCACGGTCGGCGATCCCGCGGCATCAGCCGATCCGCAACAGGATCTTGCCGAACACGTCGCGGCCTTCCATCCGTTCAAGCGCCTTGCCGATGCCGTCGAAATCGACTTCCGTGTCGATCACCGGCCGCACCTGGCGGGTGGCGAGCTTGGCCATCGACGTCGCCATATTGGTCATCGTGCAGCCGAACGAGCCGATCAGCCGCAGCTGCTGCTGGAACAGCATCATCAGGTTGATGGTGGTCGAGACGCCCGAGGTCGAACCGCAGGTCACCAGCCGGCCGCCGCGCTTCATCGAAAACATCGAGCCGGCCCAGGTGTCGGCGCCGACATGTTCGAACACCACGTCGACGCCCTTCTTGCCTGTCAATTTGCGCACCACGCCCTCGAAACGGTCTGTGCGGTAGTTGATGACGTGGTCGGCGCCCAGCGCCAGCGCCGGCTCGATCTTGGCGTCGGAGCCGACGGTGGTGATGACGGTCGCGCCGGCCATCTTGGCCAGCTGGATGGCGGCGGAGCCGATGCCCGAGCCGCCGGCGTGGACCAGTACGGTCTCGCCGGCCTCGAGCCTGGCGTTGTCGAACAGCATGTGCTCGACGGTGCCGAAGGTGATCGGCGCGACAGCGGCGTCGGTGGCGTCAGCGCCTTCCGGGGCGGGCACCAGGTTGCGCACCGGCATGTTGACCCGTTCCTGGGCAAAACCGTCGAGATGGAAACCGTGCACGCCGCCGACATTTTCGCAGAGATTGTCGCGGCCTTCCCGGCAAGCCTTGCAATGGCCGCAGGTGCGCGCGCCGAAGATCGAGACGATCTGGCCGGGCTTCAGGTCAACCACGCCGTCGCCAACGGAGGTCACCACGCCGGACGCCTCGGCGCCGATGACCAGCGGCATCTTGCGCTTGGCGAAGGCCATGCCGCGCCAGCCCCACACGTCGATATGGTTGAGCGCCACCGCCGAAATCGCCACCTGCGCTTCGCCGGGGGCCGGCGCGGGAGGTTCTGGCGCATCGACAAGCTCGATGCGGCGGTCGGCCACCAGTTGAAGTGCACGCATGGTCTACAGCAATCTCAAAAAAAATCTGGCAGGCGCTTAGCCGGGTTCGCGCGCCATGACAAGGCAAGCGTTCTGGCCGCCGAAGCCGAACGAGTTCGACAGAACCATCGACACATCGGCGTCGCGCTTGATGTTGGGCACCACATCGAGCTCGATCGCCGGGTCAGGATTGTCGTAGTTGATGGTCGGCGGCAGCGTGCCGTTCCGCATCGTCAAGAGCGAGAACACCGCCTCGACCGCGCCGGCCGCCGACAGGGTGTGGCCGAGCATCGACTTGTTGGACGAGATGGGGATGCCGGCCATGCGCTCGCCGAACACGGTCGACAGCGACAGGTGTTCCATCTTGTCGTTTTCGGGCGTCGACGTGCCGTGCGCGTTGACATAGCCGATCTCGTCTTCGCGCGCGCCGGCGTCGGCCAGCGCCGCCCGGATCGCGGCGATCGCCGGCGAACCGTCTGGCTTGGACCGGGTGCGGTGGAAATCGTCGGCCTTTTCGCCGCAGCCGCGCACGATGCCGAGGATTTTTGCGCCGCGGGCGCGCGCCGCCGACAGCGATTCCAGCACCAGCGCCGCGCCGCCCTCGGCGAGCACGAAGCCGTCGCGGTCGCGCGAGAACGGTTTTGAGGCCTTTTGCGGCGGGTTGTTCTGCGTCGACAGCGCCGACAG
>APMI01037832.1_pt1 | contig 10995 bp, 11 predicted proteins | sample 667938 | NCBI WGS metagenome assembly APMI01 (sample SAMN01084076, study PRJNA167559) | wastewater metagenome | biome: Wastewater | place: Denmark: Ejby Moelle, Odense | collected 2011-11-28 | reverse complement strand
CCCGTTTGCCTCGCGCGCTCGTCGCGGGTGGGCCCCCGGTGCCCTGTTGGTTGGTGACGCCGCCGACTTCTTCGACCCATTTACGGGCGAAGGCATCTTTGCCGCGCTTCGTGGTGGTGAACTCGCCGCGCCATTCGTGGAAGCGATGGTGCAGGCGGCCGAACGCGAGTCGCTGCCCGCCATGCACTCCGCGGGGCGCGCGTACGATCGGGCGCGGCGCGCCACCTTCGCAGGGAAGTGGCGCGTGGAGCGACTAATCGGCACCGCCGTGGCCTTTCCCGCGCTCCTCAATCACGCCGCCCGTGTGCTCTCCCGCGATCGTGACTTAGCCGACCTGTTGGTTGGTGTCACGGGCGATTTCGTGCCACCGCGCGCGGTGCTCACGCCGCGCACCCTCTGGCGCTTGCTCTCGCCGTTTTCGACGGCGTGACTTTCTTTCTTCTCCATGATCGATCACGACCTCTTTCGCGCCGTCCTTGGGCGCTTTGCATCGGGCATCACCGTCATCACGGCGATGGATGCCACCGGTACGCCGCACGGCATGACGGTCAGCGCGTTTTCGTCGCTGAGTCTCGCACCGCCGCTGGTGTTGGCCTGTGTGGCCAACGACGCGACCATGGCGCCACTCCTCGACCGCTGTCACAGCTTTGCGGTGAACGTGTTGAGTGACACCCAGGAAGCACTCTCGCGCCGTTTCTCCGGCGTGGTAGACGACCGCTTTGCCGGCTTGGGCTATCGCTTGGGTGAGATGGGAAATCCACTGCTCGATGACGTCCTGACGTGGCTGGAGTGCGAGGTGGTGCAGCGCTATCCGGCGGGCGACCACACCATCATCGTGGGTCAGGTGCACGATGCTGGCGTACGCGATGGTCGACCGCTGCTGTACTACCGAGGTGGCTACGCGCAGCTTGAGCGATAGCCGCGGCATCGCACGCGACGCGGCGGCGGTGCGGTGAGCTTTCTCACCCCTCGTCGCCGCCGCGGCACCGAGATCCTCGACGATCCGCAGGCGGACGCGGCCCTTTCGCTGCGATCGCTGCGCGATGTCGCGCTCGCCAACGCCTTGTTTGGCGGCCGCCGAGCCGTGCTGCGTGAAGTGCGCACGCGATTGGAATCGTGGCCGCGCGGTACGCCGCTGGTGCTGGCCGACATCGGCACTGGCTTGGGCGATATTCCGCACGCGGTAACGCGCGCCGCCGCCGCCGCTGGTGTGGCCACGCGCACCATTGGCGTCGTGGCCACGCGCACCATTGGCGTCGAGCTCTCGCCGGCCATTGCGCGCGCGGCGGCCTCGCGCTGTAGCCACGCCGTGGCCGCCGACGGTCTTCGGTTGCCGTTCGCCACGCGCAGTATCGATGTGGTGACCTGCTCGCAGGTGCTGCACCACTTCGATGGCGAGGACGCCGTGCGGCTGCTTCGCGAATGTACGCGCGTGGCGCGCGCGGCGGTCATCGTCGGCGACTTGCGGCGCAGTTGGCTCGCGGTGGCTGGCTTGTGGACGAGTTCCTTCGCGTTGGGCTTTCACCCGGTGAGTCGACACGACGGCGTGGTGTCGATCTTGCGCGGCTACACCACACAGGAACTGCACACCCTTGTTGCGTCGGCAACCGGTTGCCACCCGCAGACCCGCGGTGGTCTGGGCTTTCGCGTTACCGCACGCTGGTCACCACCTGAGGCGTCATGATTGAACCGTTTCCCCTCGGCCCGCCGCCAGCGGGCAGACTCGTGACCACCGTGGATGAGCAGCTCGTGCGCGCGCCAGTGTCACGCATTTTTGAGATTGCCGCCGCGGTGGAGCATTGGCCGGCGTATCTCGCGCACTATCGATTCGTGCGTTTTCGCGAGCGGGCCCGTGATGGTGGTGGCATTGTCGAGATGGCCGCGAATCGTCCATTCGGCGTGCTGAACTGGCCGACGTGGTGGCTGTCCGAGATGGCGGTCAATCGCGACGTGCCGTGGGTACCCGCATGGATGTGGAGTGGAGTTTCACCCCCGTGGCCGGTGGCACCCTGACGCGCATCGTGCACGTGTGGGATGGCCCCGCGTGGCCTCTCATTCGTACCTTCGCCGCCACGCAGGTCATTGCTCCCATCTTTGTCCACGGTATTGCATCGCGCACGTTGGCCGGGCTGGCCACGGTTGCCGAACAGTCTGCAGGAGACGCCCCATGAGCCACCCATCCCCCGTGCCAACCGGCACCACACCTTCCCATTCGCGGCGCCGCGTGGCAATTACCGGCATTGGCGGCGTGACCCCCATTGGTACCGGTGTGGAGGGCATCTGGACTGGACTGCGCGCCGAACGTTCGGCGGTGGGGCCGGCCACGCGTTTCGATGCGTCCATCTTTCGCTCGCAGTGCGCGGCGCAAATTGACGACTTCGACCCGACACAGTGGATTGACGCCAAGCGGGTCAAGCGCCTCGATCGCTTCAGCCAGTTTGCAGTGGTGAGTGCCATGCTCGCGCTGGAAGATGGCGCCCTCAACCTCGACCACACCGATCGCGAGCGGGTGGGGGCCATGATGGGCACCGCGCTTGGCGGTGTCGGATACGCGGAAGAACAGGCCGCGCGCTTTCTGCACGGTGGACTCCGGGCCGTAGACGCGACGCTCGCCCTCGCGGTGTTTGGCGGGTCGGCCAGCTGCAATATTGCCATCGAGTTTGGTGTCTCAGGCCCCAACTCAACGAACGCGATGAGCTGTGCGAGTGGCTCAATGGCAATTGGCGAAGCGTTTCGGCAAATCCGCGATGGCTACGCCGATGTCATGCTCGCCGGTGGGAGTGAGGCGCCGCTGGCGACGCTCTGCTTTGGCGCCTTCGCGCTCATTCGCGCGATGAGTACCCGCAACGACGACCCGCAGCATGCATCGCGTCCGTTTGATCGCGATCGCGATGGCTTCGTGATGGGCGAAGGGGGCGCGGTGCTCCTGCTGGAATCGTGGGACCATGCGGTGGCGCGTGGCGCGCGCATTTACGCCGAGCTTGCGGGCTACGGCACCACCAACGACGCGCACCATATGACGGCGCCGCTCCCTACCGGCGCGCAAGCAGCGCGCTGCATGCGGCAGGCGCTTGGCGATGCCGCAGTTACTCCCAGCGACGTGGACTACATCAACGCCCACGGCAGCAGCACACCACTCAACGACCCCACGGAAACGCAGGCCATCAAGCAACTCTTTGGTGACGCCGCCTATCGCGTGCCCATCTCAAGCACCAAGGGCTACTACGGTCACGCGCTGGGCGCGAGCGGCGCCTTTGAGGCCGCTATCTGTGCGTTGAGCATCGCGCGCGGCTGGGTTCCGCCAACGGTTGGCCTCGACACGCCAGACCCGTTGTGCGATCTCGATTTCATTCGTGGTACGGGCCGCGCGATTCAGCCCGAGGTCGTGCTGTCGAATTCCTTCGGCTTTGGCGGGATCAACGCCGCGCTGGTGTTACGTCGGGCCACCATCTAGCGGCCCGACGCGCACCCTTAGGACTCGAACGTTTCGGCGTAGCGCTCCATGGAGCGCCTGATGATGTCGTAGGCGGCCGTGCTGTTCCGCCAGCCGGTGATCTCCATACGCTTGCCCTCAAGATCTTTGTAGATCAGGAAGAAGTGCTCCACTTCCTTGAGGTAGTGCGGCGAGAGATCGGCAATATCGAAGACGTCGTGATAGTACGGATCGTCCGACGGCACAGCGAGGATCTTGTCGTCGGGTTCGCCCTTGTCGAGCATCATGAGCACGCCAATGGGGCGCACACTAATCTGGCAGCCGGGGAACGTGGGCTCGTTGATCTTCACGAGCACATCGAGCGGGTCGTTGTCTTCGTGCAGCGTACGCGGAATGAACCCGTAGTCGCCCGGGTAGTGCACCGCGGAATAGAGCACGCGATCCAACTTGAAGTGCCCCGTTTCCTTGTCGAGCTCGTACTTGTTGCGCGAGCCGGTCGGAATCTCAATGATCGCGGTGACTTGCTCTGGCGGATGCTTGCCGGCGGGAATATCGTGCCACGGATTGTGCAGCATGCGTTTCGACACAGTTGAAGTCAGCGTCCGCGCAGCGTTGCCGCCGCTTCGATCGCAAAGTAGGTGATGATGAGATCCGCACCAGCGCGAGCGATGGCCACCAGCGATTCCATCATCGCGCGATGTCCGTCCACCCACCCCTTCTCCGCGGCCGCCTTGATCATCGAGTACTCGCCGCTCACCTGATACGCCGCGAGCGGCATCCCAGTGTCCTGCTTTACGGCGGCAATGATGTCGAGGTACGCCCCGGCCGGCTTCACCATGAGAATGTCCGCCCCCTCGAGGACGTCCTGCCGTACTTCACGTAACGCTTCCCGACCGTTCGCGGGATCCATCTGATAGCTACGCCGGTCGCCAAAGGTGGGCGTGCTCTCGGCCGCTTCGCGGAATGGGCCGTAGAACGCTGAGGCGTACTTGGCGGCGTAGCTCATGATGGGCACATGCTGAAATCCGGCCTCATCGAGCGCTTCGCGGAGATAGCCAATGCGATGATCCATCATGTCGCTCGGCGCGATGATATCCGCGCCGGCGGCCGCGTGCGCCAACGCTTCCTTGGCGAGCAAGGTGAGCGTGGCATCGTTGTCCACGTCACCATCGGCGGTGAGCAGCCCGCAGTGACCGTGGTCGGTGTACTCACACATGCACACATCAGTCACGACCACCAGCTGCGGGAACGCCTGCTTCACGGCGCGCACGGCTTCGGCCACCGGGCCGTGCGGGTCCCATGCCGAGGAGCCCACGGCGTCCTTCGTATCGGGAATGCCAAAGAGGAGGATGCCACCAACGCCGTGATCGACCGCTTGCTGCGCATCCTTCAGCAGTTCGTCGACGCTCGTTTGGTAGACGCCCGGCATGCTCCCAATGGGCTGCCGATAGCCGCTCCCCGACCGCACGAAGAGCGGCCAAATAAACTGCGAGGGATCGAGGCGCGTTTCGCGCACCATACGACGCAAACCGTCGGTGCGACGCAGACGACGGAGGCGCACCGGGTTGGCGCGCGCGACGGTGACGTTGAACGGCGTGTCGTCAGCGTCGCTTTCAAATGGCACGATGCCCATCAGTCTGCTCCGGTAGTCGACGTCGACGCAGGGGCCGACGCGTTGTCGGCGGCGCGTGCGCGCAGTTCGGCGAGAATGCCGGCGCCACCCGCGTCGTGCAACTGCTGCGCGAGCGTGCGACCGCTCGATGCCGGGTCTTGTCGGTTGATGGGCAACCCGCCGCGCACGACGCTCGCGCCATCGACGCTGGCAATGATGCCGTGCAGCATCAGCCCGTACTTCGACTCATCGAGGGTGGCCGCGCCAATCGGCACCTGACACCCGCCCTCGAGCGCGGCCAACAGGGCTCGTTCGGCGGTGACCGCGAGGCGTGTCGCGGGGTGATCGAGCTGCTCGAGAATCGCGCGGATACGGGCGTCGTCGGTGCGCGCCTGCACCGCAATGGCGCCTTGGCCCGGCGCGCCCAACCACTCGGGCGCATCCAGCAGCGACACAATGCGATGGCCAAGACCTAATCGGCGAAGTCCGGCGGCGGCCAGCAGTGCCGCATCCACCTGCCCTTCATCGATTTTCCGCAGCCGTGTGCCCACGTTGCCACGCAGTTCGCGGATATCGAGGTCGGGACGCAGCGCCCGTAGCTGCGCGCGCCGCCGCAACGATGACGTGCCCACCTTGGCGCCTTCGGGCAACTCGTCGATGGTACGCGCGGTGGTGTTGGGGCCGGTCACGAAGGCATCGCGCGGATCTTCGCGCTCCAGCAGTGCCACGAGCATCAGCCCGGCCGGATCGGCCGTGGGCAGATCCTTGAGCGAGTGCACGGCGCAGTCGGTGCGGCCGGCAATGAGATCGGCTTCCAGCTCGGCGGTAAAGAGGCCCTTCTCACCGATGGCGGCGAGCGGCTTGTCGAGGATACGGTCGCCGATGGTCGTGTACGTCACCAGCTCCGATTCGACGCCATGCGCGGCCAGCATGGCGGCCACTTGCCGCGCCTGGAAGAGCGCGAGTTCGGAACTGCGAGTACCTATGCGAAGTGGGGCAGACATAGGGCCGAATCTAGCAGCTGTGCATGGGGATCGCGGTCGGGGGAGCACTGACGACGCCCCTGCGCCGTCCAAGCCGCGGCTAGCTCCGGCTATACGCGCGTACGATATCCCGAACCCACCCCTCCAACACCGCGGCGCCCGCCTCCACCTTGACCGGAAAGCCGGCGGTGCGAGCGGCCCGTGCCGTGACTGGGCCAATGCAGGCCACAGGCAGGCGCCGCGCATGCTCGGGTGGGAGGGCGTCGAGGAGCGCATCGACAGCGCTGGGCGCTGCCACGGTGACCAAATCCAGTGTCCCCTGCCGTGCGAGCTCGCGACTGCGCGCCTGCCCCTCGGGGTCGGCGGCGCTGCGGTACACCGGCAACACGTCCACCTGCGCGCCAAGCGCCCGGAGCCCGTCGGGGAGCACATCACGCGCGCCCGCCGCACAGGGGTAGAGCATGTGCGTGCCGTCCACATCGGTGCGCGCCGCCATCTCATCAACCATCCCCTCGGCCTGCGATTTCTCCGGCTGCACCGATGGCATGCGCCAGCCTTGCTGCTCGACCGCCGCCGCGGTGGCCGCGCCAACAACGGCAAGGCGACGCGTTTGCATGACGGCACTGGCCTGCTCCGCCTGCACGGCGCGCGCGAGATGTTCCACCGCGTTCACACTCGTGAGCAGCACCCACTCGTAGGACGCGAGCGTGCGCACCGCCGCGTGCAGGGCGGTGGCATCGAGTGATTCAATCCGCGTGAGCGGAATCTCGTGCACCGTGGCGCCCACCCGCCGCAGCGCATCGGCAAGCGGTGAGCCGCGCTCGCCCGCACGTGTGACGGCGATGGACACGCCCGCCAAGGACTGCGCCAGTGCGCTCGGACCGGTACCACGAACGTTCGACATGGTCGTACATTAGCAGGAGCCCCGGGTTCGTAGCGACAGGGCACGCATGGTCCTGTCTGACCCTCCTCACTGCCGCGCCGGTGAACCGGCGACTCCCCGCCATGAGCGATATCGACGTCCTGTTGCAGGAGAACCGCCTCTTCCCGCCCTCGCCGGAGTTTCGCGCGAAGGCGCATGTGCACACCGATCGTCTCCACCAAGACGCCGCCATTGATCCCGAAGCGTTTTGGGCGCGGGAAGCGGCGCAGCTGGAGTGGAGCAAGCCGTGGGACCAGGTGCTCGAGTGGACGCCCCCGCACGCCAAGTGGTTTGTCGGCGGACAGCTGAACGCCTCGGTGAACTGCGTCGATCGGCACATCAATTCGCCGCGCCGCAACAAGGCCGCGATCATCTGGGAAGGTGAGCCCGGCGACCGCCGCATCTTCACGTACTGGGATGTGTATCGCGAGGTGAATCTCGCGGCGAACATGCTGAAGAAGCTTGGCGTGCAGAAGGGCGATCGGGTGGCGATCTACCTGCCGATGATTCCCGAGGCCGTGTTCGCGATGCTCGCGTGTGCCCGCATTGGCGCAGTGCACACGGTCGTGTTTGGCGGCTTCTCACCGGAGTCGTTGCGCGACCGCATCAACGACTGCGGCTGCAAGGTGCTGATTACCGCCGACGGTGGCTATCGCCGCGGCGCGACGGTGCCGCTCAAGCGCAACGCCGATGAGGCGCTCAAGGAGTGCCCCACCATTGAGCATGTGTTGGTGGTGATGCGCCGCCGGAGTGGCGTCGGCGATGAAACGTTCGCCGAGATGCAGGACGGACGTGACCACTGGTGGCATCGCATGAAGCGCGATGTGCCGAAGTTCTGCGAGCCCGAGCCCATGGACGCGGAGGATATGCTCTTCATCCTCTACACGTCCGGTACGACGGGGAAGCCCAAGGGCATCGTGCACACCACCGGTGGCTATCTCACCGGCGCGGCGGCCACCACGAAGTACACCTTCGACATCAAGGACGAAGATGTGTATTGGTGCACCGCCGACATTGGCTGGGTGACCGGTCATTCGTATCTCGTGTACGGGCCCATGGCCATTGGCGCGACGTGTGTGATGTACGAGGGCGCGCCCGATTGGCCCGACAAGGATCGCTTCTGGTCCATTTGCGAGCGCTACGGCGTGACGGTGTTCTATACCGCGCCGACCGCGATTCGCGCGTTCATGAAGTGGGGCGCGCCGTTCGTGCACAAGCACGACCTCTCGCAGCTCCGCTTACTCGGCTCGGTGGGTGAGCCCATCAATCCTGAAGCGTGGATGTGGTATCACGAGCACGTCGGCAAGACGAAGTGCCCCATCGTGGATACCTGGTGGCAGACCGAGACGGGCGCCATCATGATCACCCCGTTGCCGGGTGTGACGTCCACCAAGCCGGGATCGGCCACGGTGCCATTCCCAGGCATCAAGGCTACGCTGCTCGACGCGGACGCGAGCGAGGTGGGCGTGGGTGGCGGCCTGTTGGCCATCACGCATCCGTGGCCCAGCATGGCGCGCACGATCTGGGGCGACGACCAACGGTATGTCGACACGTACTTCTCGAAGTGGCCCGGGCGGCCGGATTTGTATTTCCCGGGCGACGGCGCGAAGCGCGACGACGATGGCTATCTGTGGATTCTGGGGCGCGTCGACGACGTACTCAACGTGGCCGGCCATCGCATTGGGACGATGGAAGTGGAGAGCGCCCTCGTGGATCACCCCGCAGTGGCCGAAGCCGCGGTGGTGGGCAAGCAGCATGACCTCAAGGGGCAGGCGATTGCCGCTTTCGTGACGTTGCGCGCCGGCTTCCACTCCAGCGGCAGTTTGCGGGACGAATTGCGCGAGCACGTGGCGCTCAAGATCGGCGCACTCGCGCGCCCCGACGACATTCTCTTCAGTGCGGATCTCCCGAAGACCCGCTCGGGTAAGATCATGCGCCGGTTACTCCGTGACATCGCGGAGGGGCGCGCGTTAGGTGACACCACGACGCTGGCCGATCCCAGTGTGGTGGCGAGTCTCAAGGACCAGTACGAGAATCAGGAATAGCGCGCACCACGACTGTGACGCACGTCGCAGTCGAGAAACCGCCGGCTTCGTACCGTTCACGCGATACGAAACCGGCGGTCTGTGTTTCTCGTCTATCTTTCAGTATGTCGATCATCAATAAGCTCTTCCCCGAAACACTCTTCCCTCGGAAGCTCTCGGCTGACGCCGAGCAGCGGCTGCGCTTGGCGCAGGCGCGTGCGGAGGAGCAGCTCATTCGGACCCACGTCGACAATGCGTTGCTCTTTGTCGATACGTTGGCCACCGATGTCGGCTACGAGCGCGCGATCGACATTTACGTGCGCGAACTCAGTGTGCCCGAGCCCTTGGCGTCGGTTGTCGCTACGCGAGCGCTCGTGGCGCTGGGTGATGCGTTGCAGCCTGTTCAGGAACCCGGGCCATCGGCGGCGCCGATGCCCGAGCTCCGAATTGAGGATGCGGCGCGGCGACGCGCCTAGTCTTACTTCTTGGTGGTGTCGGCCGGCATGGCCGGCGCGGCGGGCGCATTCACCGCACCAGCAGCCTTGAGCGAGTCGATGATTTTGATCATCGCATCGACGTTCGGCGTGGGCGAGTAGGCACGGTTGCCGATCACGATGGTCGGCGTACCGTTGATGCCCAGCTTCGTGCCCTCGCCCTGATTGGCCATGATCTGCGCCATGGGACGCTGCTTATCGAAGCACTCCCCGTACTTGGCCATATCGAGACCGATCTGCTGGCCGTAGCCGTCAATCACCTTGCGGGGATTGCTGGTCGCCTGGCCGTTCCAATCCAGCTGCCCCTGGTACAGCAGGTCATGCATCTCCCAGAACTTGCCCTGTTCATCGGCGCAGCCGGCGGCCATGTGCGCGGCCAACGTGTTCTGGTGCGCCTGCACGAGCGGGAAGTCCATGAACTTGAAGTTCGCGAGGCCGGTCTCGATGATGCGCTTGCGCAGATCGGGTTCCTGCACCGTGGCGAACTGTCCACAGCCCGGGCACTCGAAGTCGCCGAACTCGATGATCGTGATGGGCGCGTTCGGATCGCCGCGTAGATAGCCCCGTGCCGCCGGGAGAGGCTGGTCCGACTTGAGCTCCAGCGCCTGCGTCTTGCTTCCCTGGACGGACGAATAGATCGCTGCGCCGCCGGCCCCAAGCACGGCCAGAATCACAACGATGAAGCCAGTGTTGGACTTCTTCTTCGGGGTCACCTTTGCCACGCGCTCTCCATGTCGTCTACCGGCTGCGCGCCGGCACGTGTTCAGTTGGGAACCAGCTCTGAAAGCCAGCTGCGGGAACCACCTGCGTTGCGGCCCGTAAGCTACCCGCCTGCGCCTTCTCGGCGCTATCCTGCAGGGGTGTACATCGAACACCTGCACATACCTGTGGGTCCCGGCACGCTGCACATCGAGCGCGTCGGACGTGGCGGTCCGGCGGTGCTCCTACTGCACGGCTTTGGCCAATGCGCCTTTCTCTGGCGCCGTTTGGCGCCAGCGCTCGCGAGCAGCGGCTTCACGGTCATTGCGCCCGATCTGATGGGCTTTGGGGAGTCGTCACGCAGTGCCGAGCTTCCCACCGGCCCGGCCGCGCAGGCACAGGCCCTGGAGCTGGCCCTGACGGCGCTACGCCTTGGCGAGGTGCACTGTGTCGGCCAGGACATGGGCGCGCTGGTGGCGCTGTTGTTGGCGGCGGAGCAGCCGCGTCGTGTGCGACAGGTGGCGCTGCTCGAGCCACTCGACCCTCTGGACTTGCCGGGGCCCGCCATTCGGGCGCTGCAGCGCACGACGGCGCTGGCCGCCTTCGGCGCCAACAGCCTGTTTGGTGCGCGCCCGCTCCTCGAAACGCTGCTGCGAGGCGCGCTCGCGTCCGCGGTGGACGCCGATCGCGTGGTTGCCCGCTATCTCGCCCCGTTTGTGGGTGGCGACGGCCTTCGCGACCTGCTGCAGCTGGCCAGCGCGGTGTCGCTGTCCGATGAGGAGCGCGAGCGACTCAGCGACGTGACGGCGCCGGTGGCGCTCTGGACGC
>APMI01018523.1_pt1 | contig 10995 bp, 14 predicted proteins | sample 667938 | NCBI WGS metagenome assembly APMI01 (sample SAMN01084076, study PRJNA167559) | wastewater metagenome | biome: Wastewater | place: Denmark: Ejby Moelle, Odense | collected 2011-11-28 | reverse complement strand
ACGTGAGGACTACACCATGGCTAAGCCCGCTCTTAAGATCGCCCCCAAGCCGGCGCAGCGCTCCGCCGCCGCCGCGCCTGTCCCCGCCGTCACCCCGGCGAAGAATCCGAAAGGTCGCATCCCCGACGCGGCTTTCAGTCTAAAGGGGAAGCTTGCTTTCCCCGTTTCTGAGCGTGTTCAAATCGTCCTGGACGATTCGACCTACACGCCCGCCGGCGGTAAAAAGACGGTTAGGTCGATTGGCATGACAAAAGTCGTGCTCAACGCAAACGGACATCACTACGCAGTGGCCCGCGTGGCCATTCCGGCGACCTTTTTTGTGGATCGCAAAAGCGGTCCGGCCAATATTGAAGCCATCTGCGAATGGTTCAAAGCGCTCGCCTGAGCGCTCGCTTCGCCCTGTCAACAAAAAGCCCGGCCTCGCGCCGGGCTTTTTCGTTGTGCTGAGCTGAGCGGAGCGGAGCGTCCGCCGTCTTGGCGTGGTTCGTGTCGCCCGATAATTTGCCTTCCCGCTTGGGGTTTCAAATAAGGCCGAATTGAGAGGATAGGACTAGATGCCGAAGGCGCGCGCATATGATGCAAGCAATATCGAATCTCTATCGGACGTGGAAGCCGTAAAAACAAAAGCATCGATGTATATCGGAGCATTGGACCATTTCGGTAAATGGATAATGCTGAAAGAGATTATCGACAACGCCAGAGACGAGGCAGGGGATGGCCACGCAAATCTGGTGTACGTAAAACGATTAGGCGATGAACGCTTCGGTGTTTACGATAATGGTCGCGGCATTCCTGTGGATATGCACAAGACCAATGTTCCCGCCATTCAGCTTGTGTTCTGCAAGTTGCACGCCGGCGGCAAAATGCACAATGACAAAAATTCTGTTTACAAGAAGACAATTGGCGTGCATGGCGTAGGCGCGTGCATTACAAATGCTCTGTCTACATATTTGAAGGCATTTTCCTACAGGCACGGATGGCACGCCTTCGAATGCAAGACGGGCGAGCCTGTGCGTTACAAGAAAGCGACTGTTCGAAAAGCCAACCTGCCGGATTACGTAAAGTCTGACGCGCTTGTGCGCGGCAAAGGCTCGTATGTGGAGTTCGAGATTGACAATTCCCGGTTTGGCTGTGATCCGATACCAGACGACACAATTGAGACCTACCTGCGGCTGCTATCAGACTTCTATCCAAAGGTGCGGTTTGTTTACGCCGATGAGGAAGGCGTGCTTTGTGATGTGGTAAACAAGCGGTCGCTGGAAGCCAAGGTAGCGGCCGACAATGGCGTGTCGGCCAAGAATGTGCTGCATGTGCAGACGAAAGAAGTAAACGCAATTTTGTGTTTTTCCAGAAAGACGCCGATCAAGGACGCGCTATATGTGGCAGGCTCGCCCACGCCAGACGGAGGGACACACTGGAACGGATTGTTACGCGCAGTTGAACTTGCGGTTGCGCCGTATGTAAAGAAAGACACGTTCAAGGCCGAGGCCATTGCAGAATCCTTGTCCGGCATCCTGAACATTGAATTGAATACGCCCGAGTTCAAAGGCCAGACAAAACAGCGCTTGGAGACCAAGGAAGCGATGGCCATGGTGCGGGACGCGCTGAAAGGCCCGTTGACCGCGTTCTTCGCCAGCAATAAACAAGCTGTAAACGAGGCTATCAAGCTGGCGACCACGTTGCACGCCTTGGAGCAAAAACAGAAGCGGGAGCTTGATCTGGTAAAGGCTGTGACCGGAACGCGGAACAAGAGCAACTTGCCTGTGAAGTTGTCTGCCTGCCCGAATTGCGCGCCGGAAAAACGCGAGTTATACCTTCTGGAAGGCGACAGCGCCGGCAACACAGCCAAGATCGCGCGTAACAAGGCTTATCAGGAAACATTGCCGCTGCGTGGTAAATTTCTGAATGTCGTGCGCAATGATTCGCGAGCCGGGGACAGCACGCTCGTACAGGACTTGCTGCGGTCCATCGGCTACAGCAAGGACGACCCGGAAATGAAAAAAGCCCGCGTCGGTAAAATCATGTTGCTGACGGATGCGGACAGCGACGGCAGCCATATCCAGATATTGTTGTTAGGGTTCCTGCACAGATATGTGCCGCAAGCGTTCAAACGTGGTGTTTACATTGTTGACATGCCGCTATATTCATTGGCGCAGGACCACAAGAAATACTACGGCAACTCTCTCAGCGATTTGCGTAAACAAGTGAAAACCATTACAGGCACGCTTACACGGTTCAAGGGTCTGGGCGAACTGAACCCGGACCAATTGCGAGAGCTGGCGTTTTCCCCGGCGCGGAAACTGATTCGTGTGCAGCCGTTGCGTGAAGACGAGAAGGCTGTATTTTACGGGTTGATGTCCGGCAACGCTGACATTCGTAAGGATATGCTTTCTTACAATCCTGACAATCAGCCTGTCAATCAGGTCGCGTCTGCGTCAAAGCCAAAGCTGGACAAGAGGAGCCTTTACAAGAGGCTACGCTCCCGGTTGCGCGCATAGGAGGCGGACTGTGCTTGTTTATGACGACTGGCGTGTAAGATTATATTTACAAGACAATCTGTCTTGGCTACGGCAGTGTGCCGATAGCTGTATTGACCTGGTGGTGGCTTCTCCGCCCTACGATGACCTAAGAAGCTACTCAAGTAAACAGATTGTCGGTCGTGATGCTTGGAGTATGGCCAGATTTGAGTTGGTTGCGCGAGAGCTAGGTAGAGTCCTCAAGCCTGGCGGCGTGATTGTATGGAATGTAAACGATTCTTCGACGGAGGGAGAATCGGGAAATAGTTTCAGGCAGGCGTTATTTTTTATGGAGCATTGCGGCCTTTTGCTCCATGACACCATGATTTACCAGAAATCGAATTTTAGCAACCCATCCACAACACGCTACCACCAAGTATTTGAATATGTGTTTATCCTGGCCAAGGGCAGGCCCAAAACCTTCAACCCCATAAAAGATCGGGAGAATGTCTATGCGGGGAAGCAGGGCAGCTATGGTAAAAACACGGTAACGCAGAAAGACGGTTCCAAGAAGTTGCGCCCACAGAAAATAAACACCGCTATGGGAATGCGACATAATGTATGGCTTATGCCTACCGCAGGTCAGACCGGCGAGAGCCGTAAATACTTACACCCGGCTATGTTCTCCTTGCAATTCGCCAAGGATCATATTGCTTCATGGTCAAACCCCGGCGACATTGTTCTGGACCCGTTTATGGGTAGCGGCACTACCGCCTGCGCCGCACTATCTGTAAACAGAAAAGTAATTGGTGTAGAAGTTTCCGCCGATTACGTAAACATACAACTGCAACGTATGTTGGATTGGCGGGAAGCATCCGCCTCTAAATTGACGGCGCGCTTGCGGCACGCATACGCATTGAAAGTGATGTCTCGCTGCGGCTGATTCGGAGCCGATTCGAACCGGCTTGACAGGGCGATTCGCCTTGCCGCTCCCCGGACAGCCGCGTCTCCCCACGGAAGCCTAACCTGTTGAAATCATTGGACGAATTGCGTTCAAATTAGGTGGCTTGACAGGGCGATTCGTCCCCTATACAAGGGGGCATCGCTGGTGCAACCCCGGCGGTTCACCTATGGAAAATATTCCTACCTTTCGGGGCGTCCCCGCCACCTGTAAATGGAGACTATCATGTTTAGAATCGGCACCCACGAAATCATCCACAGCTATACGCCGTATAGCAAAAGCCTTTACAAGGCGGCGTGCCCACTGACATTGGCAGTGGGCATTGGAGGCGGGGAGCCTTACTGGGCCGAAAGGCCCCGGGATATTTCTGTAAAAGACGCCAGGGACGCCGCCTGAAGGGATTAAGCCTTGGTTACTTGGTAAATGACAGGCGGATTTGTCCGCCTGTCACAAACACGATGAAGGAGATTGTCATGACCGGATACAGACTTTCCCAGAAGCCGTAAAGGGTGTGCGCGAGAACCCAGACTTCGTGGCTGTAAAGGCTCTTGTAGAGATTTACCCCGAAACGTCCGAAACGGAGGAGAAGCAATGCGTAATCATTTTATCGCGGGCTTTGTGATGCTCGCAGCCAGTGTGTGGCTGGTGTCGGGGCTCTTTTGGAAGCATGTGGCGGTTATAGCACATGTGCTATAACGTAAACAACGATTTTTGATCACTTAACACGAAAGACGCGAAGGGGACGCAATGCCTGCGAAACAGAATGTTAACCCGAATCGTCGTCTTCACCAGACTGAGGCCAGAAACGGGCTGGCAGAATTTACTAATCGCCAAGCTTCCAGACAACAAGCTTGGCGATTAGTCCCTGTAAAGGAAATGGACACATGTGGGTCATAATCAAAGGATTGGTAAAGGCAGCGATAATGCTGCTGGTGTTTTTTAGTGTCATGGCAATTCTGAATTGGGAATAGAGGACATGGATATGCAGCTACCTACGCTAAAGCGTGTTTACGCTATCTCCAAAAATAATCGAATTGAGGCATATGCCTCTTGCGTCAGCGGCGGGCCTCCCCCGTTGTGGGGCGTATGGTCAACCAGCGGTAAATTCATACGGTATTTCGCATCCCGCGCAGACGTGGAGGCGGCATGGGCTAAAGCGAAGTTTGAACCCACGTATATCGCTTATGCCGAAGGGGAATTGTTTACGGAGCGCAAACAGGCGCTTCGAGCGATTGGCGTCTCATGGGTAAACGTCAGTCCGTTCGCCATGGATCAAGACTCTGGCGCCATCGCCGGGGTTGTGCATTAAACCGAAAGCTGGCGTGTTCGTCAGATTTAACACCACACAAAGTAAAGGTGCAAAATGTCACATTTCACCACAAATAGCGAGGAAAATAGCGACCTACGGGTTTTGGTCGTGGTAATCAATGGCGAGGATGTAAACTACCTCGTCGATATGTCCATCGTGGATGTGGACGAGGCTGTAGCGGGCCTGCGGCAATGTGGATTTACTGTAAATGTCAAGACTGTGGATGACATGTCCAAGGACGATTTGGACAACCATTTCCACTATGCGTACTTCATGGACATCGGAGACATCATCTCGTCTGCCGTCAAAATCTCGGAGATTACCACATGAAAGGTTACGCATATCGGCGCCTTGTAAAATACAGACGCAAGAAGTCGCGCAAGTTGAGCCGGCTCGATAGTGACCGGCTGTTAATGCTTTACTGGCGATATCATTTGACGGTCTACGGGCCAACACAATTGTTGTGGCCATAACAGAGGGGGTTAACATGCACAATAATCGCGGGCGTTGCGAAGCGTTTGAAAGGGCTATGTCCTCGCCGGGCAGCGCGGCCTACGCCGTCGCCATGGCGCTTTTACAAGAAGTTGTGAAAATGAGCGTCGCAGACGCTCATCGTAAAGCCAAGGAGAAGGTGAGGTGCGTGTCCGTGGGTAGCTGTAAGCACGAACGTAAATAGGAGGGCATGGTAATGGTAAATGCAGAGATGGCGTTCATGGCCGTCATGGACGAATTGGATAGACGCGGGTACACGAATGCCGTGATGTCTGCTTTGAAGGATCACCCGCATGTAAATTCTTTGTATGCGGATTGGCAGCAGGCGCGTGGGTGCGCCTCTGTGTCTGCATATAAATCGAAAGATATGATTTCGGCGTTTGCCGGGTTCATGTCCCCGCGACCCAAACCCAAGAAGGCCAAAAAGGGCAAATCTGGCCTGGATCGTCTGGGCGTGCCCGTTCGTATTTACTGAATGAGGTTACAATGGCCAAAGTAAACCCCGCGCTCTGGGAAAGGGTGCCGGCCTCAGACGTGAGGCAACGAATTCACAGAATTGTTCGCGACGTAGGCAAGGGCGTCATCACAACATACGGTATAAACAACAATCTCGTTTGCATCGGGCCATACCCGTATGGTTACGCCCCGCCCCCGGAAAGGAACTGCATTCTGCGGTCAGTAAGTTTGGCGCAACTAAAGCACGATTTCCACAGTATAATGCTGGCGGCGGCTTTACTGAATGTCGAGTTTGTGGTGATTCGCCAATCTAACAACAGTCGTGAGGCTGTTGCGCTGGTTCATCGGAACTATTGGGCGGAGCCGCACCCCGCCCTCATTTACGCATAGCCACAGAAGGGGCGTGGCGGTTTAAGGAGTTTGTTACAAGGCAACAGTGTCAAGGCCAGGTTCAGGGGTCTATAGCTCAACGGTTAGAGCACCCGACTTTTAATCGTGGGATGCGGGTTCGATTCCCGCTGGACCTGCCAAGGGCCTAGAACAACCCCGTTAGAACACCCCGTTACGGTAAGCAAAGGTAGGCAGTAAACAAGGGGGTTAACATGCACGCGGAAAAAATGATTGAGCTTTTTTTGGTCGTTATCACGATCCTGTTTTTGGCAGTAGTCGCGATTTACGGGTGGTGACATGCGTGGTAACAGAGTGTTAGCCTTGTGTATGGGCGGCATCGCGATCCTGCTTTTGGCGGCAGCCGTGTTATCTGGAGGGTGATATGTCGTTTACAATCACGTTGGGTTGGTGGACGTTGCCGGCAATTCTGATGATTGTTGGGGGTGTTTGGACGTTTTACCCCAGACCATCCGAAAGGCGCAGTAGCGATTATGACTTCTCGTTTTGGATTCCGCAAGCGGCCAGATTGGCGGCTACCATCATTGTGACGCTCGCAGCTTGGTTAACATGGGCGTTGTTGCGGTAAATAGAATGCGGGCGTGGCGAAATTGGTAGACGCACAAGACTTAAAATCTTGCGCCGTATGGCATACGGGTTCGAGTCCCGTCGCCCGCACCATTTTAAGCAAATGTATTTACGCAGAGTCTTTAGTAATGAGGATACGCTGTATTCTGTGGAAGATGCTGAATGGGACTTCGATAAAGGTGGCCAGCTCCCATCTTAGGAGGATAGAATGCCAATTCCTGTTTTACTTATATCCTTCGCAGTTGGCTACACGCTGGCCTCTTTCCTGAACGCCATCCCTTTGATTATCCTCACCTGTGTGGCGCTGGTTATAATTGCAGCACTCTACAAGGACCGCGAAGGCTTGGAACTTATGCCTGCGATTGTCATTACGGCCGTGACAATCCCCACGCTTATATTTATGTGGGTCGTCTATGCTGTGAAAAACGATGTTTACATCTTGACTGCCATGAAAGATTTTCTGTTCAGTAAATGAGTTCAGATGACTTGTGGCGTAGGGGGCCTGTAGGGGAGCCCCGCTGAGCTTGCGAGTCGGCCCCGTCAAAGGTCCGTTCGCCCTTTGTTCAGGACCGCCACGTCCAGCGGGCTATAAGCCTAACCTGTTGAAATCCTTAGACTTTTTCCGAATGCGTAGCCACGCCTTGACAGGGCGATTCGTCCCCTGTATAGAAGGGCATCGCCGGTGCAACCCCGGCGGTTCACCTATGGAAAATATGCCTACCTTTTGAGCGTAGGCGCTTCTTGTAAAAGGAATAAAGCCATGTACGAACTTTGCCGCCTTCTTGCCCCGAAAAAAGTCGCGAAAGTTCGCGCTGTTCGTAAGCTGTCTGTTCGCGTCGGCGTCAAGGTTGACGTTATTGGGCGCGACTGCGTCGTTGTCCGCCGCGACAATCGCTTTGCTAACGCTTGGTTTGTTTCGCATAACGGCGTTGAACTTCCGCATAGCTTCGGGCGCGATATGTTGGTTGTCCGCTAAAATGGAACAGTTTTGCACTCGCCCCGGCTTTTATTATGTGTCCGCTGTAATGGACAAACGTTTTTGGCGCATGTTAGGGCCGTTTCTAACTCATGAAGAAGCTGTTGAACAAATTGACGCTGTTAGGCGCAAAGTTTGCGAACTTTGTTGTTGGTTTGATTTTGCAGCTTTTGGAACGTGTCGCGACGACGACGACGGAACGTCGTTGTTAAGCGTTGGAATAATGAACGATTACTTTTTAGAGCTTAATCTGCCGACACGGCAGATGCCTCGCAACTGGCGAGACAAGCAATTGTTGAAGCCTCGGCTTTGCCGTGGGCGGCTTCATCGGAAGCCCCCGCGCCAACAAAAGCCGACAAGGCGCGCGAAAACACGCGCGTATGGCTCGAACCAACTTTACGCAGCGCCTTGACTAGGGAGGAAATTGACGAAATTCTCTTTTAAGCCCTAAAAGGGAACGGGCGTGGCAGGTAATGCAATTGTCCGCCACGCTTGCGGCCAGCAAATGGACTGAATTTACGGAATCTGTTGCGTTCGGTATATGCGTGGAAAAACACAGGGAGCAAGGTAGTGCGTTCTCCCTGTGTTTTCGTTTACCTACAAGCGCGCTACATAATCACTCATCAGGAGACCTATCATGGCTCGTAAACCTACGTCCATCCGCACCATCGTCAAAGACAACAGCTACGGAGACGGCCACATCTGTCGTCAGGTCCGCGAGGGCTCCAAGCTCATTCTCGAGCTTGACGCCGACACCTGGGCCGAGTCCGGAGGCACCGCCGGCGTGTTCGGCTCTTGGTGGAAGAAGGGTGCGCTCCGCATCCTCCCGAGCGTGAGGGCACTGCCTTAACGAAATGGGCGAACAACACCGTGTCAAACGTGTAAGATTTTCCGTGACGCTTAAAAGCGTCACGGCTTGCGGGGGCGTAGCTCAACGGTAGAGCCGGCCGCTCATAACGGTCTAGTTGCAGGTTCGAGTCCTGCCGTCCCCACCATAATTAAGCGTAAAAATGTGCGTAAGTAAACGCGTTCCTTGCAACTCCTCACCCAGCAGGAGAATACCATGCTAGTTTATGCCATCCGCAACCGTTTTAACAATACCCGTAAAGCGGACTTGCAGCCATCTGACTTGGAATTTTTCCTGGTCGATGAACAAGGCTTCGAGGAAAGCCTCGAATACATCGCACTGGACGGTGGAGAGCATATTCTACAAACAGAGGCGGGCGAGTGGATCGCCCTCAGTAAAGAAAAATACGAGGCGATTTTACCTGATGAGGATGGCCCCGTTTACGAGCCGGAAGTCCCCGCTCCCGCTACGTCGGACCCTGTGGGGTTCAATATTGACATCGCTGACGCTGACGCTGACGCTGACGCTGACGCTGACGCTGACGCTGACGCTGACGCTGACGCTGACGCTGACGCTGACGCTGACGCTGACGCTGACCCCACTGCCGATGCTGAAGCCGAGTTCGACACGGCGCTTCAAAAGTTCGGCGCTTACGTAAAAGCGCAGGCCGTAAAAGCGCAGGCGGGCAAAGATGAGCGCGCCGAAGATATCCTGAATGCGCTTACGGAAATGGAAGCAACTACGGTCGCTTACGACATGGATGCGCCCGCGCTCATGAACACCGTAAATGCGCTGCAAGCGCGGCTCGACGCGCTGGAAGCGCGTCTTCCGGTGTTTACGAAGATCGAGGACATGTCATCTTCCGACCGACTCCGTAAATTGGAGGAGGATATGTCGGAAGTGCGGGAGCTTGTGACTCCCGAAGTAGCAGACTCCCTATCATCCATCATTGATGCGCTAGGGGACTCTATTACAGCGCGCTCGCGCCACGTCACGGCGCTGTTGCAGAGAGCTGTATCTGTTATGGTGCGTGTATACATGCACTATGAACAAATCGGTAAATTGACTTTCGGGGGCCGGGCCATAAACCCGGAAGAATACGCAAATTGGGATACATCCCTTTTACTTGAGATTATGGGTCGCATTTCTGCCGATTACAGGCACACACGCGACTCGTTGTCACGTAAAGACGCAGAAGTTTCGCGATACCGCGAGGAAGCCGAATCCGCGAAGGCGGAAGTGACACGCCTCTCGAACGAAACAAAAAATAGCGCGGACCTTATTGAACGTCTGCGCGAGACCAGGGAGGGCGGGCTAACCTCCACGGATATCGAGGGCCTGAAAGGGCAGTTGGCGGCGGCATTGGCTTTGAACGCCAAGTTGCAAGCGAAGGCCGAGGGGTTCAAGGAGCCCCAAGAAACATACGCAGTTTACTGCGTAGAGGCGGAGGCGTTCATCTCCGTGGACCGTCATGCCAAGACGGTGGCATTTACGAACGACATTTCGGCCGCCCGGAGCATGACTATATTCACACAGGACAGTCTGTCGCAAGGTATGAGGCACATGGCTGCATGGCTGGAAGCAGCCGTGGACGGAAAGTCTGAGTTTACTGAAAATGGCGTGACGAAATTCACGCTTATGCCTATGCGGCTATTGTTCAAAGCTGGCAAGAGTTATTCCGTTGCCCGCAAGGGCAACGGTATTGACATTCGGGAAGTCACGGATACCCGGCCGTTCAAGCCTGTAAAAGAAATCCCGGTAATTGAACTGCAAGCAGAAGGCGCAGAAGGCATGGATGACGAGGATATGGCGATTGCCGCCGCTGACGCCAAGCGTCAGGGATTGGTTATCGCTATTCCGAAGTCTGAAGACATGGATGAGGACGACGACATGGATGACAGCGCGGAGGCTGTGGTAAACATGGACTCGGATGCGCTTGCTACGGGCCAGACTGACGAAGATTTGGAAGATTTGGAGGAAGACGGCACAGGCGACTTGCCCGCCCCGGACTTTACGCCCAAAGATACCAGGGCTCCGGCGAAACCTGTGTTGAGGCCCGGCGTCAAGCCGGCTGGTAAACCGATTTTCGGTAACGCCAGCAAATTCCGTCGTGTGCGTTGAAGGAAGGGAATGAGATATGCAAATCCCTACTCACCTGCACAATAAATTCACCATCCTTCGGGATGAGTGGGCGCTCAAGGCGGATCGGCAACCGAATATCCCGCCCGCCGAACAGTCAGATATTTACTATGCGTATGCGGATCGAATTTTGATCCAGCAATACGGCGACGCCTACAAGGCTTGGTTAGATTCGAATTTCGAGTTTGACCAAAAGAGGCAGGTGTATCGTAAACGCTAATTAGGGTTGGGGCGATTCGCCCCAACCCTTTTTCTTGCGGCGCAGCCATATAAGCGTAAGTAAATGCTTGTTGGTGTTTCCTTGGAGTAAGCCATGAAGCCGACTGATCTGGACCGTGCGCTTGACCGATTAAGGCAAGCGCACGCTAAACGTAAACGAATAAA
>APMI01053669.1_pt1 | contig 11000 bp, 10 predicted proteins | sample 667938 | NCBI WGS metagenome assembly APMI01 (sample SAMN01084076, study PRJNA167559) | wastewater metagenome | biome: Wastewater | place: Denmark: Ejby Moelle, Odense | collected 2011-11-28 | reverse complement strand
CCCGATGTCCTCAGCCGGGAGACGACCCATCGCAGCGATCCGCCACTTGTTGCTTCCCACCGCGGCCCTCGTGCTTGCCGGTGCCGCGGCGCTTCCGGAGCAAGGCCCCCTGCCCGCTGCCCGCCCCGAACCCAAGGCCGTGAGCACCGTGGAGGACACAGCAGCGGATCGCCCGCAGGAGGCACCGGAAGAAGAGGCCGCCTGCCGGGTGGCGCTGACACGCATCGGCGCGATCTTCGCCGAGGCATCCGCCGTCGAGGACGGCAGGGCCTGCGGCATGGACAGGCCTGTATCGCTCAGGGGATTGCCCGGCGACGTGAAGGTGGAGCCGGAAGCGACTGTCCGGTGCGAGACGGCACTGCAGCTCGCCCGCTGGATGGAGGGCGCGGTCAACCCCTCCATCGCCGCCGCCATGCCGGGCGAAACGGTCACCGGCCTCTCCCAGGCTTCCGCCTATGTCTGCCGCAATCGAAACGGCGCTGCGGAAGGCAGGATTTCCGAACACGCCTTCGGCAACGCCATCGATATCGCCGGTTTCATGCTGAAGAGCGGCAAGACGATCACCATTCGCCCGGCCGACAAGGACGCCACGCTGGAGGGTGCGTTCCAGCGCGCCATCACCGAGGCAGCCTGCCTCTATTTCACGACCGTGCTTGACCCCGGCAGCGACGCCGCCCACCAGAACCACCTGCATCTCGACGTCAAGGAGCGACGCGGCGGCTACCGCTATTGCTGGTAAGGGCCCGCTTATTTTGCTCCGGCCCTGCAAAGGGCGCCGAACGCCACCTATCTCTAGCCCGGCCCGCAGTCGCGGCCGTCATTCTCATCCAGAGGCCTCCACCATGTCGATCACGCCCTACGAACTCTCCGTCCCCGCCTTCCAGCGCGGTTTTGCCGTCTTGTCCAAGCTGCTCGACAAGGCTGAAGCCTTCGCGGAAGAAAAGAAGATCAAGCCGGAAATCCTGGTCAATGCACGCCTTGCGCCCGACATGCTCTCGCTTGCCGGCCAGATCCAGCGGCTGAGCGACACCGCCAAGGGCGCCGCCGCCCGCCTCACCGGCACGGAGGCGCCAAGTTTCCCGGATGACGAAACGACGCTCGGCGATCTTCGCGCCCGCATCGAGAAGACCACGGCCTATCTCGCCTCGGTGCCGGAGGCCGCATTCGAAGGCGCGGAGAACCGGACCGTCGTCCTGAAGACGCGCGGTGGCGAGATGAGCTCTTCGGGCAAGGACTATCTGCTCACCTTCGTCCTGCCGAACTTCTACTTCCACCTGACGACCGCCTACGCGATCCTGCGCCACAACGGCGTTGCCGTCGGCAAGCTCGATTTCCTCGGCCGCACGTGAGAAGGATGGAGGGGGCGCTTATGCGCCCCTCGCCTGCTCTCAGAAGAGACCCTCGATGTAACCCGCTTCGTTGAGGAAGATTTTTTCGGAGGACGGCACCTTCGGCAGGCCGGGCATGGTCATGATCTCGCCGGTGATGACCACGACGAAGCCTGCGCCGGCAGAAAGGCGCACCTCGCGCACCGGCACCGTATGACCTGACGGCGCGCCGCGCAGGTTCGGATCGGTCGAGAAAGAATATTGCGTCTTGGCCATGCAGACCGGCAGGTTGCCGTAACCCTGGTCCTCCCAGATGCGGAGCTGGTCGCGCACCGCCTTGTCGGCGATGACTTCGCCGGCATGGTAAATGTCCTTGGCGATCGTCTCGATCTTCTGGAACAGCGGCATTTCGTCGGGATAGAGCGGCGAGAATTGCGACAGGCCGGATTCGGCAAGGTCCACCACCTTGCGGGCCAGCGGCTCGATGCCCGCCGAGCCTTCCGCCCAGTGCCGGCACAAAATGGCCTCGGCCCCGAGCGTGGCGACGAAATCCTTGACCGCCCGGATCTCCGCCTCCGTATCGGAGGTGAAGTGATTGATGGCGACGACCACCGGCACACCGAATTTCTTGACGTTCTGCACATGCCGGCCGAGATTGGCGCAGCCCTTCTTCACCGCCTCGACATTCTCCTTGCCGAGATCGTCCTTCTTCACCCCGCCGTTCATCTTCATGGCGCGCACGGTCGCGACGATCACCGCCGCATCGGGCTTCAGCCCCGCCTTGCGGCACTTGATGTCGAAGAATTTCTCCGCCCCGAGATCCGCGCCGAAGCCGGCCTCCGTCACCACGTAGTCGGCGAGCTTCAGCGCCGTCGTGGTGGCGACGACGGAGTTGCAGCCATGCGCGATATTGGCGAAAGGGCCACCATGCACGAAGGCGGGATTGTTCTCCAGCGTCTGCACGAGGTTCGGCTGCATGGCATCCTTGAGCAGCACCGTCATTGCCCCGTCCGCCTTGATATCGCGGGCGAAGACCGGCGACTTGTCTCGGCGATAGCCGATGATGATGCTGCCGAGGCGCTTTTCGAGGTCCTTCAGGTCCGTCGCCAGACAGAGGATCGCCATCACCTCGGAGGCGACGGTGATGTCGAAGCCGGTCTCACGTGGATAGCCGTTGGCCACGCCGCCGAGCGAGGCCACGATGTGGCGCAGCGCCCGATCGTTCATGTCCATGACGCGCCGCCAGGCGATGCGGCGGATATCGATGTTCTGCTCGTTGCCCCAGTAGATATGATTGTCGATGAGCGCGGAAAGCAGGTTATGCGCCGAGGTGATGGCATGGAAATCGCCGGTGAAGTGGAGGTTCATGTCCTCCATCGGCACCACCTGCGCATAGCCGCCGCCCGCCGCCCCGCCCTTCACGCCGAAGCAGGGGCCGAGCGAGGCCTCGCGAATGCAGGTGATGGCCTTCTTGCCGATGCGGTTCAGCCCGTCGCCGAGACCCACCGTGGTCGTCGTCTTGCCCTCGCCGGCCGGCGTCGGGTTGATCGCCGTCACGAGGATCAGCTTGCCGTTCTTGCGCCCCTTCTGCGCGGCGATGAACTCGGCGCTGATCTTGGCCTTGTCGTGGCCATAGGGCAGCAGGTGTTCCGGCGGAATGCCCAGTTTTCCGCCGATGTCCAGGATGGGTTTCTTCTTGGCGGCACGGGCAATTTCGATGTCGGACTTCACGTCGGCCATGCGGTCTTTCCTCCCCCAAAAACCGATAGCGAACAGCCTCCCGCCATTCGCTATCGGCAACAGTCTATTTTTGGCTCATCGCGCCAGCACGTCACGCATCTCCACGAGGTTCGAGCGCACGCGCAGGATATAGAAGCCCATCGTGGCGAGATGGGTCGGCATGATCCAGCCGTCCTCGCGGCCGTTCGAGATGATGGCCGGCTGGATGCGCAGCGCCGAACGCAGTTGCTTGATGCTTTCGGTCCAGAGCGGTCCGATGCCGCGCGCCTTGATCACCGCCTCGAAATCGGCGCCGGCGGCGGAAAGGATGCCGTAGTAGCCGTAAAGCTGGCCATAGGCGAACCAGAAGCGGTCGTCGGCGCGCATATCGAACCAGCCGCCGTTCTGGAATTCCGACTGCCTGCGGATGATGTCGGAGGTCGAGCCGATATCGTTGGTGATGCGGTCGAGGAACTCGATCAGGTTGTCCGATCGGCCGTCGAAGATGGCGTCGCAGGCCTCGAGCGAAGTGTTGAACTTGCGCAGGTCCGCCATGGCGGTACGGTAGTAGTTCGGCGTCGGCGTCTTGGGCAGCAGCGAGTCCGAGCCGAAATACCAGGTCTCCTCATCGAACTGCAGATTGCCGCGCGCGCGCTGGAGATCGCCATTGATGCCCGAGGTGCCGCGCACGCGTCCGAGCGAATCGACCAGCTCCACCGCAGTGCGGCGGACCGCCTGGTTGACCCCGCGCTGGAAGGACGCCTTGTTGTCGAACCACGGCGTCTTGTCCCAGTCGAGCCCGAAGAGGCCGAGCTTGTAGAGCAGCATGGACGAGATCCAGGCATTCTCGTTGACGTTGAAATCGATGAGGTCGGCCGTCACGTCGACGATCGCCGAACGCACACAGGTCTTCGGCTCGGGCTCGGCGACCTCGCCGGCCGGCACCGCAACCGTCGCGCCGGCCGAGGCCGTGCCGGCATCCTGCTTGCGCTGGCCGAGATTGTAGCGGTTCACGTAGTCGGGATCGAAGCCGCTCCACACCTGCGTCTGCCAGACGAAATAGCTGTAGAAGCCGACCAGCAGGAGAAGGCCGATGCCGATCGGCCCCTTGATGATCCAGCCGCGGGCGCGATACCAGTTCGCAACGGTGATGAACGGCCAGAGAAGCCAGGCGATCACCATGCCGATGCCCCGGCCTATGGCCGAAAAGATGCGCTGGAAGAACGCGACGATCGGGTCAAGCATTGGGGTCGTCCTCTCTGATGCCGAAGAGTTTCCTGCGGAAGGCAGCCTTGTCCTGCAGATAGGTTCGCGTCAACGCCGCCACAACGTATTCGCGCAACTTTTCGCTGTAATGCTCGTAGGCCGCGTAGAAGCCCTGCTTGTCGAAGACGAAGCGGGACACGAAGTCATAAGGAACCATCTGTGAAATCAGACGGTTGACCAGCCACTGGTCCGGATGGTCGGGCGCGGCGCGCACGAGGAGGAACCGCCGCGCCGGCGGAACCTCGTCGATCTTGATTTCGCCCGTGGAGGCGAGCATCCGCGCAGCCTCCATGAGGAAGGGATAGGTGCCGTCCTCGGCAACCAGCGCGGCATTGCGGTGCATCCAGGTCTGCAGCCAGATGCGGTCGGTCTTTTCGAGGTCGGCAGTCGGGTCGGCGCGGTTGACGAGGCCGGCGACCGTCATGTCCGCCCGGTGCTGGAACAGGCCCGACGGCTCGACCCAGGAGGCGCGCGGCAGCTCCAGCCGCTTCGTCGCGGCCAGGAACTCGAAGATACGCTTGTGGTCGTCGAGCGCGATATAGCTCACCTGCCAGGGCCGCGAGCGGCGGAAGCCCGGCACGCTCGGGTCGCAGATCACCGTCGTCGTCTTGTCGTCGAGGAAGACATAGACGCCGCCGAAATGGTTCGCCCAATAGGCCTCGTGGCGGAAGACGAGCTGATCCGGCACCAGCGCATTCTGGCGGATGTCGCCGGTCTGCTTCGCCAGCTCCACCATGCGGTTCAGCATGGCGTCGTCCGACCAGGCGTTCGGCACCGTCTTCAGCCGGTCCACCAGCCCGCGCAACTCCGCCGCCTTGCCGAGCATGTCCTCGGCCGACAGCACCTTGAAGCGCACCTCGTTGATGGAGAGCAGGTCGTCGATATCGTTGACGACCGAGACCGAGTCCTCGATCTCGCCGTAGAGCGCGTCGCGGATGGTGATAGCGTTGATCGCCCGCGCATTGGCCGAAAAGAACTCGTGCATCAGCGCGGCGGTGTTGGAAAAGCTCGTATGCACCACCGGCAGGTTCTCCTGCTCCGGCGTCATGATGACGAACCGGCGGTTGACGCGGTTGGGATCGAGATAATCCCGGTCGCCCAGTTCATCGGCAATCTCGGGCGAAAACCCTGTCATATCGATGCGGAAGCTCGACAGCGCCGTGCGCCGCATGCCGAACCCGTCCAGCGCCTTGTTGTAGCGCTCGACCAGATGCGGCTCGTCGACGGGCAGGAGCCGGCCGTAGATCAATTCGGCTTCGAGGAGGCGTTTCATGCGTCGGCCGTTATCCGATCTTCAATTCGTGTCGCCGGCAACCGCTCACTCCTCACCCCGGACGAGATCGTCCAGATCAACCTTCAGCACGATTGCAATGGCCTTCAGCACCGATACGCTTCCTTCTTTCTTGCCTGTCTCGATCTCGGAAAGATAGGCGGCGCTAATCCCGGCAGCGCTTGCCAGCTCCTTGCTGGTCATCCCGCGAAAATCGCGCCAGACCCGAACCGGGTTTTCGCCATCAAGCATGCGGTAGACGAATTCGGCCGGGATCAGCTCTTCCTCGCCCGCCGCAAGCTTTTCCCTGAAGCGATCGTAGGCGGCGATATCCGAGAGAGACTCTGCCGCCTCCACGAGCGCATCGTATTCGGCACGCGACAGGACAACCATCTCGTCCCCGTTCGGTGACTTGAACTGCGTCAAACTTCCCATGTCACAACCTCATTCGTAGATACTGCCGCGGCTGGCGATATCCTCGATAGCGACCACGTTATCGTCCTCATCGAAGATCACGCGCCAGTCGCCAACCCTCAAACGGTAGCCGGAACGACCTTTCATCTTCTTGACCTGAGACGCCAGAGACCGTGGATCTGCCGCGTACTGATCGATCTTGCCGCGAATACGCACCGCCTCATTGCGCGGCATTCGAAGCAATGCCCGTGAAGCAGATTTGCTATAAGCGACAACCTTCATTGCAATAATATAGCAAATAGCGAATTTCCTTCAATCCTACCACCGCCCCTCCGCCTTCATCGTCTCGATCTCACGGATCGCCTTCTCGCGCTGGCGTTCGCGGCGGATGATGTCGGAAACGGCGGCATCGTCGGATTTGTCGGTGTAGCGGAATTCCGAGTCGGCGTAGCGGTTGATCTCCTGCAGCACCATCTCCATCGAGATCGGTCCGCGCAGCTCCTCGATCATCGCTTTCTTCTCGTCGTAGCCCTTGTGCATGAAGGCATCGGCCGTTGCGAACCAGTCGTCCGGCAGGTCCACGTCCATGGCGCGCATCTTGATGGCGTCGGTGATGTTCTTGATGGCGCGGCCGGTGAAGCGCGGCTCGGCGAGCTTGATGCGGTGGAGATAGGCGCCGACATCGGCGAGCGAGCGGATCGCGCCGTGCGCCTTCTCATGCGCCTCCCAGACGGCGAGAAGGCCGTCTTCCTGCGGCCTGGCGTGCTGCTCGTAGGAGGTGGAGACGGCGCGCTTGATCTCCTGCCCTTCGAAGAGCGTATGTTCGCCGAGCGGAATCGAATGGTTCTTGCCGACGAGCATGGCGAAGATGTCGATATAGTCGTCCTCGGTCTGCGGCCCGTCCACCAGCCAGCGGGCACCGGCACGCTGGCGCAGCGCATCGTCGACATTTTCCGGATAGTTGGAGAACATGCCGAAGGTGCAATTGCCGCGCACCACCGTCGAGGCGCCGGCAAAACTCTCCATCAGAACGGCCGTCACCTCATGCTGGCCGGCCGAGGCGCGGTCGTCGGAACGCTTTGCCGCCACTTGGTCCACATCGTCGATGGTGCCGAAGCCGATCGCCTTCGGATTGATGACATTGTTGACGAATTCCTTGCAGTTCTGGCCGGATTTGCCCTGGTAGGAGGAAATCTGGTCGACGCCGAAATTCTCGTAGTGGAAGGCATAGCCGGCGATCTGGCAGTAGTCGTTGACGAGACCGGCGAGCATCTGGATGAGGATCGTCTTGCCCGTGCCGGGCATGCCGTCGCCGATGAAGGTGAAAAGGAAGCCGCCCAGTTCGACGAACGGGTTCATCTGCCGCTCGAAGTCGTAGGCCATCAGCATCTTGGCGAGCTTCATCGCCTGATACTTGGCGATGTGGTTGCCGATAATCTCATTCGGCTTCTTGAACGTCATGACCAGCGGCTTGCGCTTCTGGCCCGGCGCGACGTCGAAGCCGGAGAGCGTGAAATCGTCCTGCTCGATGCGGATATGCGCATTCTCGAAGCCGGCAAGGCCGGTAAAGCGCGCCCGGCGGCCGATCAGCCCCTCGATGGCGACACGCGAGAAGGCGCGCGCCCGGCTGACGAGCGCCGCATCGTCCGGCGCGCCGGCAAGCGTGCGGTCGAGACCGGCGACCATGCTTTTGAGCGCATCCTGCGGCGTGTCGAAGAGATAATCCGGCTCCCCGCCATCCTCCACCGGCTCGCCCTCGCCGGGCAGCGTCGCGCCGAGATAGGCGGCGAAGGTGAAGGCGGCGATATAGGCGGAGGCGGACAGCAGCGCCTTGAACTGATTCGCCTCGTCGCCGGCCAGCGGCGAAGCGAGGTTGCGCGATTGCAGCCCCTCGAGGTTCGTCTGGCGGGAGAAGGCATCCGTCACCGCCAGCGCCACCTGAAGCCCGCGGCGCGCGCGATAGAGCACGGCATGCTGCTGCGGCGAAAGCAGCGGATCGGCGGCGCGCACGGACTGGATGGTCTTCGCCAGTTCCACCTCCCGGGTGCGGCGTGCGCTCTTGCCGTCGTCGCTTTCGAGGATGACGAGCTTGGAAACGAGGCTCTGCGCCACCGCCTGATGCTTGGCGATATCGTCCTCGTGGATCGTCGTCAGTCCGGCGTTGAGGCTCATCTCATCCCTCGCTGATTACCTGATTTCCTGAAATCACATGCACCTTGTAGGCGCCGAAAATGCCCTGCGTCTCGCCTGCGGCGTAAAGCGCCTGATAGGCGTCGTGCGGCACCAGCGCATGCTTCTCATAGGCGCTGACGCCCATGCGGGCGGCCTCCAGATCGTCGGTCTCGATGTGGAACTCCTCCTGCGCCGGGGTGGAACTCCAGAAGCCCTTCTGCGCCGGGCGCTCGGCCTTGGAGAAAATCTCCTGCACCGTCCAGGTCAGAAGCCAGGCATGTTCCGGCTTGCGGACCTTGGAGAGGATATCGTTGACCCGCGCATTGTTCTCCGTGATGCCCGCCGAATAGAACGGGCCGAGCACGAAGCGGCGAAGCTGCTTGGGGTGCAGCGTCGGAAAATCCCTGTCGAGATTGGTGGCGATGGTGGCCGGCGTCAGCGAATAGGCGCTGTTCTTCAGCGCGAAATCGTCGAAACGGCTGGCCAGTTCCGGGTTGAGCAAGCCGCCGACCGGCAACGGGATATCCACGTCGGGATTGAGCTTGCCGTCCTGCGAGACCAGCATCTTCACCACGTTTTCCGAGGAATCCTCGATGGTCGCCATATAGACCATCGGCAGCGTCGCCGTGCCGTCGAACGCGCCCCAGCAGACGACGTAATAGGGCCGCATGGTCTTCGGGTTCACCGCAACGCGGATCGTCTCCGGCAGCACGAAGGGCGAGAAGATATCGCCCTTGCCGATCTGCTCCAGATAGAGCCGCTCGGCCATGCGGGTCTGAAGGTCCGTCGGAAACGCCTTCTGCCGCAGGATGAAATCCGCCATTTCGGTGCGCAACTGATCGGCGTTCGGAATGGCGGAAAGGCGCTTTTCGGCGCTCTGGCGGTCGTTCTCCAGCTCCAGCACGTTCTGGAAGACGGGAAAGCCGCTTTCGGCGCGCGAGACGCGGAACTGCTGGACGAAACCGATGCGGTTCTCCCAGCAGGCGAAGGAGGCCTTCAGCCGCGCGAGATAGGGCATGACCACTTCGCCCACCACGCTGTTGCGGTAGAGCGGGGAGTTACGGTCGCCGAGGAAGATTTCGAGGCCGCCGAGGGCGGCGCGGATAGTGGAGAAGTATTGGGCGACGGCGCTGTCGGCGGGGATGGTCATGACAGCCTTCCGCAAGAGACGTTGCGCAGCCCCTCATCCGGCCTGCCGGCCACCTTCTCCTTGGCTGCGGGGAGAAGGAGATATGCCGCGCCGATTTCCCCAAACAATAACGATTCCAGGGGCAAGTTCCCTCTCCCCGCTTGCGGGGAGAGGGTTAGGGTGAGGGGCAATCGCATGCCTGCAACCATCACGACTTCACGTAATTGGCGGTGTTGTGCTTGTCCATCACCGACTGGAAGCGTCGGGCGAAGGCGTCGTCCGCCAGCTTCTTGCGGCGCTGGATGTCCTGCGTCGCCAGCATGTTCTTCTCGTGCATTTCCAGAAGGTCGCCGATATGGCGCTGGGCGGCCGAGCCGATGCCGGCCATGGTTTCTTCCGCGGCGGTGTCGACCTGCGAGCCGAGCGTGTTGATCTTGTGCGCGACGTCCTGCTGCGCGGCCGTCTTCAGCGAGTCTTCCAGCGCCTTGTAGAGCACGATGCGCTGCTCGGTATCGATAGTCAGCTTGTTGATCAGCGTGTTCTGCGCGGCGATCTGGTTGTTGAGCGAATCCACGAAGGTCTGGAACATGGAGGTGTAGCGCTCCAGCGTCTGGCTTTCGGCCAGAAGCTCCTGTTCCTTCGCCTGCATCTGGTTGTATTCGGTCGCCAGCGCCGAACGCTCGCCTTCGAGATCCGTGCGGGTCTTCTGCTCGGTCGAGGCGGCAATGCGGTTTTCCAAATCCATGAGAAGCGGGTTCAGTTCCTCGATGCGGTTCTGCGTCGCCTCGAGGTTCGCCATGGTGCCCTTGCGGCGCTCGATCACCTGCACGAGGCTCGTCTCGGAGGTCTTGTAGCGCTGGTCGAGGATCGACTTCTGCTCCTTGAGGATGCCGACGATGGTGTCGGATTTGGAGAGCAGTTCCTGCAGGTTGCCGGCCAGCGACATGTTGCGCACGCGGTCGGTGCGCATTCGGTGCCGAAGATGTTCGTGGCGTCTTCAAGCCCGATGATGAGGTCGGCGATATTGCCTTCCATCACCTTCTGCTGGGCGATGACGTCCTGGATACGGGCATTCTCGATGTCGAAATTGACGTCGCCGAGCTTGGTGTCGGCTTTCGCGAACTGTTCCAGCACGATGCCGGACTGCTCCAGCTTGCCGCGCATCTCGTTGACGACGCTGCGGGTCTTGTCGATTTCAGCATCGAAGTTCTGAAGTGTGGCCATATGCCTTTATCCCCTTAAGCTCTTCACGGCGAACGTCTGCGCCGCCCGTTTTATTCCATCGCGGCGACACTATACGATTTCAGACAGATAGGAACCTGCCTGCGGGCTTTCCCGCAGAACATGTGGGACACCACCGCCGCGCCGCAAGGCGGGCGGGGAATTTTTTCGCATCCCTACTGCGCGGCGGGATTCTTCAGATAGGCGATGAGGTTGGCGATATCCTCGCTCTTCTTCAGGCCCGCGAAGGTCATGGCCGTGCCCGGCACCATGGCGCGCGGCGACAGGAGATATTCGGCCAGCAGCGCCTCGCTCCAGCGCCTGCCGCCCTCGGCAAACCCCGTCATCGCCGCCGAGTAGCTGTAATCCGCGACGGACGCCACCGGGCGGTCGAGGATGCCGGCGAGCGTCGGGCCGACGCGGTTCACCGGCTCCGTCGTATGGCAGGTCGCGCATTTGCGGAAGACCGCCCTGCCCGCCC
>APMI01039725.1_pt1 | contig 11001 bp, 4 predicted proteins | sample 667938 | NCBI WGS metagenome assembly APMI01 (sample SAMN01084076, study PRJNA167559) | wastewater metagenome | biome: Wastewater | place: Denmark: Ejby Moelle, Odense | collected 2011-11-28 | reverse complement strand
TTTGAGGATCAATTGCTGCATATGCCAATTAACAAAACCGCCTCCTGGTTTTACTTATTTTGCCTGTTTAATGTATTCAGCCCGGCAACTACTGCTCAACAGCTCAGCCTGAAAATGGCAGGGGATGAACAGATGGGGTATCGGGTAGATATATATAATAATGATCGCTTACTCGTAACCGGTACTGAGGAATTATCTCTACAACTTTTTAATAATGACCTTAGCACCACCGCCAGTATACCGCATTGGATGGGCACTTCCTGGAGCGGCAATGCGCAACAGCTTACTCTAAAAGGCGATGTTTACATTAAAGACTTTGATGCCAATCTGTCGGTATCTGTAACCTATGAAGTGGTTAACAGCAATATAGTAAAGAAAACCATCCAGCTATTGCAGCCGTCTATGCCGGGCATGTTATATATATTACAGCAAAGCAATCGACCGGCAACTACACCGCTTCGTTATGTGAGTTTTGAATATGATAGCTTTCCCGGGGGCATGGTACACGAAATGTATCCTTCAGTCGGTTTTGTTACAGCAGGCAATGAGGTAGTAGGTTTTTTAACCGATGCCGGCTACAAAAACCAATATACAAGAAATACCCGTCGCCGGTTTAGTGGCCGGGGTGGTGGCTTTGTTGGAATGCGCCGCCTGCCCGATCCTAATTTATTTTCCATCGCCACCTTGCAGGAACAGTCGCAGGGCAACCATTATATCAAACAAACATTTGGCGAATTGTATAACCTGGATGCCGGCAGCAGCAGCATTTTAAAAATGCCTGGGGCTTTTGAAAAGGAAGGCAACGCGGAAATTGAAAAGAATGACAGCCTTATTTCGATCAACGGGCACGCCGGCGGCAGGGCAGGAATCAATTTCATTGCACCATTTAAGGATCAGCAGGTATACACCATCTCTTTTTGGTGCAAAGGCAATACTGGCCTGGCATTGAAACTCTTTAGGGTTAAGAACGGACAAAGAACAATTGAATTGGAAGATGGCGTTAAATACATTGACAATTTCCCGGCTACCGAAAATGAATGGACGCTTTTTAAAGGAAGTATTTTAGTACCCTACATTGAAGGGGATAGTGTATCAATGTTCATCGGATCGCAGTCGGGCAAAGAATGCCAGCTCCGTATCAAAGACCTGCAATTCACGCAACATCATCCCCAACAGGAGCCTTACAATATTCTCCCCCTGGGAGAAAAAGTTACGAAGACAAGTTATGTGTTCGTAGAACCATGGAGATCGCACCAGCAATTCATGATCTCCTCACAATCACGGTTAGCCGAAGCCAAAGGTTTCAAAGGTTCACAGATTGAAAAAATGCTCTATGCCAATTTCAATATGTTGACATGGATCACGGATGTAAATGATTTTACGCCCTTTAATGTGCCCAATATGAACTATGCACCGGACATGTACAACCGGGATTCGTATTTTTCTACAGTGGCATCCTACAATAAAGAACTGAATCTTTCTATCTGGGAACAATGGGGCAAAACACAAACCGCTAAAGGTGGCATTGGTACCATCATTACGCCATTGATGGGTTCGGTAGAAGCAAAGGACAATGAAGCTACCATCGAATGGCTGATCTGGGCAATGATGAACAAACGCCGTTTCGGAGCAACCCTTCCGATGGATAAGATCAGGAAAGCGGTTGACTATGTACTGAATGAATTTGACAGCAACCGGGACGGAATATGCAAAGCACATTTTTCATTGAGCCAGGTAGATATTGTAGACTTCAATCCTAAAACAGACAGGCTCGGTGTGAACCAGGGCATGCTGGCAATTGCATTAAGAACCATCAGGGAACTGGGCTTTGATATCTCCGAAACCTATATCCAAAAAGCGGAAGCCGAATACCGAAATTTTTATGATGTAAAAAGAAAACATCTCCTGTTTGATAAAAACTTTCCAGACATCATTACGCTTACAGACCTGGAACCTGAATTCTTTTCCCTTTGGTTATTCAACCGGCCAATACTCACCGATGAAATGGTAAAAAATCAGCTTGATCAAATACCGGTATTGAATAAGGTACCCAATTCGCCGCATCCTCAATTGGGCACAACGGCACCCATCTGCGTAAGGCTTACTAAAGATGCCGCCGGCTTTGCCTATCTCAGCGGCGATTACCAGCCCTTTGAAAAATTTGGTGAAGAGAATTACAGCAACGGTAAGAGTGATGGCTACTACTATAACGGCGGCAGTTGGTTCCGTGCCGAATACTGTGCTTATGTAGTGGGCTTGAAACATGGCTGGAAGAATGCCAAACCATTAATGGAGAACAGGGCATGGGCAGAAATTTATCTCAACCCAAAATGGCCGTTCAGTAAGGAGTTTATCCCAACAAAATGGACTACCACTGATAGCTGGTGGCCGTCTACCCGGGGACTTTGCTGGAACGTGTTTATCCTGATGGCAGATGAAGTAGCCGGCCTGCGTACAGCGGCGATGGACCCCGATTATAAAAAAATTCAACCAAAGTTAAACAGCATTACTAACCATCAAAAAACTACCAAAACAAAAATGAAGAAATAAATACCAACACCCGGTTATTCTGTAAAAGCATTTATACAGCGAGTTGTAAATGTTGGGAGTAACCATCACTGCTTAAAAAACATTGTTTCATGCATTCCCACCAGGGCTTAAATTTTTAAATATTAAAACCTTGCAATTATGAAAAAAAATTTCATGAGCATCATTCGTTACATACCCAAACAATTAAAACCTGTTGCCAGGCTGATTGCTTGTGTTGTTGCCTGTATGATACTTCAATTTACTGCAACTGCACAGCAAGCTGCAGATGTAAAGATCTCCGGTAAAGTAAATTCAGCACAGGGCGGCCCATTGAGCGGCGTTACAGTGCATGAGAAAAATTCCACTAAATCCACTGTTACAGATGTTGACGGAAACTTCAGTATCAATGCCGCACCGAATGCTGTATTGGTTTTTAGTTCCATCGGGTTTGGCACACAGGAATTATCTGTTTCAGGCAGAACAACGCTTGTGATTGCGCTTGAAACTGTTACCAACACACTGAATGATGTGGTAGTAGTAGGTTACAGCAGCCAGCGAAGAGGTTCTATCACAGGCGCTGTATCCACCGTAAACATGGGAGATGTGGAAAAGCGGAGAGTGCCGGATGTAGCACAGTTATTACAGGGCCAGGTGGCCGGTGTAACGGTTACACAAAGTACCGGTGCTCCCGGAGACGGTATCAACATTACCATTCGTGGTGTAAGTACCATTGGAAGCAGCAACGACCCGCTTTATATCGTGGATGGGTTGCCTACTACCAGTATTTCTTTTATCAATCCTGCAGATATACAATCCATCACAGTGTTGAAGGATGCCGCTGCGGCCGCCATTTATGGGGCAAGAGCTTCTGGCGGGGTAGTCGTGATCGTTACCAAGTCAGGTAAAAAAGGAAAATCAAATCTTGAGGTCAGTTATTTCAATGGTATTCAAAAAGTGGCCCATCTTCCAACCATGCTCAATGCAACGCAGTACATGAACAAGATGGAAGAAAGCTGGAACAATTCAGGCTATGCCGGCACCAATCCTTATACCGCAGACAAATCAAGAACAGATCTTGCGAATACAGACTGGCTGCACGAATTATTTGTTACAGGCAGGTCTCAAAACCTGCAATTGTCTGCAAGCGGTGGTACTGAAAAAGTGCAATACCTTATTTCCGGCGGGTTTTATAGCCAGGATGGAATTGTGGTGTACGGCAATGACAGGTACAAACGTTTCAGTTTCAGAACAAATGTAAATGCGAACATCACCGATCGTTTTACCATGGGAACAAACCTGCAGATATCTAACAGTATCCAGGATAAAATATCTTCCAGCGGCGATGCACCCGGCGTTATCCGTCATGCATTCCTTCGTCCGCCGATCATTCCAGTGTTTAAAGATGCAACGGATCCTACCTACAGTGCTGCAGATCCTTATACCGATCTGCCATTTTACGCACAAAACCTGGCTGCCAATGGTGGTAGCTGGAATGGTAGTGCCAACAAATATGAGTTTGCCTCTAATCCACTCGCTATTGCACATTTCACCAATGATAAACGAAGCAATTTCAGAACTTTCGGAAATGTATACGGCGAATTGGCATTCCTGCAAAACAAAGAGTTGAGGTTGAAAAGCAACCTGGGTATCGATTTGAACATGGTACACAACAAAGCCTTCAATCAAAATTATGGAGATGATGATGGTGGTGGTGCTACCGTTGACCAGGGAACCGGCCGTCAAAACCGCCCCAGCAATTTAAATGAAGAAAGAGGACAGGAAACAATCATCACCTGGACCAATACCCTCAGCTATAATAAAAAGATTGATAAGCACAACGTCAGCGCTTTGGCAGGAACTGAATACATCACGACTTACGCTTCGGGCATCAGTGCTTCAAGGGCAAGATTTGGAAATACAGATTCTGCTTTTCAATACATCGACTTTGGTGCTTTTCCACAAGATCTCTGGAATGGTGGCAGTGCTTCACAGTCGGCTATATTTTCCCTGTTTGGTTCTGTTAGCTACAATTACGACAATCGTTACTTCGCCACCGTTAGTGTGAGAAACGACCAGTCAAGCCAGTTTGGGCCAAATTATCAACAGGCGTTCTTCCCCTCTTTTTCTGCAGGATGGAGAATATCCCAGGAAGCTTTTATGAAAGATGTAAACTGGATATCTGATCTTAAGTTAAGGGCCAGTAGCGGAAAGTTGGGCAATCAATCAGGACTTACCCGCTTCCCTTACAATTTTCTTTCTGTTTACAAACCTACCGGCGAACTCATCCGCTATGGCAATCCTGACCTGAAATGGGAAACCACCAGCCAGAATAATATTGGGCTCGATCTGAGTATTTTGAACAGCAAGATTTCACTGTCTGTAGATTACTTTAAGAAAACAACTTCTGACCTGTTGTTGCCATTGGGCCTGCCTTCCATTGCAGGTGATGTACAACCAACACTGGTAAATTCAGGATCGGTAACCAACAAGGGTTTTGAAATGTCGTTGGGTTACAAGAACATGAGCCGTGCTTTTAAATATTATGTGAATGTGAATCTGGCTACCGTAACCAATAATGTAGACAAGTTGAATGCAAACCTTCCAAGCATCTACGGCCAGGTATCAAAAACAGAAGCTGGTCATCCATTGAATTCTTTTTATGGATTTAAAATGACAGGCATCTATCAAAATCAAAAGGAGATCGATGATTATTTAACCGGTGCTTCGCATCCTGATGTAAAGCCAGGCGATATCAAATTCCTCGACATCAATGGCGATGGTATCATTAACGACGTTGACCGTACGTATATCGGCAATCCCAATCCACGGCTTACTTTCGGTGCCAACATCGGTGCCAGTTTTCTTGGCTTCGACCTCAGTGTATTGTTCCAGGGCGTACACGGTGTAGAAAAATACAATGACCTTAAAAAGATCATTGATTATGATACCCGTCCGTTCAACCACACCACAGCAACGCTGAATGCATGGCATGGTGAAGGTACCAGCAATACCGTTCCACGGTCCACTTTTACAGACAATGGCAGCAGCAAAGTATCCAGCATTTTTGTAGAAGATGCTTCCTATTTCAGGTTGAAAAATATTGAGATCGGCTATACTGTAAATCTTGGCAGCAAAGTGAAATCTGTTTTACAGGACGTACGGCTGTTCATATCTGCTCAAAATCTTTTTACCGTTACCAAATACACCGGACTGGATCCTGAAGCATACAATATGTTCGACCAGGGAACTTATCCCCAGTCAAAAGCATTTTTATTCGGTATCAATGTCAGGTTATAATTCAACAACTAAAAACAAGAAATATGAAATCAATCTATAGAATACTGGCGGTATTGGTAGTCATCAGCACGGCCGGTTGTAAAAAAGAATTACACAGAACGCCCATTGGGATCGTTACCGAAGGAATTCCGCCTACACACCAGTCGGTGCTGAATTCTGTAACCGCATCCTATCAATTGCTTTCCAGCACGCTCAATATCATCGGCAACTGGGGTTGGGATGATGGAACGGTGCTTCGCAATGATTTTATCCTGCAGGATATTGCCTCCGGCGATATGTTGAAAAAATGGAATCCTGATGGCGACCAGGCCTGGATGGACCAGTTTGCAGATTTTAGTTTCACCTCTTCCAACAGCGGTGTTAAGGGGCAATGGAGTTATGATTACGCAGGTGTTTCCAGATCCAACCTGTCGATCAGTTATCTTTCCGATGCTACATTAACTGCCAGTCTCGGTATTGATGAAACTACCAGGAAAAGCATGTTGGGCCAGGTATACTTTTTAAGAGCTTTTTACTATTTCGACCTGGTGAATTTATATGGTGATGTGCCTTTGCTCACAGCGCCGTTAAAGAATTTCACCGATGCTTACAGCGTTGCCAAAAGGGAAACTAAAGCCAATGTATATACGCAGATCAGTGCTGACCTGGCACAGGCCAAAACCCTGATCGCCGATGGCAAATATGCTGATGCAACAGAAAAATGGAGAGTATCGAAAGGCGCCGTAATGGCCATGCAGGCAAAAGTTGCACTTTATAACCAGCAATGGGCAGAAGTGATCAGTACCGTCACCGCCATGGAAGCGCTGAACTACTACAGTTTAGATGCCAACTACTTCGACAACTTTGCCATCGCAAAAGAATTTGCAGAAAACGAAGTGATATTTGCCTATGATCACAAATCACAAACCACACCAAGAACCGGCAATGGTCTTTGTGCATTGGCAGGTTGGGGATTCATTGCGCCTTCACCCAATTTCATCAGCGCATTTGAACCCAATGATCCAAGACTGGAATATACAGTGGATGTAGCGGGCCAGAACGTGTACAAATTATTTGGGGAATTGAACAGCAATAACAAGGGCAATGATGATGCGGCCAGTAACAAGATCTACATCCGCTGGGCAGATGTATTGTTGTGGAAAGCAGAGGCTCTCAATGAAACAGGCAGTTATGCTGAGGCGATCGCCATTATCAACAGTATCCGTGAACGTGCAAGAACAACGGTAAGGGTAGATGGCAGCTATGCCCCTGCAGGAACGCTTCCAGACAGGAATGTGAATTCTGTAAACAAAGACGAGATCAAGAATTGGCTGGTGCAGGAAAGAAGAGTAGAGTTGGGTTTCGAATCACATAGGTTCAACGATCTCAAGCGCTGGGGACTTGCCAAAACTTTCTTAACAGGACTTGGTAAAAACTTCCAGGATAAAAATTACGTCTACCCGATCCCACAGGGAGAAATAGACAAATCTGGTGGAAGTATCACACAGAATCAGGGCTATTAAAATAGTTGTTAAAAGGGGGTTATTGGATGTTGAATTGCGCATTTCAATAACTCCCTTTATACAAAGGTCCGGATCTGATCATCGCTAAAACAATACGCATGTTTACAAACAGCAAAGCGACCGGTGTTGGCTTCTTAGTGGCCCTTGTTTTTTTGATGTCATCAGCCTGCAAAAAGCAAAGCGCCGCTGCGCCCTATGTTCCGGTTCCGGTAGTGCCGCTGCCTGTGATCGTGCCTTCCATTTTAAATACAGCGCACCTGGAAAAGCTCATGACGCCAGTTGTGTTTGCAAATGGCGAAAAAGCAACCGGTATTTATATTTATGCTGATGCGCCTTCTTATGCACCGGTAACGGCAGGTGGCGAAGGATTTACCTGTGTAGATGATGTGGCGAGAGCAGCATTGTTTTATTCAGGAAGCAGCACATTCTCATCAGATACACTGCTGCAAAATAAATTGTATGGGCTGCTGACCTTTCTCGCCAATATGCAGGCAGACAATGGCTATTTCTATAATTTTTTGCAGCAGGGCAATGTGATCAACAGAACAGGCATCACCAGTATCGATCAGCCCAAATGGTGGAGCTGGCGGGCGTTACAGGCGTTAACGGAAGCTGCTCCTCTTATCAAATTAAAAAATGCCAGCCTTTCAAACCGCATGGATGCTGTTATTCTCAAACTGGTCAATGCGATCAAACAAGACCTTGCTGATCTGCCATTAACAACGATGCAGGTAAATGGAATTGATGTGCCGCAATGGTTGCCCGAGGGTGCAGACCAGGCCGCCACCATGATATTGGCCCTGGTGCCCTATTGCCAGTCTACAGGTGATATGGCAATTAAAAATTATATTCGTAAACTGGCTGACGGAATTGCAATGACACAGTTTGGCGATGCTGCCCATTTTCCTTACGGCTGCTTTTTAAGTTCGGGCAATACCTGGCATGCCTACGGCAGCGACCAGGCGCTTGCAATGTTCAAAGCAGGGGTGTTTTTAAGTGATACGGCTTACATCAACAAAGCCATGCTGGAAGTAAATAATTTTTATCCCTGGTTGTTAAACAACGGATTTAAAAATTCATTTGATTTAAGCTATGCAGGCAGTGTATTTACCGCCGGGAATATGAAAGAATTTGAACAGATCGCTTACGGCATCCGGCCAATGGTTTTTGCCGCCATTGAGGCGTATGTTGTCAGCAATGACGACAGGTATGCTGATATGGCCGGTCACCTGGCAGCGTGGTTTCTTGGTAAGAACGGGGCAGCAACCAATATGTTCTCAATCAATACAGGCCGTTGCTTTGATGCGATCAATACCGGGAATACCATTAATAAAAATTCCGGGGCAGAATCCACCATTGAAGCCTTGCTAACGATGCAGCGGGTGAGCAAATACCCAGCAGTAAAGGCTGCCATGGACAGGTATAAATTATAAACAGTAAATACTAACAACTCACTATTAACGATTCACTATTGACGATTGACCATTCACCATTCACGATTGACCATTCACCATTCACCACACTACCATGAACGATATCGCTAACCGTTTCACCGCAAATCCACTACTATCTCCCAAAGACCTAAAAGCAAGTACAGAAGGTCTTGAAATAACCTGCCTCTTAAACCCTGGTGTTTTTCATTTTCAAAATAAAACATGGCTCATCGTAAGGGTAGCAGAAAGGCCGGCGCAAAAGGATAACATCATCTCATTCCCTGTGCTAACGGAAAAGGGTAGCACAAAAATAATTGAGATACCAAAGGATGACCCGGAATTGGATGCTTCCGATGCAAGGGTCATCAACTATAAAGGAACAGATTATCTCACTACATTATCCCACCTGCGACTGTTATGCAGTGATGATGGGGTTCGTTTTTATGAACCAGAGGGCTATCCCGCCCTTGTGGGAGAAGGCAAACTGCAAACATTTGGAGTAGAAGATTGCAGGGTATCGCTGGTGGAAGGAACCTATTATCTCACTTTCACTGCCGTATCCGGCAATGGAGTAGGCGTTGGGCTACGCACCACCGTTAACTGGAAAAACTTTACATCGTGTGGTATGATGCTTCCTCCGCACAATAAAGACTGCGCCATTTTTGAAGAGCGCATCAATGGAATGTTCTATGCTTTACACCGCCCCAGCAGCGTAGACATTGGAGGCAATTATATCTGGATCACTTCTTCACCTGATGGTATTCACTGGGGCAATCACCAGTGCATTATCAAAACAAGGGAAGGCGCCTGGGACAGCGCAAGAGTAGGGGCAGGGGCCGCTCCGATCAAGACGGAAAAGGGCTGGCTCGAAATTTATCATGGCGCCAATGAAAAACATCAATATTGCCTCGGCGCTTTTTTGATGGATATCAATGATCCATCGAAGGTGATTGCAAGAACAGAAGAACCGATCATGGTGCCGACTGCCACCTATGAAACCAGCGGCTTCTTTGGAAACGTGGTATTTACTAACGGGCATATCGTAGAGCCGGATGGAGATACCATCACCGTTTATTACGGCGCTGCCGATGAGTTTGTTTGCGGCGCTCATTTTTCTTTGAAAGAGATTTTCTCATTATTAAAATTTGATTATGCTGAATAAACTTAAAACCGAAATTGCTCATTTCAAACGGCAGCCGCATAATTTCCAGATACTGATCCTCACAAATTTAACCTATGCATTCGTGCTGCCGGTTATCGACACATTTGTGGCGGCCTATGTAATGCGCAATTCAAATGATCCTACAAAAGTGGTGATCTACCAGCTAACGGTTTACACCGGTATTCCACTTACATTTTTATTGAATGGATTTTTGCTAAAGCATTTCAATATCCGCAAGCTGTATTCTGCAGGTATGATGCTGAGTGCCGTTTCCATGATATTCATGATGAGCCTGCACGACCTCAGCAATGTAGGGTTGGGGGTCGCCGGTATCATCATGGGCCTCTCATTCGGATTTTACTGGGCCAACAGGGATGTGCTTGCCCTTGCCATTACCAACGACGGCAACCGGAATTATTATTACGGACTGGAAACATTTTTTTATACCATCATTGCCGTGGTTGTTCCCGTAACCATCGGCTGGTTCATTGAAACCAGGGGCGGTGCCACACACGATGATACGGCCATTCATGTGGCGTACAAGATCATTACCGGCATTGTTTTTTTAATTACCGTGATCGCATCCATCGTTTGTTTCCGCGGATCATTTCCCAACCCGGAACATAAGAAATATGTCTTTTTTAAATTTCACCCGCTCTGGTATCGCCTGCTTTCACTTGCATTGTTGAAAGGACTGGCACAGGGCTTTTTGGTAACAGCACCTGCAATGCTCATCATGACCTTGTTGGGCAAAGAAGGCGCATTGGGAACAGCGCAATCCATCGGGGCCATCATCGCAGCGGTGATCATGTATGTATTGGGTAGACTGTCCAAACCCAAAGACAGGATCAAAATATTTGCGGTGGGTCTTGGCCTGTTTGCATTGGGGGCAGCGGTCAATGGTATTTTATTCAGCGGACTCGGCGTGATCATTTTTATACTCTTATTGCTGATCGCCAAACCATTGATCGACCTGGCTTATTTCCCGATCCAGTTCCAGGTGATCGACATTGTGAACAAGATCGAGAAACGCGGCGAATACGCTTACATACTCAACCACGAATGGGGCTTGTATGCC
>APMI01009249.1_pt1 | contig 11001 bp, 12 predicted proteins | sample 667938 | NCBI WGS metagenome assembly APMI01 (sample SAMN01084076, study PRJNA167559) | wastewater metagenome | biome: Wastewater | place: Denmark: Ejby Moelle, Odense | collected 2011-11-28 | reverse complement strand
GTCGACCTCACCCAGCTGATGACCGAGCTGCCGACCGTCGAAGACCTCCTCGACACCCAGGACGACGCGCCGATCATCCGCATGATCAACGCCCTGCTGACCCAGGCCGTGCGCCAGCAGGCCAGCGACATCCACATCGAGCCCTACGAGAAAAACTCCGTAGTGCGCTTTCGCCGCGACGGTGTGCTGGTGGACGTGGCCCAGCCGCACCGGGCCCTGCACGCCGCCATGGCCTCGCGCATCAAGATCATGGCCAGCCTCGACATTGCCGAAAAGCGCCTGCCGCAGGACGGCCGCATCGCCCTGCGCCTGGCCGGCCGCCAGGTGGATGTGCGCGTATCCACGCTGCCCACCACCCACGGCGAACGCATCGTGCTGCGCCTGCTCGACAAGGGCAGCGGCCAGCGCAGCCTCGACAGCCTCGGCATGGCCAAGAGTACCGTCGCGCCCTTCGCCGAACTGCTCAAGGAACCCCACGGCATCCTCCTCGTCACCGGCCCCACCGGATCCGGCAAGAGCACCACGCTGTACGCCGCACTGCAGGGCATGGATGCCAAGAGCCGCAACATCGTCACCGTTGAAGACCCGGTCGAATACGACCTGCCGGGAGTCGGCCAGATCCAGGTCAATCCGAAGATCGAGCTCACCTTCGCCAAGGCCTTGCGCGCCATCCTGCGGCAAGATCCGGACGTCATCATGATCGGTGAGATCCGCGACCTCGAAACCGCCCAGATCGCCGTCCAGGCCAGCCTCACCGGTCACCTTGTGCTGGCCACCCTGCACACCAACGATGCCGCCTCGGCGGTCACCCGGCTCGTAGACATGGGCGTCGAGCCCTTCCTGCTCGCCTCCACGTTACGCGGCGTGCTTGCCCAGCGCCTCGTAAGGAAACTGTGCCCGGTGTGCCGCACTTCGGAGCCGGCCACCGACGCCGACCGCGAGCTCCTCGGCCCCGCCACGCCCGCCCGGCTGTGGCACGCCCCCGGCTGCCCCGCATGCACGCGCAGCGGCTACGCCGGGCGTACCGGCATCTACGAACTGATGGTTTCCGACGACGCCCTGCAACGCCTCATCCACACCGCCGCCGACGAAGCCGACCTGCGCGCCCACGCCCGCCACAATGGCGCTCACAGCCTGCGCGAAGACGGCTACCGGCTGATGGCCGACGGCATCACCTCGGCCGAAGAACTGCTGCGGGTGACGCGGGATTGACCACACCTTGCGCTGACCGCTCATGACCGCCTTTCGCTACCGCGCCGTCGACAACGCCGGCAAGGAATCCGCCGGCGTCCTCGAAGCCGACACGGGCAAGGCCGCCCGCGGCCTCTTGCGCGAACGCGGCCTGTTTCCGCTTGACGTCGCCTCCGTCGCCCAGAGCGCCACCGGCAGCAAATCGGCACGGCGCAAACTGCGCGACGCCGATCTGACCCTGCTGACCCGCCAGTGGGCCACCCTGCTGGCCTCCGGTCTGACCGTCGAACAAGCCCTTGCTGCCCTCATCGAACAGGCCGAAACCGAAGCCACCCGTCAGCTGCTGGCCGGCGTGCGCTCCGAAATCCTCGCCGGCTACAGCCTGCGCGCGGCGCTCGACCGCTACCCGCAAGCCTTCTCGACGCTGTACCGGGCTTCGGTGGCGGCCGGCGAAAAGTCCGGCGAACTGGCCAAGGTCATGAATCAGCTGGCCGACTACCTCGACCGCAGCCACGCCCTGCGTACCAAGACCCTGCAAGCCCTGCTCTACCCGGCCATCGTCGCCAGCGTCGCGCTGATGGTCATCGTCGGCCTGATGACCTACGTAGTGCCGCAAGTCATCTCGGTCTTCCAGCAAGGCAAGCAAACGCTGCCCTTCCTGACCCGAGCACTGATCGTCGCCAGCGCCCTGCTGCGGGACTGGGGCTGGCTGGCCGCGCTGATCCTCGCCGGCGCCCTCTTCGCCGCCCGCGCCGCCCTGCGCGACATCAGCGTCAAGCGCCGCTGGGACGCCTGGCTGCTTGGCCTGCCCTTCCTCGGCCGCCATCTGCGCACCCTCGACGCCACCCGTTTCGCCAGCACTCTGGCCATTCTTGCCGGCAGCGGCGTGCCCCTGCTGGCGGCCCTCGACGCCGGCCGCCAGGTCATCAGCCGCCTGCCCCTCGCCGATGCCGTAGGGGTCGCCGCCGAGCGCGTCCGCGAGGGCCAGCCGCTGTCCAAGGCCCTTGGCGCGAGCCGCCAGTTTCCGCCGCTCCTGATCCACATGCTGGCCAATGGCGAAGCCACCGGGCGTATTGACGAACTCCTGGACCGTGCCGCCAAACTCCAACAGGCCGAACTCGAGAACCGCACCGCCACACTCACCGCGCTGCTCGAACCCGTCCTGCTCCTCGCCATGGGCGGCTTCGTGCTGCTTATCGTGATGGCCGTGATGCAGCCGATCATCGACATGAACACCCTGATGAAATAAGGAAGAAACATGTACAACACACCTCGCCGCCACCGCGGCTTCACCCTGATCGAAGTGATGGTCGTGATCGTCATCCTCGGCGTGCTTGCCGCGCTGGTAGTGCCCAAGGTCATGAGCCGTCCGGACGAAGCGCGGGTCGTCGCCGCCCGGCAGGACATCTCCGCCGTCATGCAGGCACTCAAGCTCTACAAGCTCGACAACCGCCGCTACCCCACCGCCGAACAGGGCCTGCAAGCCCTCGTCGCCAAGCCCACCACGGCCCCGGTGCCCGACAACTGGAAGTCCTACCTCGACAAGCTGCCCATGGACCCGTGGGGCAAGCCCTACCAGTACGTGATTCCCGGCCTCAAGAGTGAAGTGGACGTGATGAGTTTCGGCGCCGACGGCGTTTCCGGCGGCGAAGGCTTCGACGCCGACATCGGCTCCTGGAGCCTCTGAACGTCGATGCTTCGGATCTGCCATCCCGCCCGCCGAAGCGCCGGCTTCACCCTGATCGAGATCATGGTGGTACTGGTGATCATGGGCGTGATGGCCACCGGCATCAGCATCGGCCTCGACAGCCTGCGCGGGCGGGAGAGCGATCAGGCCCTCAGGCGGCTGCGTCTCGTGCTCGAAGCCACCGCCGACCGGGCCATCGTGCGCGGCCGGCCAATCGCCATCGAACTGCTGCCCGACGGCTACCGCTTCTCGGCGCTCGATCCGGACGACAACTGGCGGCCCCTCAACGACCCGCCGGTATTCACCGAGCGCACCCTGCCCGGCGGCCTGTCATGGGCCGGACTGCGCCTCGACAGTCAGGCTGAGGCCACCAGCCCGCGCCTCCAGTTCGGCAGCCAGGCCCCCGAATACGAGCTGCGCGTCGCCACGCCCACCGGCGAAGCGCGCCTGCGTGGCAAGGCCAACGGCGAAGTGAGCCTCGACATGCCGGGCCGCACGTCCTCATGACGTACCGGGCACGCGGCTTCACGCTGCTGGAGACCCTTGTCGCCCTGGCCATCCTGGCCATCGCCCTGAGCGCCGCCTTCCGGGCCATGGGCGTCACCGCCCAGACGTCGGCAGAACTGCGCGAGCGCCTTATTGGTGACTGGGTCGCCGAGAACCGTCTGGCCGAGCTGCGCGCCACCCAGGCCTGGCCCGCCCCCGGCACCAGCGAGGGAACTGCCGATCAGGCCGGCCGCAGCTACCGCTGGCGCGAAGAAGTGAAGAGCACGGCCAACCCCCTGTTCCGCCGTGTGGACGTCAGCGTCTACAGCGAGGCCTCGGACGAGCACGCCATCGCCCGCCTCACCGGCTACGTGGCGCGGCCGCTGCAATGAAGCGCCAGCGCGGCCTGACCCTCATCGAGCTGATGGTCGCCCTGACGATCTTCGCGATCCTCGGCGTGCTGTCCTACCGGGCCCTGGCCGAAATCAGTACCAGCCGCGCCCGTCTCGAAGAGAACTTCATGCGCTGGCGGGCCATCAGCCGCAGCATGCAGCGCATTGACACAGACCTGCTGCAGGCTGTTTCGCCCACCGCACAGCCGAGCAGCGTGGGCGAAACAGCCGGTACAAGCACCACCGCCCCGGCCATGATCCTCGGACGCGCGGCCGGCGGTGGCGGCCCCGAGTTCCAGTTTTTGCGCCTCGACGACACCCGCGGAGTACGCCGGGTCGGCTTCCGCCTTGTCGATGGCAGCCTCGAGTGGCTGCGCTGGAGCGGCCGCGACACGGTCGACCAGCCCACCGTCGAACCGCTCCTCGACAAGGTCCGTGACGTACGCTGGCGCTTCCTGCAAAAGAATATCCGGCTCGATGCCTGGCCCCCGGCCGACCGCCGCAATGCACTGCCCGACGCGGTGATCCTCGAGATCGACCTGCCCGACATCGGCACCATCACGCGCATGATCGCGCTCCGCTAATGCCACGCCGACACCCGCGCCCTGCCCGCCAGCAGCGCCCCCAGAAGGGCGCCGCGGTGATCCTCGCCCTGCTCACGGTCACCCTCGTCGCCGGTCTTGCCGCGGCTGCAGTGGGCGACCTGGGCGTGGCCATGGACCAGATCATCGGCCGCCACGATCAGGCCCAGGCCCGCCAGCTGGCCCGTGGCACGGTCGACTGGGCACGCAACGTGCTAGCCGAGGACGCCCGCACCACGCAGGTCGATCATCTCGGCGAGTCCTGGGCTGTCAAGGTGCCACCGACCCCGGTCGAAGAAGGGGAAGTCAGTGGCGAACTGCAGGATCTTTCCGGACGCCTCAACCTCAACAACCTGGTCCAGGCCAACGTGCTGGAAGTCCAGCAATTCCAGCGCCTCCTCGGCTTTGTCGGGATTGGCGGGAGCGAAGCCCTGACCCTCACCGACGCCCTGCGCGACTGGCTCGACGCCGATGACGAACCACGCCTGCCGGGCGGCGCCGAATCCTCCTGGTACAGCGCCCAGACCCCCGCCCGCCGGCCGGCCAACGGACCGCTTGTGGCGGTTTCCGAGCTCACCCAGATACGCGGTTTCAGCCCCGATCTGGTCGCCCGTCTGACCCCCTTCGTGGCCACGCTGCCCAGCGGCACAAACAACACCAGGATCAACGTCAACACCGCCCCCGCCGAAGTGCTCGCTGCTGCTGTCGAAGGCCTCAGCCTTGACGCCGCACGCGTCCTGATCGTCCAGCGCAACCGGGCCTGGTTCCTCAGCGCGGAAGATTTCAAAGCCCGCCTGCCCGCCCTCGAAGTGACTCCCGACACCACCACTCTGGCCACCTCGAGCACCTACTTCCTGGCCACCGGCCGCGCCCGCTTCGGCGTGTCCACCGTGCGCATGGAAGTCCTGCTCGACCGCAGCCAGAACTGGCCCACCATCGTTTGGCAGAAATTGTTATGACCCGCCTCCTCCTCGCCATCGACGAACAATGGCCAAGCCGCCCTGATTGCCCCTGGGTGCTCCTCGGAGCGGACGGCCAGCCTCTGTCTGAAGGCCATTCCGAGCCCCGCCACTGGCCTGCCGCCGCCGCATGCGAAGTCATCCTCACCGGCCCCCAGTGCCTGTGGCTGGAAGTCCCGCTGCCGCGCGGCGCCCGGCGCGACCTGCCACGCCTCCTGGCTTACGCCCTTGAAGACCGCCTGCTGAAGGATCCCGACACCCAGCACCTGACTGTCAGCCACCGCCGCCCGGCGGACGACGGCGAACGCGATCTGGCCGGAGTGCTGGTCATCGCCCGCGACCGCCTGCGCAACCTGGTCGCCCAGCTTGCCGCCATTGGTCGCCCACCGCGCCGCGTGCTGGCCGAAGTGCAGACCGCACCGGCCGGCACCAATGGCTGGCAGCTCAGCCTGTCCGCCAGCGCGGCGATCCTGCGCAGCGGGCCGAACAGCGGCATGGCCATCGACAGCGACATCCTCACACCGCTGCTGGCCCAGCAGGCTGCCACCTCACGTGCCGCCAATACAGCCCCGAACCACATCGAAGTCCACTGCGCACCGGGCACCACGGCCCCCGATCCGGAAGGCCTGCAAACCGAGACCGGCATCCCCGTGCAGACCGGCAGCCCCTACCTGTGGTGGCAGGGCGCTGATCGCAAGGCCGCCAACCTGCTGCAGGGCGAATTCGCCGACCGTCAGCAAGGCGGCTCGTGGCTCGGCCACCTGCGCCCGGCACTGGCAATTGGTTGCGCCGCAATGGCTGTGTGGCTGCTCGTCAATGTTGGCGAAGTGGTGTGGCTCAAACAGCGCCTCGGCAGCGTCGACCAACGTATCGAACGGGTCTATCACAGCAGTTTCCCCAACGCGCCGGTGGTCTCTCCGGCGGCGCAGATGCGCCAGCAACTCAACCTGGAACGCGCGCGCTATGGCCTCCTGCGCGACGACGATGCCCTCGCCCTGATGGCCCAGGCCGCCGAAGCCCTCGGCACCGATGCTGCCAACGGCATCGCCGCCCTGCGCTATGAAGAAGGCCGCCTCGATCTGACCCTCAGCGGCACCGCCGTGGCCCGCGCCGAAGCGGTCGTCGGCCTGCTGACCAGCCGCGGCCTGCTCGCCAATCTGCGCCAGGACGGCACCACGACGCACCTCCTCCTGCGTCAGGAGAACCTGCAATGAGCGCCCCGCAAACAGCAAGCCAGATCGTCAGCCCCTTTACCCGCCTGCGGCAATCCTGGCAGGCCATCAGCCCGCGCGAGCGCAAGCTGCTGCTGATGGCCGGCGCTGTTGTCGGCCTCGGCATCCTCCTCACGACCCTTGACTGGAGCCGCACCGAACGCGTCCGTCTCGGCCGCGCCCTGCCGCGGGCTGAAGCCAGGCTCGAACAAGTCCAGGAGTCCGCCACCGAAATCACCCGCCTGCACGCCCAACCAGCACCGCGGCGCCCGGCGGCAGCGGCCCTCCTCGACATGGCCCAGACCAGTGCCAAAAGCCGCGGCCTGGGCGTTTCCATCCAGACCGGCGGTGAAGGCCTGCACGTCAAGGGTCAGGCTGGCTTCGACGAGCTCGTCGCCTGGCTTGCCGCCATCCAGCGCGATCAAGGTCTGCGCGTGCTGCGCATGGAGCTTCAGCAGCAGGGCGCCGTCGTCAGCGTCGACGCCCTGCTCGCCATTCCTGCTGCGCCCTGAGGGTCCATGCTCAAAAGACTTCTGTTCTTTCTGTTCCTCACCCTTGCGCTCCTGATCGTCAAGGCGCCGGCCAGCCTGCTCGACGGCCTTGTCGCCCGTTTCACCGGCGACGGCCTGCGTCTGCAGCAGGCCGAAGGCAGCCTGTGGCATGGTCGCGGCGTGCTGGCCAGCCGTGATGCCGGCGGACGCAGCCTGAGTCCGTGGCTGCCGCTGGCGTGGGATTTCGACGCCGGAGCCCTCGGCCATCTGGCTGTCGCCTGGAGCCTCTCGAGCAGTGGTAGTCCGGTCGGCACCGTGGAGGCCGGCATCCACGGCCTGACGGTGTCGAAGCTTGCCCTTCACGCGCCCGCCAACACCGCCCTGTCGCCCATTCCGCACCCGGTGGCACGGGCCGGCTGGCAGGGTGACCTGACCATCGAGTCACCCCACTGGCAGTGTCCGGCGGATGGCAAGTGCAGCGGCGAAGCCCGCCTGCTGTGGCGCGGCGCGCGCAGCGCCCTGTTTCCGGGGCGCCAGTTCGGCGACTACGACATCCGTGTCACAGCGCAGGCCGGCCATCTCCGCTACACCGTGCAAACCCTTGCCGGCGAGGTGATCGTCAATGGTCAGGGTGAAGCGCCCTACGGCCAGATGCCGCGCTTCGATGGCACCATCAGTGGCGAGCCGGACTTTCTCGGCCGCCTGCCGGCCATCGCCGGCGGTGCCGCGACACCTACCGGCCGGCCTGGCCAGTTTGCGATCCACTGGCCTCCACACTGAAGGTCGTCCCTTTCATCCATCCACCGATTCCGCCAGAATGGCGGATCCCTTCCGAACCCACTGTCACGCCGAAGCCCGCCCTCATGAATCCGATCCAAGCCGCCCGTGCAGCCGGCCAGCAAATCTGGCTCGACAACCTGTCCCGCTCCCTGATCAACGATGGTCAGCTCGCCCGCCATATCGACAACGGCGTGGCCGGCGTCACCACCAATCCGGCGATCTTCCACAAGGCCATCGCCGAGGGCCAGGACTATCGCCCGGCCCTCGACGCCATGCGGGCCGAGAACCTGAGCGCCGAACAGCGCTACGAGCGTCTGGTGATCGAGGATGTGCAGCGCGCTTGTGACCTGATCCGGCCGGTGTTCGACGCCAGTCAGGGCGACGCCGGTTACGTGAGCCTGGAAGTCTCGCCGGCCCTTGCCGACAACGAAGCCGGCACCGTCGCCGCAGCCCGCCGCCTCTCGGCGGCCGTGGCCCGCGACAACCTGCTGGTGAAGATCCCCGCCACGGCAGCTGGCGTGCGCGCCATCGAAACCCTCACCGGTGAAGGCCTCAGCATCAACGTAACGCTGATGTTCTCCCTTGCCCACGTGGATGCGGTGGCCGGCGCCTACCAGCGCGGTCTCGAAAAGCTGGCCGCGGCCGGTGGCGACCTGTCGAAGGTGCGCTCGGTGGCCAGTGTCTTCCTGTCCCGCTGGGACACCCTGATCGACAAGGAACTGGAACAAATCGCTACCGAAGAAGCCCTCGACATGCGTGGCATCGCCGGTGTGGCCCTCGCCCGCCAGGCCTACCAGCGTTACCTCGCCCGTTTCCACGGCGCCGGTTTTGCCGCGCTGGCCGAAAAGGGCGGACGCCCGCAGAGCATGCTGTGGGCGAGTACCGGCGCCAAGAACCCTGCTTACTTCGACCTGATGTACGTCGAGCCGCTGATCGGACCGGAAACCGTCAATACCCTGCCGGACGCCACCCTCGCGGCCTTCCTCGACCACGGTGACGTGACCGAAAACCGCATCGTCGAGGACGTCGACGCCGATGCCGGCCATATCGCGGCGCTGGCCCGACTGGGCCTCGACATGGACGTGCTCGGCGAACGCCTGCAGCAGGATGGCCTCGCCCAGTTCGCCACGGCCTTCGGCAAGCTGCTTGAACTGACGGCCTGAACAGCCGGGCTTCGATGCAAAACGGCGCCTCCCGGCGCCGTTTTGCATTTACCGGGCCTGCACGGCCAGGCCTTCCACGCCATTGACCTTCGTGCCGGCACCCAGCCCCTTGTGCCTGAACCAGCCAAGGTTCATCTCCAGCGCAAAGCGCGCCGGTCTGGCGGCGCAGTGGTTGTCCTCGGTCTGCGGCTGCATGTCTTCCACATTGAGAATACGCCCCTGCTCGTCCATGAAGGCCACCGACAGCGGCAACAGGGTGTTCTTCATCCACATGCAGTGCCGCTGCTGCTCGGTGAACACAAAGAGCATGCCGCGGTTCGGTGGCATGTTGCGGCGCTGCATCAACCCGACCATCCGGTTGCCCTGGTTGGCGGCAACCTCGGCTTCGATGCGGTACATGCCCACACTGAGCTCGGTCATGGGCATCTGGCTATCGGCGAGCGCCGGCACGGCTGCTGCCAGAAAACCGGCGCAGGCAAGACGAAGAAGGGAGAGAGCGGAGATCATGGCCATGGTGGAAGACATCGGCAAAGAGAATACGCGGGTGACGTTAACACGAATTGCGCCTGTCGCGTGAGGGCGGCTTCCCATAGGTGCGCGCCGCCCTCGGTGCGGCAGGGATGCCCGCAGCCGGCCCCACCAACTCCTTCCAGCTGCCGGGCGGCAAGCCGTCCAGCGTCCACTCGCCGATCCGCGCACGAATCAGTCGCAGGGTTGGAAAACCCACCTTGGCAGTCATCCGTCGCACCTGGCGGTTCTTGCCTTCACGCAGGACAAGCTCGACCCAGCAGGTCGGAATCGACTTGCGCTCGCGGATCGGCGGATGGCGTGGCCACAGCCAGGCCGGCTCGTCGACGAGGCGCGCCTCGCAGGGCTTGGTGATGAAGTCGCCCAGATCGAGGCCTCCCGCCCTGAGGCGCGCCAGTGCCGTCTCGTCGGCACAGCCTTCAAGCTGCACAAGGTAAGTCTTGGGCAGCTTGTGCTGCGGGTCGGCAATGCGCTTCTGCAACGGACCATCGTCAGTCAGAACCAGCAGCCCCTCACTGTCTGCATCGAGGCGGCCGGCGGCGTACACACCGGGCACCGGTATGAACTCGGCAAGCGTCTGCTTGCCAGCCTCGCCGGTGAACTGGCACAGCACCCCGAAGGGCTTGTTGAACAGGATCAGTTTGCTCACAGGACAGCTCCACAAACAACAAACCCGCCTGGCAGGCGGGTTTGCAGGGCAGGTCGCAAAACGGAACTCAGACCGCGTAGCGCCGCAGACGCAGGGAGAAATCTTCCAGCTGCTGAATGCCACTCTTCTCCGCACGGGCAATCCAGTCCTGCAATTGCTGCAAGAGCTGCTCGCGGCTAGCCGAGGACCGGGCCCACAGGGCGGTGAGTTCCTGACGCATGGTGACCACGGTTTCGAGGCGCTTGTTCATCTGCAAGAGCGAAGCCAGGCGCTTCTTTTCCTCGGCGCACAGATCACTTTCTTCGGCCGCCAGCCAGCGACGCAGCTCCTTGACGCTGGGCTTCTCGCCGGACTGGGCCTTGATGGCAGCGAACTCCTCCTGGGCAATGGCCTTGAGGGACTGCACATAGCGGGTCATCACGTCGTAGCGGCAAGTAATGACGGCTTGCAGGGTATCGAAGTCGGCGCGAGCCTTGGCGACGCCGAACTTGGGCGTCGGAATGGTCTTCTTGACCCGTGCCAGACCAAGGATTTCGAGGATCCGGATGTACATCCAGCCGATGTCGAACTCGTACCACTGAGCCGACAGCTTGGCCGAGGTGGCAAAGGAGTGGTGATTGTTGTGCAGTTCCTCGCCGCCAATCAGGATGCCCCACGGAAACAGATTGGTGGAGGCGTCAGCACAGTTGTAGTTGCGATAGCCCCAGAAGTGCCCGAGGCCATTGATGACGCCAGCCGCCCAGAAGGGAATCCAGGCAATCTGCACAACCCACATCAACACCCCCGGCCAGATGCCGAACAGCAGCACGTCGGCGGCCAGCATGATGACAATCCCGAACTTGGGAAAGGCCGACAGGATATTGCGCTCGACCCAGTCGTCGGG
>APMI01004377.1_pt1 | contig 11003 bp, 10 predicted proteins | sample 667938 | NCBI WGS metagenome assembly APMI01 (sample SAMN01084076, study PRJNA167559) | wastewater metagenome | biome: Wastewater | place: Denmark: Ejby Moelle, Odense | collected 2011-11-28 | reverse complement strand
ACTTCCAGCATTTCCTTTGCCAGCAAGTGTGAACGAAGAACCCTGATCTTCATTTTCTCCCAATCGATTTTCTGGAGCAGACAAAATTTTGTTCGTCACGGTAAAACCATAATCAATCAGTTTGGAATAATAATCCAGGTTTAATTTCACAATTCCGTTGAAAACATCGGCGATTAAATCTTGATTGATATTGGTTATTTTTTGGGTGGGGGAATTCTTCAATTTACTAATCACATCAATACTTTTATTAATGTAATTTCTATTGATATCCAAAAACTGTTTTGTGATACCTTCTAAATTTTGAGTGATATTGGTGGCCATAATGTCAGATTATCCGTTATTGGGTTGGGTTCTGGGGCGTTCACAATAGAAATGGGTTTTCCAACTTTGCCATTTCAAATTGTATTTTTTTTCATCCAAAGGTGTAAAAACAGAGGCTGAAACATCTTGCACATCAACAGTTAAAAGAATGTTTTGATTATAATCTTTTTCGCGCACTACCACTTCCGTCTCATAAGTTCCTTTTGAGAAATTGGCAAGCTGAAGCCCAATCAAAATTCTCTCCTGTCCGTTTGGTGGAAGAACCACCGTATTTTTGTTGAGTTTTGGTTGAATCGGGGCTAAATTTCCATCATTATCCTTTAGTTCACGCATCCCAATTCGGTAAGTTTTCGGCACGGAAGAACCATTATTAATGATAAAGGGTACAATGATGCTTTCGTTCGGCATTGCGGAGCGGTAAAGTTTACCGATAAATTTCGGCGGGCATTCTTCTTTTGGCGCACACGCATCGCAATCGGAACTTGTGGGAAGTTTTAAATTGGTGGCATTAAGGCCGGTTTCCAGAATTCCCTTATACATTTCAAATGATCGCGAAAGAATAGTGCCTAAGTTATCGGCGACATTTCCTGAATTTTTGTTTGTGGTATTCATGACTTAGTTTTTATTTTTGTTTCAATATGAGATTTAATTACAAAGGATAAATCCTGGTCCCAAAACCGGATATTTCCGCTGTAATCGTTTTTGCGGTCTGCATTTTTTGGCACTGTAAAGTCGATGTGGCAAAGCGTACTTTCCCCAGGATTGATAATGGTACCGGCTTCCTTTACTTTTGCAGAAAGCCAATCTGCTAAATTCTTCCTGATATTTTCAGTTACCGAATTCAAGGTGTCATTAAAGCTGGAGGACTTTGCGTCTCGAAAAGCAAAACCAAAAGCACGACAGATAAAATCCATATCTAACGCCGCAATGTGTTTGATTTCCGGAATTTGAAAAGGTAAATTTCCAGCGTTCACCAAAGTGAAGATGATGGTGTGATTGGTTCCCGGCGCCGTATTCTGCAACGCAAAATTTTTCGGGAAAATATTGATTTCGATGTTAGGTTGAACGATCAATTTCACCTTCTGTTTTTTACCGCCGATGTCCAAATACCGGTCATATTCTCCGGGTGCAGTATCGGGCGGGAGTTGAATGTTTAATTGCTGTAATTTTTTTTCGCCGGGCAAAAGTTTCCAACTGATACTTAAATCCGTTTTTTCTGCTTTTTTGGTGTTGTCGGTGAGTGCGATACTCCTTACTTTCACCGTTTCGTTCAAGGAATTGCTTAATTGGACATAACCCGACATTGAAGTTGGGATTCCGTTTAAAATTATTTCCTGCTCTTTCTCAATGTTGATATGTTGCAACAAAGCGTCATTGCTTTCTTTGATGAATAACATGATGGGAAGTTTAAAAATTAATGGGCTATTTTCCTTTTATTTCAGGAAAAGGACGGGTATCTGCAGTGCAGCAGTCATCTTCGCACCGTTCCGCAGCATTGGGTACGAAAGGTTCGGTAATAATCTGGCTTTCCCCGCTCATGCACACATCGAACAGTTCGATTCCCAAAAACTTGAAGCACACTTTTGAATAATTAGGTATTCTCACCCTTTGTTTCATAAGGTCTTTGATGTCTTGCAGCGTGAAATGTGGCAGATTTTCGATATCGAACTTATTTTCTGTAATCACAGGTTCTTTTCTATCTCCTTTCAACTGTAAAACGTTGTTGGTCGCCAGATTCCCGCTAAGAACTGTATTCAGGGAACCGTTGTGCTGCACACCGAAACCTCCGGCAAGTTTTGATTCTATGGAGCCATCCAAAGTGGTATCCACATCAAACGGAGCAACGGGTTTCAAATTATGGGTGTAATTTGTTGGAATTGAAGGTACGCTCATGATAATTAGTTTTAATGGTCGTGTAAAGTTATACAAAAAAAATGTATAATAAACTAATTTTAACGTAAAAATATTTATAATATAATAACATATTATTAATTTTATTGCTGAATCAAATAAACGAATAGACTTGTAAAACATTTTTGAAACTATGAAAATAAAACCGTGAATTTTCGTTTTGAACATAAAAAAACTCCCCGAACAATGATGTTCGGGGAGTTTTTGTAGCCCGTAGGGGAATCGAACCCCTCTTACCAGAATGAAAATCTGAGGTCCTAACCGATAGACGAACGGGCCGGACTCTTTATTTAATTAAGCCAGTTTGTTAACGTGCTTAGTTAATTTGCTTTTTAAGTTAGCCGCTTTGTTTTTATGAATGATGTTTTTCTTCACCAATTTATCCAACAAAGAGATCACTTTTGGCAATTGCTCAGTCGCAACTTTCTTGTCCTCCTCATTTCTCAATACTTTCAAAGCTGTTCTTGCAGTCTTGTGATAGTATCGGTTTCTTAATCTTTTTTTCTCGTTTTGTCTGATTCTTTTCAGCGCTGATTTATGATTTGCCATAACTGTTTCTGAATTGTGGGTGCAAAGATATAACTATTTTTTATTCCTGCAACAATTTTTTAAAAAATTCTTTAAAAATTTTACATTTCTGAGGATAAATATTTTTTCAGCTTGCTTAAAGCCTCCTCAATTTTTTCGTCATCCTGCTCTCTCTCCATTTTTTTGATGGTATTTTCGAGCATAATCATGGCATTATTCCATTCACCGGTGTTATTTACAAAAGTAAAACCATCGATGGTTACCTCAAATGACGCTTTTTCGCTTTCTTTATAAAACCTAAAACTAATTTCATCATCACTTCCGGTAATGATCCCATTGTTAAGTTTCAGGTCGTAATTTTTCGGGCTGCTTAAAATTTTCTTTAGGAGCAATTGTGCTTCCTGAATTTTTAAAACCCTCATGATTTTTGTTTTTTATTGTAGCCTATAGGGGAATCGAACCCCTGTTGCAAGAATGAAAATCTTGAGTCCTTACCACTAGACGAATAGGCCTTTGTTTTTCGGACTGCAAAAATATCATTTATCTTTTACACTACAAAACTTCCCTATTTCGCCACTTTCTGAATTACAGTGTTCTTAATTCCCTTCGTATCTAGATCTTTTTGTGCTTTTATAGCGTCTTCCAAGCTGCTAAATTTTCCGTAGGTATAATAAAAAACGCCATTCTCCTTATTTCTTTCAACTTCTTTCAATGTATTGAGCAAATAAGAATTAGAACTCAATTTTTGCGGACTTGCCGCCACTTCAATGGTATAATAACCAATCCCTAATTTTTGAGCAGGGACAAAAGAAATGGAAGTCGCATTATTGAATCCTGCATCTCTTGCTGTTTTGAGGTTGTTGTCGCGAACTGAGGCAAAATTGGTCACACTGTAATAATATTTGTAAAGCCCGTTCTCTTTGATTGGAAGAATATAATTCAACCCTTTCAACGCTGGATCACCACTGTTGTATTTGGTTGGAGTGGACATCAGCAAAATTCTGAAATCATTTTTCAATGGCTTTTCTTCCGGTTTTTCAGGTTCAAGTTTTGAATTAGAAGCATTCCTGTCTCTTGCCTTTCTATAGCTTACAATAGCATCGTAAATACTTTCCGCAATTTCATTCTGTCCTTTTTCGGAAGCGAGATACATCGCGTCATCATAATTACTAATGAAACCCGTTTCAATCAAAACTGAAGGCATTGCATTTAATCTTAAAACGTGAAGGTTTTGCTGCTTTACGCCACGTGAAAATCTCTTGTCTTTTTTCTCAAAATTTCCTTCTACAAAACTTCCAAATAAAAGGCTACTTTCCAAATATTTACTCTGTTGGATTTTCAACGCAATTAAAGATTCCGGCGAGCGAGGATCGTATGAAGCGAACATTTCCTTATCTTTTTCATCAAGGTAAATTACGTCGTTTTCCGCTTTTGCCACTTCTAAATTGGTTTTGTTCTGATCCGGTCCCTGCACAAAAGTTTCCGTTCCATAAGGTGCACTTCGAGTGTTCGCATTACAGTGAACCGAGATAAATAAATCTGCCTTGCTCCTGTTGGCAAGATTTGTTCTGTCGATTAATGAAGGGTATTCGTCTATTTTTCGGGTATAAATTATTTTGTAATCTTTGTTTTTTTCCAACATTCGTCCAAGCTTCAAAACCACGGCAAGTGTAACGTCTTTTTCGTTTAACCTACCTGTTTCGGGATACACTCGATTTGCACCGAAATCTGTACCGCCGTGACCTGCGTCTAAAACAATGGTAAACTTTTTCTGTGCACCGCTGAATGTGAATAATAAGACAAAAATTAAGAGGAGATATTTTTTAAAAGAAAAACTGCGATTCATCTTTAGATTTTAAAAATTATATTAATTTTGAGCCCAAATTACAGAAAATACCGTATTGCTCAAAACAGGCATCAAAAATATAATACCTATTTTAATTATCCTAATTTTTAACAATTTTTTAGCAGTTTTAAATGCTCAAAAATTGCCTGAAAACAAGATAGTTAATGACACTATTCGCAAAAAAGACACCATCGTCGTAAAAAAAGAACAGCTGGACGATGTGGTCGAAAGCAAAGCCGACAACATCCGAAACGACATCCCGAAAAAGATGACTTTCCTGAACAAAAAGGCGCAGGTAAAATATCAGGATATGCAGATTGACGCGGATTATATTTCTATCGATTGGGACAAATCGCTGATTTTTGCTCGTGGCGAGTTGGATTCTTTAGGAAAAATAAAAACGCCCGCCATCGCAACTCAAGGTGGTAAAAAATACGAGTACGACGAATTCACCTACAACATCAAAACAAGACAGGCAATCGCTTTCAATGCGAGAACGGAAGAAAGTGAAGGTGTAATCGTAGCCGAAAAAACCAAAAAATACAACGATTCCGTTTTCTTCATGCGACGTGGAAAATATACGACCGACGAGTATTTCATCAAGAAAAAAGACACGATTGCCGATTATTATTTGCTCGCTCCAAACATCAAACTGATTAAAGGAAAAAATAAGTCACAAGTTATTACCGGTCCGATTCAAATGTATATTGAGCAGGTTCCAACGCCTTTAATAATGCCGTTCGCTATTCTTCCGTTTTCGGATAAAAGAAGTGCGGGAATTTTGATTCCAAGTTTTGGGGAGCGTGAAGATGTTGGGTTTTTCTTGAACGGGTTGGGTTATTATCAACCAATTGGCGACCATTTCGACCTAAAAATCCTCACCGATATTTATACCAAAGGAAGCTGGAATTTCCGGCCGGAAGTGAATTACAAGAAAAATTATCGATACACAGGCAATTTTTCGGCAGATATTGGAACCACAATTAGAGGGATTAAGGGACTTTCCGACTACTCAAAAGCAAGTACTTATCGAATTGCGTGGCGACATCAGCAAGACCAAAAGGCGAATCCGTTCTTAACTTTCTCTGCTTCGGTGGATATGGTGAGTAATAAATTTTACAACAACACGGTCAATAATAATTACGCCTTTAATCAAAACAATTTAAACGCTCAGCAAAACTCCACCGTGAGTGTAATTAAGAGGTTTTTGACGCTTCCTGTGACGATTACGGGAACGACTTCTTATTCGCAAAACTTTTCAACCGGTTTTTCAGATCTGAAACTTCCGGTGGTGAACGTGGCGATTAATCAGTTTTATCTTTTCAAGCCTAAAACTGGTGTAAGACAAGGACTTTTAGAAAACATTACAATCAATACAGGATTGAATTTCAATAATTACGTGCAAACCAATGCGGGTGAACTTTTCACCAAAACAATGTGGGATAAGATGCAAACAGGGTTGAAAAACAATATCAGTTTAGGAACTAATACGACGATTGCAAAATATTTCACTTTTTCTGTTAATGCCAATATCGACAATGCTTTAACCACGAAAACTTTAACGAGATTCTACAACCCGTTGTCAAACAAAGTGGAAGATGTTCTCAATAAAAAAATTGCAGGATATTCTTCATTTACTACGGGTGCAAGTTTGCAAACGGTTCTTTATGGAATGTTGAACTTCAAGAAAGGTTCGCCAATTCAGGCGATTCGCCACATGATGACACCACAGATCGGGTTTTCATATTCACCAGATTTCTCTGCTCCCGGCTTTGGATATTATAAAAATTATTACAACGACCGCGGCGAAATGACGCAATACTCGATTTTTGACCGAGGAATTGTGGGAACTCCGAGTTCACAGCTGGTTCAGGCGATGACTTTCAGCATCAACAATAATGTGGAGATGAAAGTGAAATCTAAAAACGATTCTACAGGCGTAAGAAAGCTGAAGATTTTTGAAAGTCTCAATTTCAACACCAGTTACAATTTTGCAGCGCCAAGTCACAAATGGTCGATTTTCCAATTCAGTGGACAAACAACACTTTTTGAGAAACTTAACCTGAATACGAGTTTAGCTTTAGAACCTTATCAAATTTTGTTTGCTCCGGGAGAAGATACGGGAATCAGAACAGAGAATTTCGGGCATTTCAGCGTTCAAGGATTTAATGCGCAACTTTCTTACCCTTTAAGTGACGCTATTTTTAGAAAAAAGGATGAAAAGCAAGACCTTTCTAAAAAATATTCTACGAAAGGTGAAATCCGCAACGAAAATTATTATTTCGATGAAGATAATTACGCGAGATTTGAGCAACCGTGGACTTTGAACATCAATGCGCAATACGGTTACACCAGAAGTTTGACGAGATTCGGAAACAAAATGGCGTCGATTGGTTTGGACGGAAGCATAAAACTTTCACCATATTGGAACCTCAACGGAAACCTTTATTATGACGTGATTACCAAAGAAATTGCCAATACGAGAATTGGTTTTTCGCGTGACCAAAGAAGCTTCACCATTAATTTCAACTGGATTCCTTATGGACAATATAAAGTGTATGATTTCTTCATCGGAATTAAAGCCAACATTTTGCGTGATGCGCTGAAATATAAGGACAGAAGTTTTACACAGCCGAATGCGCCGTTTTAGTGAGTGGGTGTGTTGGTGAGTGGGTGAGAATTGCCCTCCTTTTGGAAGGTTGGCAGAAATTTTCTCCGAAATTTAGTGACGGGGTGGTTTAAACATCAAACTTGAAACAAGAATGTGAAACTCGGAAAAAATTTTATATTTGCGAATTGAATCTTAACGAAAAGGTATACAATGAAAAAACTGATATCTACTACAAACGCACCAGCTGCAATCGGGCCTTATTCTCAGGCGAATTTTGCAAATGGGATTCTTTATATTTCCGGGCAAATCCCCTTAAATTCTGCAACTGGAAAATTGGAAGAAGGCATCACCAAAGCAACGCATCAAGTGATGAAAAACTTGGAAGCCATTCTTACGGAAGCAGGTTTAACCTTTAAAAATGTAGTTAAAGCAACAATTTTCTTGAAAAACATGGATGACTTTGCGGTGATGAACGATATTTATGCTTCTTACTTCGATTCAGAAAGTTATCCGGCGAGAGAAACGGTTCAGGTTTCCTGTTTGCCAAAAAATGTGGATATTGAAATCTCAATGATAGCTCACCAATTCTAAATGAATTTTCTGCGGAATACTTTTGGGGTCCTTGTTGGACTTGCTGTTGCGGCATTAATTATCTCGATTGGAGTTCGATTGAACCCGTCGTGGATTAACTATGAGGAAATCGCGCCATTTCAACGCTGGGAAAAAGTTCTGAAAAGCGTGGAACACAAACCTTATTTTTTTGTGGCATTGCTTATTTCTTCTGGTATTGCTGCAACAATTGGCGGTGTTGTAACTGCGATTATCGTAAAATATGCGAAAGTAGCCTACGCCATTTTGATCGGGTTTATTTTGCTGTTCATCGCGATGCTCGACATTATTATTTTCCCGTATCATCCTACTTTTTATAAAATTTTAATTTTCCTCACCTTCTTTCCTTTTGCTTGGATGGGTGGAAAAATCACAGAAGTTATCTACGAACGAAAAAAGCGGCGAAACCGAAGATTACAGAAATAAAAAACGCAATTTTCAAAGCTGCGTTTTTTCATTATTAATTATTACTTCTTAATTATTCATCAACTATTAAGGCATTTTAAAACCTCTTGTGGTAATTCTTCCGTATTCATCCACATATTTCACTTGAACGTTTCCTTGATATTTGTCGAGAATCTTTTCAACGTCTTTCTGCGAGTTTACCGGTTTACCGTTGATTTCGATAACGATGTAATTATCCACAATTCCGATTTTCGACATTTCCAATCCGTCAACAACGTTCTTGGCAATTACACCACTGTTTAAACCATAGTCTGTTTTAAACTTCTCACTTAGCGGTTCGAATTCGGCTCCAATTTTTTCAGTAACGGTCAAATCTGCTTTGCTTCTGAAGGATGTTCCTCCTCTTTCATCTTTTAAAGTTACGTTTACCGTATTCTCTTTACCATTTCTCAAGTACGTTACTGCAACCTGATCTCCCGGTCTTTTACTTCCTACCGCGAAAGAAAGGTCGTAATAACTGGAAACAACGGTATTGTCAACTTTTGTAATAATGTCGCCTGTTTTTAAACCTGCATCTTCTGCTCCGCCTTTTGCAGCAATATCCACCAAATAAACACCTTCTCCCGTTTTAATATTGGTCTTTTTTTGTTGATTGTATTGTGCAACCGATCTTTGATCCGACAAATCTAATGGAACTACTCCCAAAAATCCTCTTTGAACCAAACCAAATTTCTTGATATCTTCCACCACTTTTCTTGCCAAATTTGCAGGAACCGCAAATCCGTAACCTTCGTAATATCCTGTTTTCGAAGAAATTGCAGAGTTAATTCCAATCAACTCACCATTTGGATTTACCAAAGCTCCGCCTGAATTTCCCGGGTTAATCGCCGCATCCGTTTGAATAAAATTTTCAATCGGAGTTCTAGATTGTTGGCTTAACAAGTCAATACTTCTACCCTTTGCAGAAACAATTCCCGCCGTAACCGTAGAATTTAAGCCCATCGGATTTCCTACCGCTAAAACCCATTGTCCAACCTCAACATTGTCGGAATTGGCAAAATTCAAATAAGGCAGACCTTTTTCTTCAATTTTTAAAAGCGCGATATCCGTAGTTGGGTCAGTTCCCACCAAATTCGCTACATAAGTTTTCTTGTTGGACAGTTGAACTTCCAATTTTGTTGCACCTGCAATAACGTGATTATTCGAAATAATGTAGCCATCGGGCGAAATAATTACCCCTGAACCCATTCCACGCGGCATTTCCTGTTGCTGTTGTTGTTGCGGCTGTCTTTGTTGATTTCCACCAAAAGGATTTCCAAAGAATAAATCGAATAAATCCTGATCACTTCTCTGCGACGTTCTGTTTGAAAAATTTTTAATACTTACTACAGCGGGAACCGTCATTTTAGCGGCTTTCACAAAATCGTCGCCCACTCCGGTCATATTAAAAGATGCAAACTGGGCATCATTGTTTTTCTTTGGTGCGAAATAGGAAAATTCCGAATCGCTGTTTTTTACCCCAAAATAATTAATTGCCCCAAATGTTGTTGCTCCGGAAATTACTCCCACTAAAGCATAAGGAATTAGTTTTTTTAATGTATTCTTCATCGTCATAAATTATTTATCTTTTTACTTTCACGAATATTTACTGAACAAATTTAATGCTAAATAAGTATTAATAAAAACGGGATTGTTTCAATTTTAACTATTATTTAACAAGAATTAGAAGTTTTTAATTGTATTTTAATTTTTGATGTAAATTTTCCTGACAGGTTAAAAATTCAAAGCGGAAAATTTGGCAGAACAAGAAAATCAAGTGCCAAAAGGACTGCGTGCTATTTTTACACGTTCTAAAAAAATTTCCCCACTTCGATTGGTTTGTTTAAATTTGTCTCAAGCCACAATATTTATGAAGCTCAACATTAAAAACGAAACCGCCAAACTAAAATCCGTCGTTCTGGGACAACCCGGCTCGATGGGAAAGATTCCAACACTTGAAGAAAGTTACGATGCTAAATCTTACGACACCATTCTAAAAGGAATTTATCCGAAAGAGGAAGATATCATCCACGAAATGACCGAGTTTGAGAAGGTTTTAAAAAAATATGACGTTCAGGTTTTTCGTCCGGAAATCATTGAGGATTACAATCAGGTTTTTGCTCGCGATGTTGCTTTCGTGATTGACGACAAAATGATTATTTCCAACGTCATCCAAGACAGAGCAGATGAGCAGGACGCCTACCGAAAAATTTTTGAGAAGGTAAAGTGGCGCAACATTATCAACCTCCCAGAAACTGCCCACATCGAAGGTGGCGACGTGATTGTGTGGAACGATTACCTTTTTATCGGAACTTGTTACAGCGAGGATTACCGCAGTTTTAAAACCGCCCGAACGAATGAATACGCCATAGAAATTTTAAAGGAATATTTTCCTAAAAAAAGAATCCTCGATTTCGAACTGATTAAAAACGACAAAGAACCCTACAAAGGAATTTTACATTTAGACTGCACTTTCAATCCTGTTGGAAAAGACAAGTGCATCATCTATAAAAATGGTTTTGTGGATGAAAGCGACTACAACTTGATTCTCGATATTTTCGGGGAGGAAAACTGCTTTCATGTAACCGACGAGGAAATGTTTGAAATGTTTCCCAATATTTTTTCAATTTCTCCCGACGTTGTGGTTTCCGACAAAGCTTTCACCAGAATGAACAATCACCTCCGAAACGAATGGGGAATCACCGTAGAAGAAATTCCATATCGCGAGATTTC
>APMI01051327.1_pt1 | contig 11004 bp, 9 predicted proteins | sample 667938 | NCBI WGS metagenome assembly APMI01 (sample SAMN01084076, study PRJNA167559) | wastewater metagenome | biome: Wastewater | place: Denmark: Ejby Moelle, Odense | collected 2011-11-28 | reverse complement strand
CCCGGCTCGCTTGGCCGGCGACGGGCGACGTCGCGGCGCGTCTCGGCGCGATCGCGCGGGACAACGGCGTCGCCATCGTCGCCGGCTTTGCCGAGCAGGAGGGCACGCGGACCTATAACAGTGCGCTCTTCACCGACGGCATCGGCACCAATGCCGTCTATCGCAAGTCCCATCTCTACGGCGAGTACGAGCGCGACGTCTTCGAGCCCGGCCGTCCCGCCTCGGTCATGGTGGAGCTGGGCGGCGTGCGCCTCGGCATGCTGATCTGCTACGATGTGGAATTCCCGGAAAACGTCCGCCGTCTGGCGCTCGCCGGCGCCGACCTCGTCGTCGTGCCGACAGCCTTGCCGAAAGGCGCGTCCGGAACCTTCATCGCTAATCACATGATCCAGGTCCGGGCTTTCGAAAACCAGGTCTTCGTCGCCTATATCAACCATTGCGGCGCGGACGACCGCTTCACCTATGCCGGCCTCTCGCGCATCGCCGCTCCGGACGGCAAGCTGCTGGCCGAGGCCCCGGCGGAGGGCGAGACCCTGATCTTCGCGGAAATCCGCCCCGACGACTATGCGACGTCGCGGGCGGAAAACACCTATCTCGTCGATCTCGGCCGGCCTTCCTGATCGTCAGGCCTGATAGGTGATCCGGCCGTCGCAGATCGTGGTGACGGGCCGGATTTTTGCAAGATCGCCGAAATCGGCGGCCTCCACATCGGCCGAGAGCACGACGATATCGGCGAGATAGCCGGGTTTCAGCACGCCCTTGCGGTCCTCCATGAACTCCACCCAGGCGCCGTTCTTCGTATAGGCAGCCAGCGTCTCGTGCAGGGAGAGCCGTTCGTCCTTCATGCCGTCCTTCCAGACGGTGCGGGTCATGGCGCATTCGATGCAATGCATCGGGTCGAGCGGCGAGACCGGCCAGTCGGTGGCGAACACGATGGGCGCGCCGGCGTCCGTCAGCGTGCGCCAGGCGAATGCATAGGGCCAGCGTTCCTCGCCGATATAGGAGAGGTAGGGTTCGAGCGGCAGGCCGGCGCTGCCCGGCGGGTGGGTTGGCTGCATGGAGGCGACGGTGCCGAGCTGCTTGAAGCGCGGAATATCGTCCGGATGCACGACCTCGATATGCTCGATGCGGTTGCGACTGTCGCGCTTGCCATTGGCCTCGATGGCGGCCTCGTAGCCGTTCAGCACCATGCGCACCGCGCCGTCGCCGATGGCATGCACGGCGACCGGCAGGCCGAGCCTGTCGGCGGTTATGGCGATGGCGTCGAAACTTTTCTGCGAGAAGAGCGGGTCACCCTTCCAGCCGGGCTGGTGGCTGTAGTCGTCGACAAAGACGGCGGTGCCGGATTCCGTCACGCCGTCCATGAAGAGTTTGACGAAATCCGAGCGCAGCCGATCCGTATTGAAGCGCTCGCGCCACGCCGCCGCCTTGGCCTCGATATCGGAGAGCGGCATGAAGTTCTTCATGTGGAAGGGCATGCGCACGCGCACCGGAAGACCGGCCGTCTTCTCGATCTCGTCCAGCATTTCGAGCTGGTAGAGGCTGCCGTCCATGTTCTGCAGCGAGGTGATGCCCAGCGAGGCGACATAGGCGAGACCTTCCTTGATGATCTCGATGTCGGCGGCGCGCTCTTCGGCCGTCACATGCTCCGGGTCGCCGCCGGTGCCGACGCCGAGCATTTCGCGCCCGCCCGTCTCGCTGAGCGCGGAAACGGGGCGGATGGCGTTGCTCTCGCGCAGCTCACCATTGGCAAGCCCGTCCTCGCCCATGACGATCTCGTTGCCGACGCCGACGTCGCGCCCTTCGAGAATGCCGCCCATCTTCAGCGCCAGCGTGTTGGCCCAGGCGGTGTGGTGGTCCGGTGCGAAGATCAGCACGGCGCGATCCGGCAGGATGCGGTCGAGATGGTGGCGCGTCACGCGCTCGTCATCGGAAAGGATCGTGTAGTCGGCATGCTGGGCGATCAGCACCGCCCGCTCGGGATATTGCGCTGCATAGGCCCTGAGCGCCTCCGCCAGTGCATCGAAACCCTTCACGCCCATCAGCGAAAGCTCGCGCAGTTCCGCCGAGCCGCCGAAAATGTGCATGTGGGCTTCGTTGAAGCCCGGCAGGACCGTTGCGCCCTTCGCGTCGAGCACATGGGTGTCCGGACCGTTATAGGCATCGATCTGCGCTTCGGAGCCTACGGCCAGGATGCGGTTGCCGGAAACGGCGAGCGCGGCGGCACGCGGATTGGCGTCGTCCATGGTCAGCACCCGCGCATTGCGGATGATGAAGCTCGCCTCGGTCTGCATGGTGTCTTCCTCGCGTCAGATGGCCCGGTCGCAGAGCGCCCGGAAGAAGGTGAAGTTGTCCTGGTTTTCCTCGTCGCCGAGCGGTTCCGGCTGGGAGGAGAGCTTGACGATGACCGTCTCGGTGCTCGGATCGACATAGAGCCATTGGCCGTGGATGCCGATAGCACAAAAGGCTTGGTCGGCCTCGCCGGACTGATACCACTGGCTGCGGTAGCGCCCGTTCGGCAGGTCGACATTGCGGCCCTCTCGCCAGGCTTCCCGGTCGCCGTTTTCCTGCATGTCGCGGATCCAGCTTTCCGGAACGATCTGCCTTCCATTGCGGACGCCGTGGTTGCGCAGCAACTCCCCGAGGCGGGCAAGGTCGCGCGCCGTCATGGAGACGCCGCCGGCCGTACGCGGCGTGCCGATCGCGTCCACCGTGATGTCGGCATTGCCCTTCGCGCCCATCGGCTTCCATAGGAGATCGGAGGCAAGGTCCGCAAAGCGCGCGCCGGTGGCGCGTTCGATGATGACGCCGAGAAGGTCGGCATTGGGCGAGGCATAGTAGAACGGCCCGCCATGCGGCCGCTCGGCCTTCTGCAGCGTCAGGAGGAAGGAGGCGAGCGTTTCCGGCTCGGCGTCCTTCATCGGCGGGTTCCACAGCATGGCGCGGCGATAGCGCGCAAATGCGCCGTAGGGATCGAGATAGGCTTCCTCGAAATCGAGGCTGACGCGCATGTCGAGCACGTCGCGATAGGTGCAGTCGCCGTAGACGCTGCCCTTGGCTTCCGGCAGGTAGTCGGTCACCGGCCGGTCGGGAGTAAGAAGGCCTTCCGCTTCCAGGATGCCGGAGACGACCGCCGTCAGCGACTTGGAGATCGAGAAGACGAGATGCGGCGCGTTCGGGTCGGCATGTGTCGCGTAGTGTTCCGCGACGATCTCGCCCCGGCGCATCATGACGAAACCGTCGGTATGGGCGAAGTCGAGGAAGGCGCGGGCCGTCGGGGCGCCGGCAAGGCCGGTCTGCATGGGCGCGTCGAGGAAGGCGGCGCTTTCGAGCGGCGTTTCGGCCGCCGGGACCTCGGCGGATATCACCGCGGTCGGCACGAGGTCGCGCACGTTCTGGAAGGTCCAGCGGCTGTAGGGGGCGGTGCGCCAGTTGGCGAGAGTCACGTCGGCGCGGGCGAAGCCGTGCCTGTCCTTGAAGGTCCTGATCATGAAAAACCCGGCCGAAGCGCGGGAAGGCATGGAGCCTTCCCGCGTCGGGCCGTCCTCATATTGTGCGGGCGCTGCCGCTTACTTCTGCAGTTCGGTCCAGATCTTGGTGTAGAGTTGCTGGGTTTCCGGCTCGCAGCTCTTCAGGAACTCGCCGGCCTTGGCGAATTCCTCGGGGATGACGAGTTCCGGCGCCGACTGCATCTCGGCCGGCAGGAACTTCGCCGAGCCCTTGATGCCGTTGGAATATTTGGCGAAGGCGGAGATCATCGCGGCGTTTTCCGGGTCCATGATGAAGTTCATGAACAGCTTGGCGTTCTCCGTGTTCTTGGCGTCCTTCAGGATGGCGACGCTGTCCATGAAGATGGGGAAGCCTTCCTTCGGATAACCGAACTTGATGTCCGGGTTCTTCAGGCGCGAGCGCATGATGGCGCCGTTCCAGTAGTAGACGCCGGCATAGTCGCCGGCCGGCAACTTTTCGGTGACGCTGTAGTCCATGGCGAGCCACTTGGTCTTGGCCTCGACCAGCTTGTCACGGACCTTGCGCAGGACGTCCTTGTCCATCGTGCACCATTCGCCGCCGAAATACTTGATCGTGGCGAAGAGCACGTCGTTCATCTCGGGCGCGACGTTGAGCTTGCCGACCAGTTCCTCCGGCGGATCGAGGAAGATCGCCGAGGTATTGATGTCGCCCTTGTAGACCGAGCTGTTGACGCCGATGCCCGTCAGGCCCCACTGCCACGGAACGCTGTAGTGACGGCCCGGATCCCACGGAACGTCCACCCAGCGCTCGTCGACATTCTTGAAGTTCTCCATCTGGTCCGGCCGGGCTTCCTGAAGGAGGCCTTCCTTGATCCAGATCTGCAGGTAGTTGGCCGAGGGAACGACGATGTCGAAGCCGTGGCCGCCGGCGCGCACCTTGGCGAGCGCCGTGTCATTGGAATCGTAGTCGGTGATCGTGACCTTGACGTCGTACTGCTTCTCGAACTTCTTGATGAGGTCCGGGCTGGTATAGTCACCCCAGTTGTAGATGTTGAGTTCGCCCGCCGCCGAGGCGGCATTGGCGAGGGTCAGCACGGTGGCTGCCGCCATCGCCGTCGTCGTCATCCATTTCATTGTCATGCGCAGTTCCTCTCTGTGATGGTCACTGTTTTTTTCTGTTGATGAAGAAGAAGATCACGACCAGCGCCGTGGAAAGCGCGAGGAAGACCGTCGCGATCGCGTTGATCTCGGGCGACGTCTCGCGCCGGAGCTGGCCGAGCATATAGGTCGGCAGCGTGTCCTGCCCGCCGGATTTCACGAATTCCGTGATGACCACGTCGTCGAGCGAAATGACGAAGGACAGCATGAAGCCGGCGATGATTGCCGGGCGCAGCAGCGGCAGCGTGACATACCGGAAGGTCTGCCAGGAGGTGGCGTAGAGGTCCGCCGCCGCCCGCTCCAGCGTCAGGTCCATGCTTTCGAGGCGGGCGCGGATCGGCAGATAGGCGAAGGGAATGCAGAAGGCGGTATGGGCCGCGATCAGGTAGCCGAGGCCGGAATAACCGGTCCAGACCTTGATGCGCGAGAAGACGATGAGCAGCGCCACGGCCGTCACGATCTCCGGCACCATCAGCGGCTGGTTGATGACCGCATATTTGAAGGTGAGGCCCCGATAGGGCTTCGTGCGGGTCGTCGCGAGTGCGGCCATGGTGGCAGCGACCGTCGCGATGAGCGCTGCCCAGACCGCGATGACCAGCGAACGGATCGCCGCGTCCTGCACCGCGGCGTTCTGCCAGGCCGCCGCGAACCAGCGGGTGGAGAAGCCATCCCAGCGCGAGAGCGATTCCGCGCCGTTGAAGGAGTAGATCACCAGCGCGGCGATGGGCAGGTAGAGCGAGAAGAAGGTGAAGAGCGTGATGAAGCCGAAGCCGGGTTGGGCGCGGATGTCGAAGCGCGATCTACGCATGGCCGGCTCCTCCGCGCGAGGCGTTGCGCACGTAGAAGATCAGCGCGACCATCACGAGCGCCATCAGGGTGATGGACATGGCCGCCCCGAGCGGCCAGTTGCGGCCCGAGCCGAACTGCATCTCGATGAGGTTGCCGAGCATCATGTTCTTGCCGCCGCCCAGCACGCGCGGGATGACATAGGCGCCGAGCGAGGGGATGAAGACGAGGATGGAGCCGGCGATGAGGCCGGGCTTGACCAGCGGAATGACGATGCGCCACAGCACCTGGAGGCGCGTCGCGTAGAGGTCGTATCCTGCCTCCACCAGCCGGAAATCGAGCTTCTCGATCGAGGCGTAGAGCGGCAGAACCATCAGCGGCAGGTAGACATAGGTCATGCCGAGCAGGTTGGCGGTGTCCGTATACATGATCTGGAGCGGCTGCTTGATGATGCCGAGCCAGATCAGGGCATTGTTCAGGAGGCCCTCGTTGCGGATGACCTGCTGCATTGCGAAGGTGCGGATGAGAAGGTTCGTCCAGAACGGGATCGTCACGAGAAAGACCCAGATCTCGCGGGTATGCGGCGGGCGGGTCGCGATGAAGTAGGCCGTCGGGAAGCCGAGGATCAGGGTGAGCAGGGTCGTGAAGAAAGAAAGCTGGAGCGAGCGCCAGATGATGGACAGATGCGCGTCGGCAAGTCCCAGTGTGTCGTCGAAGATGTCGCGCTGGAAGAAGACGGAGGTCCAGCCGTCCAGCGAGAATTCGCCGAATTTCACGTCGCCGTAATCGCCCTTCGCCAGGAAGGAGTAGAACAGCATGACGAAGAGCGGCCCGACGGCGGCGAAGAAGATGATGAGCAGGGCCGGTGCGCTGAGCAGCCAGCGGGACCGGATGTCCTTTTTCGTGGCCGCGAGGGCGGCCTCCTGTGCGCCGTTCATCGTCAGTCCCTCAAGATCTGGGCGACGTCGTCGCTGAAGGTGATGCCGACAGGGTCGTCCTTGGAGAAGCCGCAATGGCCGCTGCGCGCGTTCTGCTGGCGCACGGTGAAGGTCTTGCCGTCATCGAGGCGGATGTGGAAATGGGTATCGGTGCCGAGATAGACGATTTCGTGGACGGTGCCGCGCAGGAGCGCGGCAGGGGAGGGCGCGCCGACCTGGGCATGTTCGGGGCGGACGACCACGGTGACCTTGCCGCTCGGCGTGAGGTCGGCCGGGAACGTCGCCGGTATTTCGGCGCCGGAGGAAAGACGCACGCGCGCCCTGTCGCCGGAAACCGAGACCACGTCGGCCTCGAGGAAGTTCGTCTCGCCGATGAAGTCGGCGACGAAGCGTTCGGCCGGGCGGTCGTAGATATCCCAGGGCGAGCCGACCTGCCGCACCGTGCCCGTCGACATGACGGCGATGCGGTCGGACATGGTGAGGGCTTCCTCCTGGTCGTGGGTAACGAAGACGAAGGTGATGCCGGTTTCGAGCTGCAGGCGCTTCAGTTCCATCTGCATGGACTTGCGCAGCTTCAGGTCGAGAGCGGACAGCGGCTCGTCGAGCAACAGCACCTTCGGGCGGGGCGCAAGTGCGCGGGCAAGCGCCACGCGCTGCTGCTGGCCGCCGGAAAGCTGCGTGACCGGATTGTCGCCGCGCCCTTCCAGATGCACGAGCTTCAGCATGTCCTTGACGACGGCATCGAGTTCCGCCTTCGGCTTGCCGAGCATCTTGAGGCCGAAGCCGATATTCTCGGCCACCGTCAGGTGCGGGAAGAGCGCGTAGTTCTGGAAAACCGTGTTGACCGGACGCTGGTTCGGCAGGAGGCGGGAAATGTCCGTGCCGTCGAGCAGGACCTGTCCCTCGGTGGGCAGCTCGAAGCCGGCGATCATCCTCAGAAGTGTGGTCTTGCCGCAGCCGGAAGGGCCGAGAAGGGTGAAGAATTCGTTCGGGCGGATATCCAGCGTCACGTCGTTGACGGCCTGGAAGCTGCCGAACCATTTCTTGATGCCATGCATGCCGATGGCGCCGCCATGGGCCGCGGTCGTGCGGGTCTCAGTCATCGGTTCCCCGTTTTTCGACCGGCGCCCGAGCTTCCTCTGCCCAAGCCGCCGGCTGTTTCTGTCCGACCGCTGATCACGGCTCTTATGTGATAGGCTTATCTTGCTTATGATCACAGCAAATCATAATTTGATCAAATCTGTAAAGGGCGATTTTGGGCTGCGCGCATTTATCCGTTCTGCGTGCAAAAGCCTCGAAATTCAGCCCAGAGGCGATGAGCCGGAGAGGCCGCGTTTGCAGAGGGGAGGGCTTCAGAATGCTGGTTGTCGTCGGCCGGGAGACATCCGAATCCGTCAAGCAGTGGGTCTACCGCGTGCTGCGGCGAGGCATCATGGCGGGCGGGTTCGAGCCCGGTGAGCCCGTCACCATCAACGGTCTTGCCGAGACGCTCGGCGTCAGCGCCATGCCGGTGCGCGAGGCGTTGCACCGGCTGGTTTCCGAAGGGGCGCTGGAGCTGCTGGACAACCGCCGCGTTCGCGTTCCCGACCTCGACGCCGAAGGCTTCGAGGAAGTGCTGGAGGCGCGCGTGGCGCTTGAGACCCGGGCTGCCGAACGTGCCTTGCCCTTTATCGACGACATGTGCCTTGCTCGTCTGCGCGCGCTCGACAGCCGGGCGGATCATGCGCTGGCGACGAGCGATTTCGGGCAGCTGGTGGAGGCGAATTTCGATTTCCACCGCTGTCTCTACGAGGCCCGGCCGGGCATGGTGACGCTGCCGCTCATCGAATCCCTGTGGCTGCGGCTCGGTCCCTTCATGCGCCGGGCCGGGGAAACCCTGTCCCAGACCTATCAGGTCGACCGCCACGCCGAGGCGCTGGCCGCCATTGTCGAGCGGGATGCGGAGGCGCTGAAGGCCGCGATCGCCGCCGACATCCGTGACGGCACGGGCCATCTCGGCCGCGGTCATTTCGAACGTGTCGCTGCGCTCGGCAGGGTCGGCTGAGCGAAGCGATGCCGGATACCCGGCATTCCCTTTCCGGATGCAAAGAATTTTTATGGATTTAAAGGAGCGTAGGAGCCTCTTCCTTACGAAACCGGCCGGCGGCGGGCATCATTCGCAGCATGTCCGTTCACAAGGGAAGGCCTGCCATGCGCTCCATCGATATCCCCGTCGACACGCTCGTCCTGCCCGGCCTCAACGGGTCCTCGGAAGCCCATTGGCAGCGCCACTGGGCGCGCGACAACCCGGAAAGCCGGATTGTGGAACAGCACAACTGGGCCTGCCCGCAGCGGGAAGACTGGCTTCTGGAACTGGAGCGGCAGGTCGAGATGATCGGCCGCGACGTCTGGCTGGTCGGCCATAGCCTCGGTTGCGTTCTGGCTGCGCGTTTTGCCGAAAGCCGGCTTGCCGGGCGCATTCGCGGTGCGCTGCTCGTCGCGCCCTGCGATCTCGATACGACGGAAAACCTGCATCCCTGTATCATCCGGTTCGGTGCGATGCCGCGCCGGCGCTTGCCGTTTCCCTCGCTCGTCGTCGGCAGTCTCAACGATCCCTACATGCCCGTCGACCGGCTGCGCCGCACCGCGCAGGCCTGGGGAAGCGACCTCGTGGATATCGGCGAGGCGGGGCATATCAATGTCGCGAGCGGTTTCGGCCGTTGGTCGGCCGGCTACGATTTCCTCGAATTGCTGAAGGAGCGCTCGGCGCTTGCCGCAACGCATGGAAGCAGGCTCTTCACCGCCGCGCTCGCCGGCGGCGGGCTCTCCCTGAATTGACGACCGGAACCCGGCGGCCTCGGCGCCTTCGAAATCCGCTTTCAGAATTGCCCGCTTGCCCTGTGAGGTGGCGCGCCTATTCGATGACCGGGGGAATTTCGTCCTTCGCGCGGCCGCGCAGCGGTCTTTCGGGCATGCGGTGGAGCACGACGAGCGCCAGGGTTACAGATACGGCGCAGGCGATGAAAATGTAGACGAAGGGCTTTACCGGGGCGTCGGTGATGCTGGATGCCTCCATGCCTTCGGCGGCGAGCGGCAGGCCGTTGCCCAGCGCGATAGCGCCGAGGATCGCGACGCCGAGCGCGCTGCCGAGTGAGCGCAGGAAGGTCAGGACGCCGGTGGCGACGCCCAGATGCGCTTGATCGACTGCGTTCTGCACGGAGACCGTGGCGACCGGGAACGTCATGCCTGTGCCGAAGCCGAGGCCGAAGATCACGAGTTCCAGAACCATGAGGGAAGCCCGACCGGTCAGGAGGGCGAGCGCGATCAGGCAGAGGATGCTGAAGCCGGCGCCTGCCAGCGCGATTCGCTTGTAGTGGGTGACCTTCGGGATCGTCCGGCCGCTGGCCGTTGCCCCGAAGACGGTGCCCATCAGGATGCCGACCATCGCGAAGCCGGCATCGCCGGCAGAAAGCCCGTAGAACGATTGCATGTAGAGCGGAATGTAGACCGAAAGGCCCACATTGGCCGCCTGCACGAGGAACATGGCCAGCGCGCCGTAGCGCACGACCGGATCGGCGAGAACCTCCAGCGAGATGAGCGGTTCCGCCGCACGCCGCAGGCGCAGGGCGAAGGCGGCCCAGAGCACGGCCGAGCCGGCGATGAGCCCCAGAATGACGGGCGAAAGCCAGGCGTAGCGGCTGCCGCCCCAGTTGAGGGCGAGCAGCAGCAGCGAGGTCGCGGCGACAAGCAGCGCCGCGCCGATCCCGTCGATGCTGTGTGCGCGGCTTGGCAGCGGCAGTTTCTTCAGCGGCTTGCTGATGATCGCCACCACGACCAGTCCGAGGGGAATGTTGATCCAGAAGATCAGCGACCAGTGAAAATGCTGGGCGAAGGTGCCGCCGAGCAGCGGCCCGGCAATGCTCGCCACTGCCCAGGTTCCCGAGATCCAGGCAGCGTAACGGGCGCGCTCGCGTGGGGGCACGAGGTCGCCGATGACGGTCTGCGTCAGTGCGAACAGACCGCCGCCGCCCAGTCCCTGCACGAGGCGGCCGGCGATCAGCGTCGGCATGTTGGGTGCGAGTGCGCTGATCAGCGAGCCGAGGAGAAAGACGGCAATGGCCGCGAAGATCGTCGGCCGCCGTCCGTGGACATCGGATATCTTGCCATAAAGGGGCGCCATGGCGGTCGCCGTCAGGAGGTATCCGGTCACGATCCAGGGCAGGTAATCGGCATGGCCGAGGGCATGGCCGATCGTCGGCATGGCGGGGGCGACGATCGTCTGGTCGAGCGCAGCCAGCAGCATGGAGAGGAGAACGCCCATGATGATGACGTTCTTCTCGCGCTCCGAGAGGGCGGGCGCGGCCACTGTCGCGCCGCTCGGGTTATGGGCGTCGTTCATTCCTGCAATCCGATGATCCTGCCGGGCCGGGAAGGGCCGACTCTACTGTTTCGGCCCCGTCAAACACCTTCCGCAGCGGGAAGTCCACCGAATAGAGCAGTTGCGCCTGGAGTTATCGGGGTCGAACGACGTCGATCTTCCCGTTTTCCACCAGGGTTTCGGCGGGCGAAGGGTGGGAGAGGAAGTTCACCGGGCTTGCCGTCAGGCCATAGGCGCCGGACTGGAGCACGGCCACGAGATCGCCGGCGGCAAGCGCCGGCAGGCCGGTGTCGCG
>APMI01015949.1_pt1 | contig 11008 bp, 13 predicted proteins | sample 667938 | NCBI WGS metagenome assembly APMI01 (sample SAMN01084076, study PRJNA167559) | wastewater metagenome | biome: Wastewater | place: Denmark: Ejby Moelle, Odense | collected 2011-11-28 | reverse complement strand
GCTCGCGGGACGTTCCGCAAAGCTTTGCCAGTCGATGGCGTTCAACCCCGCCGCCTGCGCCGCATCGGCTGCCATCGAGTCGAGTTCCGCCGGGTGGAAGAGGACGACCGGCGCCGCGCTCTTCATCTGGACGGCCAACTGGTCGACGAACGCGTCACGCCCGCCGAACGATGTCGGCAAGGGCAGGGGCACGGGCCAAGCGCCCATCAGGATGCAGCCGAAGAACAGCGCAGCGAATTCCGGGCCGGTCTCGGCGATCAGTGCGACACGGTCCTGCGGCAGGATGCCCTGGTCGACGAGACGTGCGGCCATCGCCTGCGCATCGGTGCGCAACTCCGAATAGGGATAGGCGCGCGCCAGCCGTCCGCGCGGATCGTAGAAATTCAGCCCGAGCGTACCGTCTGCGGCATAATCCAGCGCATCGGAAAGCGTTTCGAAATCAGCAAACCGTCGCGGTCGGCCGTCGTCGCTGGGAGTCGGCGCAATGGCGTGCGTCGTCACGTCGGCGATGTCTTGCAAATTATGGCTCCGGTTGCGACTTTGTCTGTGGGTACTGAAACGCAGCGTTCTCATTCCGGTTCGACTGTGGCAGAAAAACGGCGCTTTGTCGCAATCCCGGTCTTCCCGCCCTGTACGGCCGCTCGATAAGACGACCCTCGAATCGCTTGCGCTTCACTATGTCGGGCGCTTTGCGACGACGGAAGCGCGGCTGAAAGCCTATCTGAAACGCAAGGTCGCCGCCCGCGGATGGCACGGTGACGAACCACCGCCGGTGGACGCTATTGCGGCCAAATTCGTGTCGGCCGGCTATATCAACGATGCCGAATTCGCGCAGGCACGAGCGCGTTCGCTGTCGCGGCGCGGTTACGGACACCGCCGTCTTGCACAATCGCTCGATGCGGCCGGCGTGGCGCGCACGATTACGGAAACGCTGGCACCCGACCGGGATGAGGCATTCGCCGCGGCCGAGGCATTCGCAAGGCGCCGGCGGCTCGGCCCGTTTTGCGAAACTGCGATCACGCCTGCGGATCAGCGGAGGCATTTCGCAGCCCTGGTGCGGGCCGGACACGACTTCGAACTTGCCCGGCATTTTTCGTCCGCACGACTGGACGATACAATCGCTGATCAACCCTTCGATTTCGATCGCTAACCGTTACGAATCGCGCCGATGCGTGTAATGGGGCTGTCGCAGGGGCGGATCCATGATGGACGAACAACCCACCGAACCGGGCGATGCGTCTGCCCACGGAGAAGCCGCGGTCGTCGACGGCCGTGATGTCGCGCGCGCGTCCGGCTCGATCAAATGGTTCGATTCGACCAAGGGCTTCGGGTTTGCAGTGACCGAACGGGGCGACGTCCTCGTCCATTTTTCGCTGTTGCGCCCTCATGGGCGGCGCACATTGCCTGACGGCGCGACGGTGGTTCTCGACGTCATCGATACCGATCGTGGCGCACAGGCTGTGGCGGTCGTTTCATTCGACCTGGAAACGGCGACCGGTCCGGATGCCGACGCCCGTGCCGTCGAACGGCGTAGCCGCGGCGATGCGCGCGCATTGATCGAGGATGCGGGGCCGATCGAAACCGTCGTCGTCAAATGGTTCAACCGGTTGAAAGGATACGGCTTCGTCACGCGCCCCGGGGGCGATGAGGACATTTTTATTCATATGGAAACCTTGCGAAGGGCCGGATACACCGATGTCGCCCCCGACCAGCCGCTGCGCGTTCGCATTGCCCAGGGTGAGAAGGGGCCGTTGACCGTCGAGGTGGAGCCCGATTGATGTTGAAGAACAAGGGGCTGTTTATCGCCCTCGCCGCCGCGCTGATCGCGGGCGGCAGCGTGTCGGTGCTTGCCAAGAAGGCGGCTTCAGCGGAGGCGGGCAGCACCGTGCCGCTGACCATCGCTTCGGGAAAGCGGCAATATGCCTTCAAGGTGGAAGTCGCACGGACCGGGGCGGAACAGGCGCGCGGCCTGATGTTCCGGACGCATCTGGGCGCCGATCGCGGCATGATCTTTCCAATGAGCCCGCCGCGATTCGCCAGCTTCTGGATGAAGAACACGCTGATCCCGCTCGATATGCTGTTCATTCGGAGCGACGGGACGATCGCCAACATCGCTGCCCGGGCCGTTCCGCATTCGCTGGAGCCAGTTTCTTCGTCCGAGCCGGTAGGTGCCGTGCTGGAGATCGAGGGCGGGCGCGCGGCGAAGCTGGGGCTGAAGCCCGGCGACCGCGTCAGTTGGAACGCGCAGTAGCAATTGCGTCCGCACGGCGTGCGGACTAAGCGGGCGGCCATGGGCATACTCGGCAAGATCTTCACCTGGTGGGATGGCGCGACCATCGGCACGCATATCGGCCTGATGGGCAACAAGCGCGTTGGCGAAGATGCGCTCGGTAACGTCTATTATGTCGGCGGCAAGACGGTGGACGGATCGCCGCGCCGCCAGGTCGTCTATAACGGCATCAACGATGCCAGCCGCGTTCCGCCCGAATGGCACGCCTGGCTCCACAATCAGGTCGAGGACGTGCCCGACGCCAGCCTGCCTCCGGCGCGACGCTGGGAAAAAGAAGCAAAAGCGAACGCGACCGGCACGATCGCTGCCTATCGGCCGAGCGGCGCGATGGAGCAGGGCGGCGTGCGCGCGCCGGCGACCGGCGATTACGAGGCTTGGGCCCCGGACGCCCAATGAGCCGGTCATGAAGCGCGCAGCCGTCATCGGGGTGTTGCTGGCCGCGGTCGGTGTGGCCGTGGCGGCGCCGATGGTCGGCAACCTGACCAATTCCGCCGAAATCCCGAATGCGCCGATACCGAAACCCGCCGCTCCGAAGCCTGCGGATGTTGCAGCGCCCAAGCCGCAGGCCGGCGATACGCCGATGGCGGAGCGCGTCGCGACGCTCGGCATCCTCAACAAACGCAACGGCCTGTCGCGCGACATCGACATGAAGCCCGGGCAAGCCGTGCGCATCGGCGACCTCGTCGTCCGTTTGAAGGCATGCGAGGAAACCGCCGATTGGGAAGCCGATCACATGACCGGCGCTTTCGTGCAGGTGCTGGTCAAGAAGCCCATCGGCGACATGTGGAGCAAAGTCTTTTCCGGCTGGCTGTTCAGGGAATCGCCGTCGCTGAACGTCGTGCAGCACCCGGTCTACGACGTCTGGGCCAAGGCGTGTAAGATGCGCCACGCAGAAGTCGGGCCGGACACGGTGACGGTATCCGATGGCGAACGGTCGGGGTCATCGCGGTCCAGTGCGCCGAAATCGCCTGAGTCCGATGCGATCGATTCGGCAACGCCGCCGCCCGTCGCGCCGACTGCTGCGTCGAGCAATTCCATATAGGCGTTGCGCCCGATCTCGGTTGCGCCGAGCGACGCGAGATGGGGCGTCTGGAACTGGCAATCGAGCAACGTGAAGCCGCCGGCACGGAGCCGCGCGACGAGATGGGCAAGCGCGACCTTTGAAGCGTCCGTCGCGCGGCTGACCATCGATTCGCCGAAGAACGCGCGGCCGAGCGAGATGCCGTAGAGCCCGCCGACCAGCCGCCCGTCCTCCCAGGTTTCGATCGAATGAGCATGCCCCTGAGCATGGAGAACGGCGACCGCGGTCTCGATCTGCGCGTTGATCCAGGTTTCGGGCCGGTTCTCGACCGATTCCGCGCACAGCTTCACGATGCCGTCGAAGTTGCGGTTGGCGGTCGTCTCGAAACGGCCGGATGTCAGCGTCTTGCGCAGCGATTTCGACAGGTGAAAGCCGTCGAGCGGCAGAATCGCCCGGGTCCGGGGTTCGACCCAATATACCGAGGGGGCGTCGCGGCTGTCCGCCATGGGGAACACGCCGACGGTATAGGCGCGCAACAGCATTTCGGGGTCGAGTGGCGGGATCAGTGCGCTCATTTGCTCCGCACGCGGGCCAGTTTGCGCTCGACACCAGTCCACAGGCGCGAGAAGGCTTCGCCGGCGGGCGAGCCCGGCGCGAAGCTGCCGACGGGGGCACGGCGCACGGTCATCTGCTCGACGGCACTGGCCATCGGAATGACCGGCCAGTCGGCATTCCCCTCGAGCGCCGCGATATGGAGCGCCCGCCTGCGGTCGACCATCGAATAGACCGGCAGGATCGGCGCATGCTTGCCATGCTCGCGCGCCAGATAGGCGACCACCTCGTCGAGCGCACGGCGGGAAAGGGGGGAGGGGATCACCGGTACGAGAATGAGGTCCGCCGCACGCATCACCTGTTCGCTGGTTTCGGTCAGGCCCGGGGGACAGTCGAGCACGATCCTGTCATAGGTCTTGTCGAGATCGCCGAGCAGCTTGGCCAGCCGCTTGCGCTTGCCCAGTTCGAAGAAGAACTGGTCGAGCCCGCGCAGGCTGGCGTCGGCGCGCAGCAGGTCGAGGCCGGGCGTCGCCGTCTGCATGATGAGCTTTTCGGGCGAGACGTCCTTGGCGAAGACCGCGTGCGCCGCGTCCTTCGCCTTGCGCTCGTCGCCCAGCAGCCAGCTCGATGCCGCCTGCGGATCGAGGTCCCACAGCAACGTCCGGCGCGACGACTGGACGGCGGCACCCCATGCGAGGTTGACCGCCAGCGTCGTCTTCCCGACGCCGCCTTTCAGCGAATAGACCGCGATCGTTGCCATGGCCCTTGCTACTCCGGCACGCGTGATCTGAACAGGTCGCAAAGCTACGGAAATGTCCCGATTTTTACATATCCAGCACAGCGAAAGTGCGGGGCGGCAAGCCGGTGTCTCATCAAAGGACATTGCCAGCGGCGTGTCTGATAAGTAAGGGAATTTCCTGTGCGGCGCGGGGCCGCTCAGCAACGATCGCAGGACCGCTAAGTCCTCAATGGGATCAAGCGGATGTCTCTTACCACGGTCAGTGCGGCATTCTTTATTGCCAGCGCGGCTGTGGACGGCAGTGGCGCCGCCTGCGAACGTGTCGCGGACATCGTCGTACCCGTTACCTATGACGAGATCGTCGTCACGGCGCGCGCGCAATATGTCGCGCCTGATCCTCGTGGCACCGCACCGGCGCCCGGCACCGGCAACCCGGCCGAATCGCAGCCGGTTCCAAGTGCTGCAGGATCGGCGGCCGGCGCCGCCAAACCGCCCGAGGACGACGATATCGTCGTCACCGGCCGCCTTCGCCCGCCGCCCGAAGATCCGGCGCAGGCGATCAACATGGCATCGTTCCAGGTCGTGCAGGCGATCGACCAGAACCTCGTCCGCCCGGCGGCCTTGGCCTATAGCAGTACCGTTCCCGCGCCCATTCGCGACGGCGTCCGCAATTTCCTCGACCACCTGACCGAACCGGTCAACGCGCTGAACTTCCTGTTGCAGCACAAGATCGGCAAGACGTTCGAGACGATCGGCCGTTTCGCGATCAACTCCACTCTTGGCGTGCTGGGCATTTTCGACATCGCCAAGCGCAAGCCGTTCCACCTGCCGCTGCGCATCAACGGGTTCGGCAACACGCTGGGCTTTTACGGCGTACCGCCAGGGCCATTCCTGTACATTCCGCTGATCGGCCCGACGACGGTGCGCGACCTGGTCGGCATCATCGCAAACCGCAGCCTCATCCCGGCCATCGCCAGCAAGCCGTTCAACCAGGCCTGGTTCTACATTCCGTCTGCCGTGCTGGGCCAGATCGACCGGCGCGCGCAGCTCGATGAGGAACTGCAGGCGCGCCGCAACGATACCCGCGGCGCCTATACCGCGACCCGCGAGGATTATCTTGAGCGTCGCCAAGCCACGATCGATGCGCTGCACGGCATCTACAAGCCCGAGAACTTCCCGCCGCCGCCGGTCGTACCGACGGTGGGCGTGCCGAAGGGCAAGGTTCCGGCCCCGCGCTGACGCCAAAAAGCGGCGCCGTCCGACTGGACGCCGCCGCCTTGTTATTGGTCCCGCAATCAGCTGAACGCTGCGACGCCCAGCGCCTTGCGCCGGCGCATGGAGCGTCCCGCGATGCCGAAGCCCAGCAGGAACATCGCCCAGGTGGCGGGTTCGGGAACCGGGCTGTTGGCCAGCGTCGCCAGATCGTCGAATTCGAACGAGAAGCCGGTCGACGCGAACGTCGCACCGACGATCGAGGGATCGCCCGCCTGAGCAGTGTAGGATACGCGACCGTTGGAATCTGCCTGTACCTGGTTGCCGTCCGCATCCGCGCCCAGGGCGATCTGCGCCCCGTTGAACGTCTGCGTCGTGCCGTTCGAGAACAGCAGGGTCAGGCTGTTGTAGGTATCGAGCGAACCCAGCACGAACGAGAAGGCGCGGGTCGGCCCGAAGTTCACGGTATAGCTCGACGGCGCACCGCCGAGTGCAGCGCCGAAGTTTCCTGTGCTGTTGAACGCAGGACGGGCGGCGGTGCCCACCTGCGTTGCCGAATAGGCGCGCGCATTGGTCGCGCCCGCCAGCAGCTGTCCGTTGGTATAGCCTTCGAAGTTTTCGAACACGGTGAAACCGGCGGACAGGGGCGATGCACCCTGCACGAAATTCACCACGACGGCCGCATTGGCCGAACTCGCCATGGCCAGTGCGGCCAGACCGATGAGTGTCTTACGCATTACTGAGACCCCTTATATGGGTTCGGCTGCGGCCGGAGCGGTGCGCAGAAATCCGAACAGGGCGGTAACCATGCGCGGGCGGATGTGTTCCGCGTTGCAGCATCGCTTTGCCGCGTCGCAGCAACGGCTGGCCCCGTCTGTCCCGGAACGGGACGAATTGCTCCATCGGAACATTCGTCCCCGCCATTTCGTTCCGCCTGCCAGAGAAACAACAAGGATGTCCTTCATGGCCGACCAGCCCCAGCCGCAGACCACCAAGATCGTCGTCGAGGAACACCGCGGCGGCGGCGGAGGCACCGCAATCATGGCGCTCGTCCTGCTGATCGCGGTCCTGATCGGTGGCTATTTCGTGTTCATGAACACCGATTCCACGGTGAAGAAGAACGACGCCATCGCGGGGGCCGCCAAGAGCGTGGGCGCCGCCGCCGACAAGGCGGGCGAGGCGATCGACCAGGCGAAGTAACGCCTCGCGCACGGGACCGGCATCAGTCCGGTTCCACCATTTCGCGCGTGATTTCGCCGCCATCGTCGAGCAGTCCGGTGATGGTCAGCGTCTTGCCGGGCGTGCCGATCTCGTCCTCGCCCTCGTCGATACCGAACCATTCGCGCCGCCAGGCGTCGGCCTTCGCGCGTGTTTGTCCGTCGCTGGCGGCCTGCATCGCTACCTCATAGACCGCCTCGCGCGGGGTCAGGCTGCGGCTGTACTGTTTCCAGTCGGGATCGCCATGGCCGGACACGCCCGACTCCTCACCGGCAAACCCAGGCGGGGGCGGAAAGTTCGTGCGATACCGGCCGCTCTCGTCGCGCCACACCATGAAGGTGTCGCGCAGGTCCGTCTCGCTGGCTTCATATTGTTCGCTCTCGAAGTCTCCGGCGCAAAGTTGACACGGTCCCGGCGCGTTTTCGGCCGGTGGCGGCGGCGGGCGATGGGTGTCGAGGAACGCCGCAAGCGCTGCTGCATCGCCGCCTGTTTCAACCAGCGCGATAAGGCGGTCCCACGCGCCCGTCGCGATGCGCGCATCGGCGTGCGCGGCATGACCCGGCGTTTCGACGCCGGGCGCGATCGATGGCGGTGTGTCCGACGCAAGCCGGTCCAGCCGCGCGAGCAGCGACAGCGCCAGGCGGTTGTCATGCCGGTGGCGCGTCCGCGTCCCCGCGTCGGCATCGCGGACGACCAACTCCTCCTGTCCCTCGATCGCGCGTTCCATCAGCGCATCGGTCAGCCGCGCCCGTGCCAGCAGCAACGCCGCGTCCCACCCGACCCGGAATGCGGCTCCCTCGGCCCGGTGGCGAAGGTTGTAGGCGGCCTCGTGACTCATGCCCGCAGCCTTCGCCGCGTGGCGCACCGTGCCGGTGGCAGCGAGAGTTTCGAGGAAGGCGACTTGCCGCGCAGGTGTGAAACCGTCGTGACGGGTGGAGGAAGTGGTTGATTGGATGGTCATGGATCTGCTCCGGGAATTTGAGAACAGATCAGGAACTATGCGAGTTTTGATGTTGTAGGACAGGGAGAAAGCGGGCGGTGATATGGCGTTGGATAGATCGACGTTCGTCCCAGCCGCTGGCTAATTCAAGCCGCCGCCTCCTTGCTGGTTTGGCGGTGAAGGGCGGTCCGGAAGTTAGCCCCCGGGCCGCCCCGATCTTAAGCATATTCATTACGATTTTGTAATGAAATCTGCTGACCCGTGGGCGAATTAGACTCGCGGCATAATCTCTTACTTGAACCGATTCGCTTACATGATGGTTAATACGGAAATATATCGCCCTCAAAACACTGCTATATATCCTTGGGTGTATATCTTTAGATATAGATTTTACTATGATTCATGCTTCTTTTCTGAAGAAGTACTATTCTGACACACAAATTCCGTTGTCTGACTCTCGATTGTTCCTTTATAGCGTTGGGACGGGTCGATATTGTGGCGTCCAACGACCAAGAGGGGTCGCCTGCGCTTCGGAAGAATTGGGGAATTTGAAATGAAGAAAGCAGTTATTGCAGCGTCGGCCGCATTTGCCGCGCTCGCCGTTGCGGCGCCCGCATCGGCGACTGTCACGATCACCTTGACCAACGCATGCAGCGCAGCGCCCGTCGACATCTCGAATGTCGCCGCCGGCAGTCAGACCTGCAGTGGCTATTATGCCGGCCAGTTGCTCAGCAACGGCGGCAACGATCCCGATAACCAGAAAGCCGCGCTGAATTCGCTCGGCATGAACACGGCGTCGTTCAACTTCGGCTCCTACACCAAGATTTCGGGCATCAACGGTGTCCCGGGCCAGGTCGTTTCCGGTTTCGGCCAACTCACCGGCACGACCTATATCGGCATCCACTATGGTAACGGTAACGGTGCCCCCACGCAGGGTCAGGGTGACGCAACCGCTTTCTACCGCCTCGATCTCGGCAATACCGTGCTTACCAGCCTGACGCTGGCCTTCGGCGCATCGTCGGATGTCGTCATCTATTCGACCGGAACCACTGCCGTTCCCGAACCCGCGACCTGGGCGATGATGATCGGTGGCTTCGGCGTGATCGGTGTCGCGGCACGCCGCCGTCGCCGTACGACGCAGGTTTCGTTCAGCTAAACAGATCCCGAAGGGGGAACAGCGGCCGCCGCGTCACACGACGCGGCGGCCGTTTCTTTGTCTGGGGCCGACCGCGTGGGTAACGCTTGCGCATGTCTTATGATGTATATACATCATCAAAATGCTGTCATCTCAATCCTGCGTCTGCACCACCCTGCGCAAAGCCTCGCGTGCGGTAACCCGCGCTTATGACGAGGGGCTTTCCGATAGCGGCATGACGATTACCCAGTTCGCGGTACTGCGGAACCTCGACCGGCAGGGAGCAATGGCGCTCAGCCGCCTGGCGGAATTGCTCGTGATGGACCGGACCTCGCTTTACCGGCTGATCGCGCCGCTCGAGCGGCAGGGCTGGGTACGGATCTCGGATGGGGCAGGGCGGGCGAAGTTGGCATCGATCACGGATGTGGGCCGTGCGGCGATGCTGGCGGCGACCCCGGCCTGGGAAAAGGTGCAGGACGGGCTTGTGGGCGCGATGGGCGCTGACGCCTGGGCCGCATTGCAGACACAGTTGCGGGTGCTGGGCAGCGCCGCGCATGCCGACCTGAAGGGGACACGATAATGGCCGCCATCGCACGCCTGCTGCCGCGCGGATCGATCGCACCGATGGTGGTCGGGGTCACGTTTATCTCGCTGCTGTTTTCCGCCGGACTGCGCGCGACGCCGGGCGTCATCATGATTCCGCTGGAAATGCATTTCGGGTGGAGCCGCGCGACGATCAGCTTCGCGGCCGCGGTCGGAATTTTCCTCTATGGCCTTGTGGGGCCGTTCGCCGCCGCGCTGATGATGAGTTTCGGCATCCGCCGCACGATGATCTGCGGCCTGGCGCTGATGTCGGTCTCGACCTTCGCAAGCCTCTGGATGACGCAGGCGTGGCATTATGTGCTGACTTGGGGCGTGCTGGCCGGGATCGGGTCGGGGGCGGTGGCGTCCGTACTGGGCGCGGCGATCGTCAACCGCTGGTTCGCGACGCGGCAGGGCCTTGTGATGGGGCTGCTGAGCGCCAGTACCGCAACGGGCGCGCTCGTCTTCCTGCCGGTCATCGCCTGGCTGTCGCAGGGTGGGGCGTGGCGGCCGGTGGTGCTGGTGGTCAGCATCGCCTGTGCACTGCTGATCCCGCTGGTCGCGCTCCTGATCCCCGAACATCCCGGCGATGTCGGCACGCGACGGCACGGCGAGGCGGACGACACGCCGCCCCCGCCCGCGATGAAGCAGGCGGCGAGCGTGGGCCTTGCCTTTTCCGCGCTGGGGCGGGGGATGAAGCAGCCGGTGTTCTGGCTGCTGTTCGGGACGTTCTTCGTCTGCGGCCTGACGACCAACGGCCTCGTGGGGACGCACCTCATCGCCTATTGCGGCGACCATGGCATCGCGCCGGTCGCGGCGGCGGGGCTGTTGTCGGCGATGGGGCTGTTCGACCTGTTCGGAACGACGGCGTCGGGCTGGCTGACCGACCGCTACGACCCGCGCAAGCTGCTGTTCGTCTATTACGGGCTGCGCGGCCTGTCGCTGATGGTGCTGCCGTTCGTCGAGTGGAACACGCTCAACCTGGCGATCTTCGCGATCTTCTTCGGCCTCGACTGGATCGCGACGGTGCCGCCGACGGTGAAGCTCGCGACGCAGGCATTCGGGCCAAGCGACGGGACGATCCTGTTCGGCTGGATCCTTGCCGGGCACCAGCTGGGTGCTGCGACCGCGGCGTTCGGGGCGGGGGTTATCCGGACCGTCTATGGCAGCTACCTGCCCGCGTTCGTGCTTGCAGGGGCGTTCGCGGTGGTCGCATCGGCGGCGTTCCTGTGGAATCCGCGTGCGAAGGAACCGGTGCTAAGTCCCTGTTAACCTTCATAATGGAGGGTATTACCAAAGGTATGCTTGAATGCACTCCG
>APMI01038456.1_pt1 | contig 11012 bp, 9 predicted proteins | sample 667938 | NCBI WGS metagenome assembly APMI01 (sample SAMN01084076, study PRJNA167559) | wastewater metagenome | biome: Wastewater | place: Denmark: Ejby Moelle, Odense | collected 2011-11-28 | reverse complement strand
AGGTGCCGCCCGCTTCGCGCACGATCGGCGCGAGGGCCGCCAGGTCGTAAGGCTTCACGTCGAACTCGGCGACGATGTCGACGAGACCCTCGGCGAGCAGCATGTATGACCACATATCGCCGTACGCCCGGTCGCGCCAGACGCTGCGCTCCAGCGCGAGTAGTGAGTCGAGGTAGCCGGCTTCGCGCCACTGCTCGATGCTCTGAAAGCTCAGTGAAGCGTCTGCAAGTTCGCGCACGCCAGAGACCTGCAGCCGCCGCGGTGTCTGGCCGTGATCCTCGCGCCAGGCGCCTTGCCCGATCTCGGCGTACCAACGCGCGCCGAATGCCGGCGCGCTGACGACGCCGATCGTGAGCTCGCCGCTCACCTCGAGCGCGATGAGCGTGCCCCAGTTTGGCACCCCGCGCAGAAAGTTCGAGGTGCCGTCGATGGGGTCGAGAATCCATCGGCGCTCGCCCCCCTCGGCCGTGCCCGACTCTTCGCCGAAGAAGCCATCGCCCGGGCGCGCGGCCTCGATGCGCTCGCGCAAGGCGTGCTCGACCGCGATATCGGCGTCGGTGACAAAGGTGCGATCGGGCTTCGTGTCGATGCGCAGGTCGGCCGAACGGAACCGCGGTAGCGAGATCGAGTCGGCGAGGTCTGCGAGCTCGAGTGCGAACGCGAGGTCGGGGGAGTGCGCGGGAATCTCGGGAAGCATCGCGGCCTTCGGGTCAATAACCAAAAACACCTTCAACGCGCCCCGTCGGTAAAGAAAAAGCCCCAGAGTCACATGACTCTGGGGCTTCACTGTGCGCCCTCACGGGCTCGAACCGTGGACCCGCTGATTAAGAGTCAGCTGCTCTACCAACTGAGCTAAAGGCGCATGCTGCCCGTCTGGGCAACGGATATAACCTAGCACGACTCACGCGCGAGATAAAAATCGGCCGGTCGCGCTCGGCGCGTCGGGCGCTGCGTCGCAAGCTGTACTCAGCGCAGAAACAGCCCCGCGACTCGGCTCAGCGGCGCTTGCGCGAAGCTTTCGCGGCTGCCTTCTGTTCGCGCTCGAGCTGCTTGAGCTCGGCCTCGTACTGCTCATCGTCCGCCTGCTTCGCAACGCTTGCGAGCGCGAGCGCGAGACCGGCCGCCCAGACAACCCAGACAAGGTAGCGGCGCCAATCTTTCGGCATGGCCTGAGTCTGCTTTGCAGTGCCGAGAGCGCCCATCAGCGCTCCGATGACTCCGAGGTTCGTGAGGTACTTCCCGATCGACATGACCTCAGCCTACTGCGTACGATACTCTGGGCATATTGGTTGCCGGCAATGGCCCGGTGACACCCACAGCTTTTGAGAAAGGTCGACAATGGCGAAGCAGAACGAGGCACTGTTCGAAGAGAGCTCGCAGGGCGCGGTCAGCGCAGTCACGGCGATCGCGTTCACGCTATCGATGGTGCTCGTGTTCGGCGGCATGATTGTTTCGAGCTACGCCTTCGGCGCTGGCGAGGCAGACATTCCGCTATTCGCTGGCGGCCTGGTTGCAACGTTCATCGGCCTGATCCTGCCGTTCACCTGGCTTCCTGCGATTGGCAAGTAGCCACAGAGCGCAGAAGCGGGATCAAGGCCGGGAGAGCATACGCTCTCCCGGCCTTTTCCATGCGCGGCGGGCGTCTGGTGCGAAGGTAGACTGAATCGCATGTCAGAGATTGATGTGAAGCCGCGCAGTCGCGACGTTACCGACGGGATCGAGAAGGCGGCCGCTCGCGGCATGCTGCGTGCCGTGGGCATGGGTGATGAAGACTGGGACAAGCCCCAGATCGGCATCGCGAGCTCATGGAACGAGATCACCCCGTGCAACCTGAGTCTTGACCGGCTGGCTCAGGGCGCGAAAGAGGGTGTGCACTCCGGCGGCGGCTATCCGCTGCAGTTTGGCACGATCTCGGTCAGTGACGGCATCTCGATGGGTCACGAGGGCATGCATTTCTCGCTCGTGTCGCGCGAGGTGATTGCAGACTCGGTTGAGACGGTCATGATGGCCGAGCGCCTCGACGGGTCGGTACTGCTTGCGGGCTGCGACAAGTCTCTGCCCGGCATGCTGATGGCCGCGGCGCGTCTCGACCTCGCTTCGGTGTTTCTCTATGCGGGTTCGATCGCACCGGGCTGGGTGAAGCTCACCGACGGTACTGAGAAGGAAGTCACGATCATCGACGCCTTCGAAGCGGTCGGCGCCTGCAAGGCGGGCACGATGAGCGAGGAAGACCTCAAGCGCATCGAGTGCGCCATCGCCCCGGGCGAGGGTGCCTGCGGCGGCATGTACACGGCCAACACGATGGCCTCGATCGCCGAAGCGCTGGGCATGAGCCTGCCGGGTTCTGCGGCGCCGCCGAGCGCTGACCGCCGTCGCGACTACTATGCCCACCGCTCGGGCGAGGCGGTTGTCAACATGCTGCGTCTCGGAATCACGGCGCGCGATATTCTCACGAAGCCAGCCTTTGAGAACGCGATCACGTTGCTCATGGCCTACGGTGGATCGACCAACGCGGTGCTGCACCTGCTCGCCATCGCGCGCGAGGCTGAGGTCGACCTGACCCTCGAAGACTTCAATCGGATCGGGGCGCGGGTGCCGCACCTTGCCGACATGAAGCCGTTCGGCAAGTACGTGATGGCCGACATCGACCGCCACGGCGGCGTGCCAGTGGTGCTGAAAGCACTGCTCGACGCCGGGTTGCTGCACGGCGACGTCTTGACGGTGACAGGCAAGACCATGGCCGAGAACCTTGCAGAGCTGAACCCCGACCCGATCGACGGCAAGGTGATTCATCACCTCGACGACCCCATTCACGCGACCGGCGGTCTCACGATTCTGCACGGCTCGCTCGCTCCCGAGGGGTCGGTTGTGAAAACCGCTGGCTTCGACGCCGAACTCTTCGAGGGGCCCGCACGCGTCTTCGATAGAGAGCGGGCAGCGATGGACGCGCTGACCGAAGGCAAGATCGGCAAGGGCGACATCGTCGTCATTCGCTACGAGGGCCCGAAGGGCGGCCCCGGCATGCGCGAGATGCTCGCCATCACGGCGGCCATCAAGGGCGCGGGGCTCGGTAAAGATGTACTACTATTGACCGACGGACGATTCTCAGGCGGCACAACCGGCCTGTGCATCGGCCACATTGCACCTGAGGCGTCAGACGGCGGTCCGATTGCCCTGGTGCGCGACGGTGACCTGATTCGGGTCGATATCGCCGCGAAAACGCTCGACATTCTGGCCGATCCGGCCGAGCTTGAAGCCCGCAGAGCAACCTGGGCTCCGCTTCCCCCTCGCTACACGCGTGGTGTACTCGCGAAGTACACGAAACTCGTTCGCAGCGCCTCCGAGGGCGCCATCACCGGTTAAGGTGATCGTGCGCCTATTCCGCCCGCGCACTCGGGTGGAGCGGGCTGACGCGTGGCAGCGAAGCGCTCCAGAAATCCAGCTATAGAAAGTATGAAATGAACTCGGACACGAGTACTGGGTACCAAGACACCTCCGCACGCAGCGAGCGAATGACGGGCGCGCAGGCCGTCGTTCGCAGCCTTGAACTGCTCGGCGTCACCGACGTCTTCGGGCTGCCGGGCGGTGCGGTGCTTCCGCTCTACGACGCGCTGAACGAAGATAACGATCTGCGCCACATTCTCGTTCGTCACGAGCAGGGTGGCGGCCACGCAGCAGAGGGCTTTGCGGCCGCGGGCAGCAAGGTCGGAGTCTGCATCGCGACCTCAGGCCCCGGTGCGACCAACCTCGTCACCGCCATCGCCGACGCATACATGGACTCGGTGCCGCTGCTTGCGATCACCGGCCAGGTGTTCTCGCACCTGATGGGCTCCGACGCGTTCCAAGAGGTCGACATCGTCGGCATCACCATGCCGGTCACGAAGCATTCGTTCCTGGTGAAGCGGGCCGAAGACATTCCGGGCGCGATCGCCGCGGCCTACGAGGTTGCGAGCACCGGCCGCCCCGGCCCCGTGCTCGTCGACATCACCAAAGATGCGCAAGAGGCCGAGTTCGATTTCGTATGGGATGCACGAGTCGACCTCGTCGGCTACCGCCCGATCACCAAGGCAAACAGCAAGCAGATTCAGGCCGCAGCCGAGCTGATCTCGGCGGCCCAGCGCCCCGTCTTCTACATCGGCGGCGGTGTCGGTCGCGCCGGCGCCTCGGCCGAGCTGCTGCAGCTCGCCGAGCTCGTCGGAGCTCCCGTAGTCACCACCCTGATGGCGCGCGGCGTCTTTCCAGACTCGCACCCGCAGCACCTCGGCATGCCCGGCATGCACGGCACGGTGCCGGCGGTGCTCTCGCTGCAAGAGAGCGACCTGCTCATCACGATCGGTGCGCGCTTTGACGACCGCGTGACAGGCAAGACCGCGCTGTTCGCACCCGATGCGAAGGTGATCCACGCCGATATCGATCCCGCCGAGATCGGCAAGATCCGTGCCGCCGATGTGCCGATCGTCGGCGACGCCGCCGAGGTGATCAGCGATCTCATCGCAGCCGTATCGACTCTGAAGACCAGCACACAGTTCGCCGATTTGGCGCCTTGGTGGGAGCGCCTGCACCTGCTGCAGGAGCGCTACCCGCTCGGGTACGCGCCGACGAGCGACGGCTTGCTCGCCCCGGAGTATGCCATTCAGCGCATTGGTGAGCTGACCGGTCCCGAGGCGGTGTATGTCGCCGGCGTTGGCCAGCACCAGATGTGGGCTGCGCAGTTCATCAAGTACGAGCGCCCAAACTCGTGGCTCAACTCCGGTGGTGCAGGCACCATGGGCTACGCCGTTCCCGCAGCCATGGGCGCAAAGGTCGCAGAACCCGATCGCGTGGTCTGGGCTATCGACGGTGACGGCTGCTTCCAGATGACGAACCAAGAGCTCGCAACCTGCGTGGTCAACGATATTCCCATCAAGGTTGCGGTCATCAACAACTCGTCGCTCGGTATGGTGCGCCAGTGGCAGACCCTCATCTACGACGGCCGCTACTCGAACACTGAACTCAACACCGGCCACGGCTCGCGCAGGATTCCCGACTTCGTGAAGCTCGGCGAAGCCTACGGTTGCCTCGCGATTCGCGTGGAGCGCGAAGACCAGGTCGACGATGCGATCAAGCTCGCGCTTGAGACCAACGACCGACCGGTCGTCATCGAGTTCGTCGTGAGCGCCGACTCCATGGTCTGGCCGATGGTTCGCCAGGGCACCAGCAACAGCGATATTCAGTATGCACTTGAGCACAGCCCCGAGTGGGGAGAGGAGTAAGCCATGAGCCGTCACGTACTCAGTCTTCTGGTCGAAGACAAGCCAGGCCTGCTCACTCGCGTCGCGGGTCTGTTCGCCCGCCGCGGCTTCAACATCGACTCGCTCGCGGTGGGTCCCACCGAGCTCGCAGGTCTCTCGCGCATCACCGTGGTGGTGAACGAGGATGACGTTCAGATCGAGCAGATCACCAAGCAGCTCAACAAGCTCGTCAACGTGATCAAGATCGTCGAACTCGAAGACCCGCAATCGGTGCAGCGCGAACACATGCTCATCAAGGTGCGCGTCGATCACCAGACCCGGTCGCACGTGCTCGAAGCAGTCAATCTGTTCCGCGCTCGCGTCGTCGACGTCGTGACCGATGCGCTCGTGATCGAGGTCACCGGCGACACGGGCAAGATCCAGGCGTTCTTGCGGGTTCTCGAGCAGTACGGCATCAAAGAGATCGCGCAATCGGGCCTCATCGCTGTCGGCCGCGGTGCGAAGAGCATCACCGAACGCGTCTACAAGAACTAAGCGAGCCGCAAGCGATTCGCTGCACAATTCCAAACCATTGACCTATACCACCAACTAATAAGGAGGCCACTCGTGGCTGAAATGTACTACGACGCCGATGCAGACCTGTCGATCATCCAGGGCAAGAAGGTAGCCGTCGTTGGCTACGGCTCGCAGGGTCACGCACACGCGATGAACCTTCGCGACTCGGGCGTTGAGGTCGTCATTGCGCTCAAGGAGGGCTCGAAGTCGATTGCAAAGGCTGAAGAAGCCGGCTTCAAGGTGCTCACTGTGGCAGACGCAGCTGAGTGGGCTGATCTGATCATGATCCTCGCACCGGATCAGCACCAGCGCGCGATCTACAACAACGAGATCAAGCAGCACCTGACCGCAGGCAAGACCCTCGCCTTTGCGCACGGCTTCAACATTCGTTTCGGCTACATCGAGACCCCTGAGGGTGTCGACGTGATCCTCGTCGCTCCCAAGGCTCCGGGCCACACCGTGCGCCGCGAGTTCGTTGCCGGCCGTGGCATTCCCGACATCATCGCCGTCGAGGTCGACGCTTCGGGCACCGCGTGGGAGACCGCGAAGTCGTACGCAAAGGCGATCGGCGGCACCCGTGCCGGCGTCATCAAGACGACCTTCACCGAAGAGACCGAGACCGACCTGTTCGGCGAGCAGAGCGTGCTCTGCGGTGGCACCGCGCAGCTCGTGCAGTACGGTTTTGAGACGCTCACCGAGGCTGGCTACCAGCCCGAGATCGCCTACTTCGAGGTGTTGCACGAGCTGAAGCTCATCGTCGACCTCATGTGGGAGGGCGGCATCGCGAAGCAGCGTTGGAGCGTTTCTGACACCGCCGAGTATGGTGACTACGTCTCAGGCCCTCGCGTCATTGACCCGAACGTCAAGGAGAACATGAAGGCCGTTCTCGCTGACATCCAGTCGGGCGCGTTTGCCAAGCGCTTTATCGATGACCAGGACAACGGCGCACAGGAGTTCACCGCTCTGCGCGCAAAGGCCGAGTCGCACCCGATCGAGACCACCGGCCGCGAGCTGCGCCAGCTCTTCGCATGGTCACAGCAGGATGAGGATTACGTGGACGGCAGCGCTGCGCGCTGACGCCCACGTAATCAAGGGCAGCACTGTTTTGTGGTGAGGCGGTGGCCTCACCACGCGGCGCGCGCAAACGCGATGCGTTTGCTTTCAAGCGGCGCGTGCGCAGCGATCCTCACGCGTGGACGGCAGCGCTGCGCGCTAACCACTGATTCGTTCAGTTCTTGAGGGGCCCCGGGGGAGACCCTGGGGCCTTTCGCACATGTGTTGCACACTCGCAGCAATCTTTGCTGGTTCATGCAGCATCGCCCCGCTAGGCTGAAGCCGTTCACAGTCAAATGCCGTTCGGCACATCGGTGAGGATGCACACATGGGACTCATTCAGGCAGCAATTGGCGCGATCGGCGGCACGCTTGCAGATCAGTGGAAAGACTTTTACACGGTGCCCAGCGGCCTTGCACCTACGGCAGCACTGTTCGCTGCGGTTCCTCAGGGGCAGAACGCGGGCCGCGGCTCGAACACCAAGGGTTCTGACGGCGTCATCACGAACGGCAGCAAGATCCTCGTTCCCGAGGGCTACGGCCTCGTCCTGATGCAGGACGGCGCGATCACCGGCTTCGCCGCAGAGGCCGGTGCGTATGAGTGGAACTCCGAAGCGCAGGACTCTCAGTCGATCTTCGCGGGCAACGGTATCGTCAGCCCGCTCATCACCACCTCGTGGGAGCGCTTCAAGTTCGGTGGCCGCCCCAGCACGCAGCAGCGCGCCTACTTCGTCACCCTGAAAGAGCTGCCGAACAACCGTTTCGGCACCCAGAGCGAGATTTATTGGGACGACGCGTACATGAACGCGCAGGTTGGCGCGGTCACCCGTGGCACTTACACGCTCAAGATCACTGACCCGATCCTGTTCATCAAGAACTTTGTGCCAGCAAAGTACCTCGAGCCCGGTCAGGTGTTCGACTTCACCGATCTCGAAAACGATGCCGCTTCGCAGCTGTTCAATGAGGTTGTGGGATCGCTGGCGCCAGCGTTCTCTCTGTACACGAACGACCCGTCTAAGGGCAACCGCATCACGAAGATCCAGCAGGACTCGATCGGCTTTGCGCAGAGCCTCTCGGCGGCAGTCGAGCAGAACTACCAGTGGTCGACGGCCCGAGGCCTTGTCATCGCAGCGACTGCGATCATCGCGATCGAGTACGACGAGAACACCCGCGAGCTGCTGAAGAACGTGCAGCGTGCAGACGCGCTTGCCGGTGCGCGAGGCAACTCGAACCTGCAGGCCTCGGTGGCAGCGGGCTTCGAAGCTGCCGGTGAAAATGCCGGCGCCGGCGGCATTTTCGGCATGGGCATGGCGGCTGGCACAGCCGGTCTCGGTGGTCTGCAGCAGGCAGTTCCCGGGGTGGGCGCTCAGAGCACTCAGCAGCAGGCAACCCCGGCCCCGGCTCCGGCCGCTCCCGCAGCCGAGGATCCGATGGCGAAGCTCGCGAAGTTCAAAGAGATGCTCGACGCGGGGCTGATCTCGCAAGAGGACTACGACGCGGCAAAAGCGAAGGCGCTGGGGCTCTAAGCAGGGCTGAACCAACATGAACGATGCTGCTGAGGGGCTGCCGGGCGTTCCGCCGCAGCAGAGCCCTGTGACGCCTGCGCAGGCTCCTATGCCGGTGCCTGCGCAGGCGGATCCGGCGATGCCGCCGCAGTATGCTGTGCCAGCTGAGCAGCCTCCCGCTCAACCTGATCCTGTGCCGCCTTTCGCCCCTGATCCGAACGCGACGACGCAGGCAAACACTCAGAATGAGCGGCTGGGTGACGGTGTGAATCGCTGCCCGAGGTGCGGTTCGACCGAGATTCAGTTGCGACCCCAGACGGGCATGCTGATCTGCATGTTCTGCCGCTACGAGTGGTCTGAGGCGACGGTCGAGGGGCAGATCTTTGCCGAGCAGCCCCTCGATCAGCTGCAGGGCACGGTGATCGGCACGGGTGCCGCAGACATCGATGACTCAATGAGCGATGTCGTGACGCTGAAGTGCGGTGGCTGCGGCTCGGAGGTGGTCGTGAACATTGCGAGCGCCATGTCTGCACGCTGCCACTGGTGTCGCAGCATCTTGACGGTCAACAACCAGGTGCCGAACGGGGCCGTGCCAGACGCGGTGCTGCCATTCACGCTGACGCACGAGCAGGCGGTCGCCGCGATTCGAGAGTTCGCGGGCAAACGCAGAATGTTCGCACATCGGCGCTTCTTAAGAGAGTTCACCCCTGAGAACGTGGTCGGTGTCTACCTGCCCTACATGGTCGTCGACGGCAATGCGAGTGCGACCGTCTGGGGGCAAGGAGAGGTGCTGCTGCGCAGCTATACCAGGGGCAGCGGCGACGATCGCGAGACCTTCTACGACGCCGACGTCTATCAGGTGCGCCGATTCGTCGATTTCACCGTAGACGACCTCACGATCGAGTCGTCTGCCGAGCGCGCGAACATGGACGTGTTCGTGAACACGAACAACATCATCAACACGATCCTGCCGTTCGATACGAAGAACGCAGTGAAGTGGAACGCGAGCTATCTCACGGGGTTCACCTCTGAGAAAAGAGACCAGAACGTTGAGGCGATTCGCCCCGTGCTCGAAGACCAGCTGCTGTCGATCGCGCGCTCTGAAGTGGCCCCGACTGTCAGCGGGTACAACCGCGGCGTGCGCTGGGAACACGAGCAGCTCAGCGTTCACGGCACTCGATGGGTATCGATGTATCTGCCGGTCTGGCTGTACTCGTACTATCACGAAGAGGGGGGTCGCGGCATGGTGCACTACATCGCAGTGAACGGACGAACCGGTGAGACCATGGGCAGCGTGCCGGTCTCGCGGGGCAGGCTGCTTGCGGCCGCGCTCTCGACGGGCACCGTGATTGAAGCGATCGTGATCGCATTCTTGGTGGCGACGCTATGATCGCCGGGCTCATCAATGCCGCCGCGGTGCTCGGGCCGGTGCTTGGCCACGTGTTTCTGCAGTCGAACGCTCAAGACGAGGGTGGGGGCGGCTGGCTGCTGCTCGCAGGCCCTGCCGCAGGCGTCGCCGTCTACACGGCGCTGTTCAGGTACTACCGCAACACCTACAAGTCGCACTCCTTCGAACGCGAGACCCTCATCGAGTCGAAGCCGGTCACCGGGAGCGACGCGAAGGTCGATGAGGTGCGGGGCACGAAGCGCACTTCGATTCCCGGCAACAACGTCAGCAAGTATCGCGAGCGCGTGCAGCGCGTCGAATAGTCGCGCAGAATACTTAGGCAAAGAACCAACGAAGTACAGAGCAAAGAAAAGGATCGCCCCTCGCCTGCCGATTGAAGCAGGGGAGGGGCGATCCTCTTCGATGCGAACGAGACGTGCGCTATGCCGCCGCTGGCTCGGCGTCTTCGACCTCGATCGGGGCGTCCGATGGGTCTGCCCACACAGGCGCCGGCAGCAGCGTGTCGGTCTTGCCCGCCTGAATCTCGCGCAGTGCCGAGGTGATCTCGTCGGCGTTCTCTGGCACGTTCAGGCCGCAGTTCTGCAGCTCCGAGGCGAACTTCAGGGTGAGACGGTTCTTGCCTGCCTCGATCGCCTGCGCGGTCGTGCCGCTCTGAATCACGCTGCCGGTCTGAATGTCTGAGACGTCTTCACAGACGTGGTAGACGGTGCCGCCATCGACCCAGTAGACGTTGTCAGAGCCGAGCAGCTGAATGACCGTCGACTGGTCGGCGGTGTACTGCTCGACCGACGGCGGGTTGAAGTCGACGCCGACGATCACGCTCACCGCGGCGAGCACGATGCCCACGATGCCGGCCGTGGTCTTCTGCCCCTTGTCCATGTCTTTGTTGAGGAAGATGAGAATGATGAGCGGCAGAAACGCGATGATCGAGATGATCGCGCCGAGCTGGTTCTGCACGAAGAAGCGCACGGTGTCGGCCTTGCGGGCCGGGTCGAGGCGGTTCGCCTTCTTCCAGAGCAGCGAACCCGTGATCGCGAGCGCCGCGATGACCACGAGCAACACGAGCAGCGTGATGAACGCCCACTGCGGAAAGTGCGCGACAGCGTCTTGCGCCTGAAGCAGGCCCGTGTCTGGATCGCGCACGAGGGTGCCGTCTTCGCCAACCCATTCGCGCTGACGCAGCAGCCAGAAGATCGCGACGGCCTCGAGGGCGATCGCAACGACCCACGCGACGAGCGCGATGATGCGCAGCTGCTTGCTC
>APMI01004654.1_pt1 | contig 11017 bp, 8 predicted proteins | sample 667938 | NCBI WGS metagenome assembly APMI01 (sample SAMN01084076, study PRJNA167559) | wastewater metagenome | biome: Wastewater | place: Denmark: Ejby Moelle, Odense | collected 2011-11-28 | reverse complement strand
TTCGGGCAGAACCGCATCGTCTATCTCAGCTGGTCGGAGGCGGGCGAGGGCGGCAAGGGCGTAGCGCTCGGCCGCGGCAAGCTGGTCGAGAAGCAGGTGCAGTGTATCCGGGCGCCCTGTCCGCCGGTCGCCGAACTCCAGGGCTTCGAAACGATTTTCCGCGCACGCCCCTTCGTGACCGGCAACGGCCATTATTCGGGCCGCATCGTGTTTTCGCCCGACATGAGGTTCCTGTTCTTCGCCAACGGAGAGCGGCAGAAATTCGACCCCGCGCAGGACAAGTCGATGACGCTCGGCAAGCTCCTGCGCCTGACGCCCGATGGAAAACCCGCACCGGGCAACCCGCTGGTAAAAGATGGTTTTCAGCCGGAGGTCTGGTCCTATGGGCATCGCAACATCCTGGGTCTGGCATTCGATGCGGCGGGCAATTTGTGGGAACAGGAAATGGGTCCGAAGGGCGGGGACGAGGTCAACCTCATCCTGCCGGGCAAAAACTACGGCTACCCGCTTGTGTCCGACGGCGACCATTATGATGGCAAGCCCATTCCGCGCCACAGCACCCGACCCGATCTCGAAGCGCCGAAGGTCTCGTGGAACCCGGTGATCTCGCCCGGCGGCCTCATCATCTATTCGGGTAAGATGTTCCCGCAGTGGAAGGGCGACGCCTTTATCGGCGGCCTGTCGAGCGAGGCATTGGTCCGCGTCGACATCAACGGCACCAGCGCGACCAAGGGTGATCAATGGCCGATAGGTGCCCGCATCCGCGAGGTCGAGGAAGGGCCGGATGGTGCGATCTGGCTGCTCGAAGACGGCGGACGCGGATCGCAGGGACGGCTGCTCAAGCTGACGCCCGCAAAGTGACCGTTGCTATCGTAACCGGCGGCGAGTCCGGGATCGGCGCGGCCACCGCCATCAAGCTCGCCGAAAGCGGGTCGGATGTCGTCATCACCTATTACAAAGATGGTGTCGCGGCGGACCGGGTCGTCGAACAGATCCTGGCGGCCGGGCGGCGCGGTCGCGCTTGCCAGACCGATGTTGGTGATGAAGCCTCGGTCGAACACCTGTTCTCGACTTGTGTCGAGGAGCTCGGGATTGCGACGCAACTCGTCAATTCGGCCGGCGTCAACATGAGCGGGGTACCCATTGCGGATATGTCGCTCGAACTGTTCGACCGCACGGTGCGCGCCGACCTCTATGGCCCGTTCCTGACTTGCCGCCGGTTCGTGCGTGGGCTGAAGGGTGGGAAGGGGCGCATCGTCAACATCTCGTCCATTCACGAACGCGCGCCACGACCCGGCGGCGTCGATTATGATTCGGCCAAGGGCGGCGTCGCACAACTGACCGCGACACTGGCGCTCGAACTCGCGCCGCAGGGCGTGGCCGTGAATGGCGTCGCGCCAGGTATGATCCTGACGCCGATGAATCAGTCGGCGATGGACCACCCCGACGAGCTGAAGCGGAAGGAGGCCGCCATTCCATGGGGCCGGGCGGGGCGGCCGGAGGAGGTCGCGGACCTCGTCGCCTTCCTGCTTTCGCCCGCGGCGGATTACATCACCGGCACGACGGTCACCATCGACGGCGCGCTGTCGCTTACCGTGGCGCAAGGAGCCTGATCATGACTGCCTATGTCGTGGAAGCGCTCGACAAAGTCGCATTGGCGTGCGGTGAACCGCTGAAATCGATGGACTGGATGAGCCCGTTCGTCTGGCGTCAGGGGGACGCTCTCCACCTGATGATGCGTGGTGTTCCTAATCCCTTGGGGCCAAACGACCCGACCGGTATCATCTGGTGCGGCACCTCGTCCGACGGCCTGAATTTCGACATGGACGAAAAGCCCGCGATCGAGCCCGGTCCCGCCGCGGCATCTGCGGGCGGCGTCGAGGATCCGACGGTGCAGCCGACCGCCGATGGCCTGATGGTCTATTACACCGGTGTTGATGCCCGGCGCGAACAGGGATCGCTGATGGTCGCGACCGGCCCCGACCTGCTCCACCTGAAGGAGCGCCAGATCATGCTCAAGGCGCCGGAAGGAGAGGGCAATATCAAGGAAGCGACGCTGGCGCAGGCAGTCGACGGCAGCTGGCGGCTGTTTTACGAATATGCCCGCGACCAGGCATCACGCATCGGCATGGCGACCGCGCCCGACCTTGGTGGCGAATGGCGTGTGGTCGACGACCCGTTCGGCATTCGTGAAGAGGGATGGGATAATTGGCATTTGTCGACCGGACCGATCGTGACGGTGCCGGGCCACGACCCCGTGATGTTCTACAACGGCGCGACGATCGACGCGCGCTGGCGGATCGGTTGGGTCAGCTTCGATGCGGACTTCACCCGCATGACCGGCCGCGGGATCGAACCCGTCCTGATGCCGCCGCCTGCCGAAGATCGCGCCGAAACCGACATTGCCTTTGCGGCTTCGGCACTGGTCGAGGGTGACATGGTGCACCTCTATTATTCGCTCGAAGACCGTCGCCTCGCGCGGGCAACGATCCGCGTCTACGGCTAGCTGCGTCGCAGGTACCGGAAATACCAAACCTCGTGCCCGTACACATTGCGGGCCTTTCGTTCGTACCGTGTCTCTGGCCAGTCGGCGGGGCGGGTCAGGAAGTCGTCGGCGGTTTCGACCTGCCAGTCGAAATGGTGCCGCTGCGCGCGCATCACCATCATGGCGTGCGCGACATAGATCGGGTGGTCGGTTCCGAAGCGGAATTCGCCACCGGGTTTCAGCTTGGCCGCGATCATGTCCACCGGGCCCTTGTTCATGAAGCGCCGCTTGGCGTGTCGCGCCTTGGGCCAGGGGTCGGGGTGGAGCAGGTAGACGCGGGTCAGCGACGCGTCGGGCAGGCGGTTCAGCACGTCGAGCGCATCGCCCATGTGCAGCCGCACATTGGTCAGCCCGCCGTCGCGGATATGGCCGAGCGCTCCGACGACGCCATTCAGGAATGGTTCGCAGCCGATGAAACCGTGATCGGGGAGCATCGCCGCCCGTCCCGCCAGGTGTTCGCCTGCGCCGAAGCCGATTTCCAGTTCGAGCGGGCAGTCGTCTCCGAACAGCGTCCGCGCATCGAGTGGGCCGTCCGGCACCTTGAGCGCAGGCAATATCTCATCGACGAGTGCCGCCTGTCCGGCGCGCAGCTTGTGCCCGGCACGCCGCCCATACAGGCGGCCGATGGTGGTGGGGTCGGACATCAACGGCTCGTCCTCAGCGGCAGGGCTTGCCCATATATTGCCTGCGCTGGTTGGCGTATTCGCGCCCGTTCCAGCGGACGACCGGGAAGCAGAAACCGGGACCGCCGATCGAGATATCGGGCCATTTGCCCACGCCGCGGGTGTCGAGCACTTCGGCGACGCCTTCGCTCGCGAACATCTGGCGGAACTTGCCGTTCGGCTGTTTGCTGACCAGCACGAACGATGTTTCGCTCTGGCCATAGCAGCGCAGGCTGTCCTCGACGACGATCACGTCGATCAGGCCGTCGCTGTTGAGGTCGCGGTACAGGTCGATACGCGCTTTCGCTTTCGGATCTTCGCCGCACATCGTCCAATCCTTGCCGCGCGGCCGTGCGCCCGCCGCGGTAAAGATCGCGGCGGTTTCGGCGGCTGATGGCGCAGCCATCATCGCGGCAAGCAGGAAGGTGGAGCCGATCATCGACCGACCCTAGGCCGTTACGTCCGTACTGCCAATGCGGTCAGACGAGTTCGGCCTTCAGCGCCGTCACCAGGTCGGTCTTTTCCCATGGGAAAAAGTCGCCGTCGGGCGTGCGGCCGAAATGGCCGTAGGCAGCGCTCGGCTGATAGATCGGCTTGTTGAGGCCCAGGTGCGTACGGATGCCGCGCGGGGTCAGGTCGACCAGCTTGGGGAGGACGGCCTCGATCGCCGACGCATCGACCGTGCCGGTGCCATGCGTGTCGACGTAAAGCGACAGCGGCTTCGACACGCCGATCGCGTAGGCCAGCTGGATGGTGCAACGGCGCGCGAGGCCGGCAGCGACGATGTTCTTCGCGAGGTAACGGCTGACATAGGCCGCCGAACGGTCGACCTTGGTCGGGTCCTTGCCGCTGAACGCGCCGCCGCCGTGCGGAGCTGCGCCGCCATAGGTGTCGACGATGATCTTGCGGCCGGTAAGTCCCGCGTCACCATCGGGTCCGCCGATCAGGAAGCAGCCGGTCGGGTTGATGAAATATTCGGTCCAGTCGCCCAGCAGTTCGGCCGGAATGACCTTCTTGATCACGCCGATGACGTAGTTGCGCAGCTCGTCGTACTTGGCCGGGTCGCCCTCGTTGTTGTGCCAGTAATAATCGTCAGCGTGCTGCGTCGATACGACGATCGCTGTCGCGCGCGAGGGCTTTTCGTTGACATATTCCAGCGTGACCTGGCTCTTGGCGTCTGGCTCCAGGAAGGGTGCCTTTCCCGAGTGACGGTCCTTGGTCATCTCTTCGAGGATCTTGTGCGAGTAATAGAGCGTGGCCGGCATCAGGCCGTCGGTCTCGTCGGTCGCGTAACCGAACATGATGCCCTGGTCGCCCGCGCCTTCGTCCTTGTTGCCCGCCGCATCGACGCCCTGCGCGATGTGGGCGGACTGGCCGTGCAGGTTGTTTTCGAAGCGGAAGCTTTCCCAGTGAAAGCCGTCCTGCTCATACCCGATGCGCTTCACCGTCGCGCGCACGGTCTTTTCGATTTCCTCGAGCGCGCCCGGTGCCCATGCGCCATTTTCGTACACGCCCTTGCAGCGGATCTCGCCGGCCAACACGACCAGGTTGGTCGTCGTCAGCGTCTCGCACGCGATGCGCGCTTCCGGATCCTTCGACAGGAACAGGTCGACGATCGAATCCGAAATCTGGTCGGCGACCTTGTCGGGGTGGCCTTCGGAAACGCTTTCGGACGTGAACAGGAATTGCGGACGCATCATGAACCCTTCGTCGGATCGGGGGAATCGGATATAAAGAAGTCTTTATGTGGTGCGCCCATAGCGTGCGCGCAGGCGTGGTGCAACGGCGAGGGTGCCAAGCAAAACTGCCAGCAGCAATGGAATTGCATTGCCGAATTGCGCGAACATCGTCGGGGCTTTCGGGGGCGGCAGGCGGGTCGTGATGACGCCCGCCTTGTTGTGGGGTAGCGCGGCAAGCAACCGCCCATCCGCATCGATCACCGCGGAAATGCCGGTCGGCGTCGCGCGCACGACGGGCAGTCCTTCCTCGATCGCGCGCATTCGCGCCTGCGCCAGATGCTGCGGCGGACCCCATGCCCCGAACCAGGCATCAGTCGACGGATTGAAGATCGCATCGGGCCGGTGCGCACGGTCGACGACCTGTCCGGAAAAGATGATCTCGTAACAGATATCGACGGCGATCTTGCCGAATCCGGCGGCCGCGATGTTGCGCGGCGTGACGCCGGGCACGAAATCGACGTCGCTCTGCACGACCTGCGACAGGCCGATCGCACCGAGTAGCGGCCGCATGGGCAAGTACTCGCCATAGGGGACGAGGTGCGCCTTGTCGTACCGGGTGACGAGATCGCCGAGCGCGTTCATCGCGAACACCGAATTGCGCGCCGCCGTCAGGTCGCCGCGCTTGTTATAGATCAGCGTCGTCCCGCCCGTCAGCAACAGGTCGCGCGGCCCCAGCAGCTTCGCCAGGCGATAGCGCGCCCAGCTTTCCTCTTCGAGGTAATAGGGGACACCGGCCTCTGGCCACAGGATCAACCGCGGCTCGGTGCCGGGCGGTCCGGTGAGCCGCTCGAGAATGCGGACGCTTTCCTCGTCGAAGTCGCGGTCGTGACGCTGGGCCTGGCTGACATTGGGCTGGACGATGCGGATCGCGGGGCCATTGTCGATGCCGGGACGGGTGTAGGGCCAGACGACGAGGATCGCCGCCACACCGGCAAACGCTGCACCGATTGCCAGCTGTTTCGGGCGCGCGGACTGGACGAAAGGAGTATGTCCGGCGTTTGCATGGCGTGCGACCCGCCACGCAAGGATCGCCGCCAGCCCGGGATAGATCGCGACATACAGGCTCAGCAGGACCACCGCGACATAGCCGCCCTGTGCCGGCATGAAGTCCTGGAATTCGAAGGCGTGCGCGATCCAGTTCAGCCCAACCGTGAAATGCCCGAGGCCCCACCACCAGCCGCGGGCGAAACTGCTGCGCGCCGTCGGCGCCTGCATGACCAGTGCGACCAGCACCGCCAGTCCGCCGAGTGTGAGCGGCCACAGGTCCAGCGGCGCAAATCCGCATGCTGCGAGAGCACCGGCGCATACAGCGACGAGCATCGGATGCTTCATGCAGTCTTGCCCTTGTCGAGCAGCCCGACGAGCGTGCGGATTTCCTGGTGCATCGTGTCGATCCGGTGATGGAGCCGATGGATTTCGAGTTCGGCGCGCAGGTTCACTTCGTAATCGTGGCTCGCCGCCAGCCGGTCTTTTGCGGCGCTGCGGTTCTGGCTCATCATGATGATCGGGGCCTGCAAGGCCGCAACCATCGAGAGCATCAGGTTCAGAAAGATGTAGGGGTAGGGATCGAACTGGAGGCGCCAGCGCGCCAGCACGTCGGTGTTGAGTAACATCCAGCCGATCAGAACGCCCATGAAAACGAAAATGAACGGCCAGGACCCGCCGACGGCGGCGACGCGGTCGGCCAGCCGGTCCCAGAACGTCGCGGCCTCGTCGGCCATGTCCATCGCATCGCGGCTGGTCGCCGAATGCTCGGCCAGGTCCTCGATGACATTTCGCTCTTCCTGATCGAGGGCCGTTACGTCCTTGTCGAGATAATCGAGGACAAGCCGTTGGGCTTCGCTGGTATTGATCATGGCGTCGCTCCCGCACCGATGCTTGATTGGCCCCCTGTCGCGCGCGCCGTCCGCGTGCAAGACTGCATTTGAAACAGAACAATGGGGATGCGGATGTTGCGCAGGCTTGGTGTAGGGTTGGTTGCGCTCGTGGTGATCATTCTCGTGGCAGGGCTGGTCTGGGAACCGCTCACTGCCGTCGGCGTCGCGCCGCCGCCTGCCCGGATTTACGATTCGCGCATCGTCCGTGACGAGTGGGGCGTGCCGCATGTCTTCGGAAAAACCGATGCCGATGCCGCCTATGCCCTGGCGTACGCTCATGCCGAGGACGATTTTTCGACGATAGAGGAAGTCGTGGCGATGACGCGCGGCCGTACCGGGGCGCTGACCGGTGCCGACGGCGCCAAGGTCGATTATGTCCGCGCGCTGCTCGACATCCCCGGCACGGTGGCGCGTCACTATGCGGTGATCCCGGCGGATGTCCGGCAAACGCTCGATGCCTATGCCGCGGGCCTCAACCTCTATGCCGCACGCCATCCGGAGGAAGTCCATTTGTCGCGGCTGTTTCCCGTCAACGGGCAGGATATCGCGGCAGGATTTGCGCTGCGTTCGCCATTCTTCTTCGGTCTCGACGACACCATTGGCGCGCTGACCGACAACAAGGATGCACCGCGCGGGACTGCACAGCCCATGACCCCGCTCGGCAAGGATCCGGCGATGAACGGGTCCAACGCCTTTGCCGTGTCGCCGAAGCGCATGGCCGACGGGCGAACGTGGCTGATCTCCAACTCGCATCAGCCCTATGAAGGCAGCGTCGCCTGGTACGAGGCGAGCATGCATAGCGGGCAGGGCCTCGACATGTCGGGTGCGCTGTTCCCGGGGTCGCCGTTCGTGCTGCTCGGCCACAACCGCAATCTGGGCTGGACGAACACCGTCAACGGGCCGGACCTGATCGACGTTTACAAGCTCGTGCTGAATGCCGACGGTACGCAATACCGGTTCGACGGGAAGTGGCTGCCGCTCGAACAGAGGCGCGTCTGGCTACCGGTGAAATTCGGGCCCTTCACGCTGCCAGTGCCAAAGACCGTTTACCGCGCGCTGCAAGGTCCGGTGATCGTCAACAAGAACGGCGCATTCGCCATCCGCTATGCGGCGATCGACAGCCTGAAGAATGTCGAACAATATTACCGCATCCAGAAGGCGAGGGACTGGGACGAATGGACCCGCGCGATGTCGCTGGGCGGCATTCCGGCGACCAATTTCGTCTATGCCGACAAGACCGGGCGGATCGCCTTTATCTACAACGCGCTGTTCCCGCCCCGCAAACCCGGTTTCGATTATCGCGGCATCCTGCCGGGCGACACATCGGCCGACATGTGGGACGGATCGCTGGGGTTCGCGGCCATGCCCAAGGTCGTCGATCCGGCGAGCGGGTGGGTGGTCAACGCGAACAACACGCCGTTCCTGGCCGCGGGGCCGGGGTCCGAACTCGATCCGAAAGCCTTTTCGCCCAGCCTGGGCATCGAGCGGCGCACGACCAATCGGATCACGCGCGCCATCGAGCTGTTGTCGGCGGAAAAGGGCGCGATCACACCCGAACGGCTGCTGCAGATCAAGTTCGATACGACCTATAGCGGCGCCAGTTTTGCCGGGCGCTGGATGCGGAAACTGCTGGCGGCGGACCTTCGCAAGGAACCCGACCTTGCCGCGGCGCAGGCGTTGCTGCGCCAATGGGACTGGAACAGCGACGGCGATGGCCGCGCCGACGCGCTGGGCGAATCGATGATGCACATGGCGAACCGCGCCGCCTATCGCGGCGAGGACTTGCCCGATGCGCGCGAAAAGCTGCGTGAGGTCGTGGATAAACTCACGAAGACTTTCGGACGGATCGACCCGCCGCTGGGAGAGGTGCAGCGCCTGCGGCGCGGAACCGTCGACCTGCCCGCGAATGGCGGCACCGACACGCTAAGAGCGGCGACCTCATGGGATCCGCAGGACGATGGCCGCATGCGGGTCAAGCACGGCGACAGCTTCATCATGCTGATGGCATGGGACAAGGCGGGCCGTGTCGAGAGCCGGTCGATCCAGCCCTATGGTGCGGCCACGACGCGTCCGGCCTCTCCGCATTATACCGACCAGATGCGGCTGTTCGAGGCGCGGAAATTCAAGCCAGCCTATTTCGAGCGCGCCGACATCATCGCACATGCAAAGCGTGCCTATCGTCCGTGAGCCGGTTTGAACTATTATTGCGCGACTGTGCCGCGCTGCTAAGACACCGCTCAAGAATCGAGTTTCAATCGAGGATGCTTCCATGCCTTTCCGCCGGTCTTTGATCGCCCTTCCGCTCTTGTTCGCAGCACCCATGCTACTTTTCGCACAGACGGCGCCTGCCGCGCCCGCCACCCAGGCCGCGCCCGTCGCCGAACTCGTGAAGAAGGTCGATATTCCCTACGAGCAGTTCACCCTGCCCAACGGGCTGCGCGTCATCGTCCACACCGACCGCAAGGCGCCGATCGTCGCCGTATCGGTATGGTACCACGTCGGCGGCAAGGACGAGGTGAAGGGCAAGACCGGCTTTGCACACCTGTTCGAACATCTGATGTTCAACGGCTCGGAAAATTCGCCCGGCGATTTCTTCGGTCCGCTGCAACAGGTCGGCGCGACCGACTATAACGGGACGACCTGGTACGACCGCACGAACTATTTCGAAAACGTGCCGACGCCCGCGCTCGAAACCGCGCTGTTCCTCGAATCCGACCGCATGGGCCATCTGCTCGGCGGCCTCGACCAGGCGAAGCTCGATAACCAGATCGGCGTCGTCCAGAACGAAAAGCGCCAGGGCGACAACCAGCCGTTCGGCCTGGTCGACTATTACACGATGAAGGCGCTGCTGCCCGAAAATCATCCCTATCACCACGACGTGATCGGCTCGATGGCCGACCTGAGTGCCGCCAGCCTGGAAGACGTGAAGAACTGGTTCCGCGCGAAATACGGCCCGGACAATGCGGTCCTGGTGCTCGCGGGCGATATCGACGTGGCGAAGGCCAAGCCGCTGGTCACCAAATGGTTCGGCGACATTCCGCGCGGCCCCGCCATCACCCGTGTGAAATCCGACATCCCAACGCTCGCCGCGCCCAAGACGGTCGCGCTCAAGGACCGCGTCCCCTACACCCGCATCATGCGCCAGTGGGTGGTCGAGGGCGTCAACGGCAAGGATACTGCCGCGCTCGATGTCGCCGCATCGGTTCTCGGGGGCCTATCGTCCAGCCGCCTCGATAATGCGCTGGTCCGCAAGGAGCAGACCGCGGTCAACGTGACGGCGAACCTTCAGGCCTATGAACAGATCGGCATCTTTACCGTGGCCGCCGATGTGAAGCCCGGCGGCGATGCGGCGGCCGTGGGCAAGCGCCTCGACGAACTGATCGCGGAACTGATCGCCAAGGGACCGACCGCCGACGAGGTAAAGCGCGTCGCGACACGCAGCATTTCGGGCACGATCGGCGGGTTCGAATCCGTCGGCGGCTTCGGCGGCAAGGCCGTCGCGCTGGCAGAAGGGGCGGTCTATTCGAACAATCCGGCGAAATATAAGTCGGACCTGGTCGACCTCGCGGCGATGACGCCCGCAAAGGTTCAGGCCGCACTGAAAAAGTGGATCACGCGACCCGCGGTCAATGTGATCGTCGAGCCCGGCGAGCGCGATCGTTCGCCTGCCGCGCTTGCGATTACGGGCGACCTGCCGACGGACGCAAAGCCGCCCGCCAAGGCAGCGCCAGCCGCAGAGACGGCTGCCGCAAAGCCCACGCGTGCCGCGCCGCCGATGGATCCGTTTCCGGCGCTCGACTTCCCCGCGATCGAGCGGGCGACGCTATCGAACGGCATCCCGGTCTATTTCGCCCGTCGCCCCGAAACGCCGGTGGTGCGTGTGCAGGTCAGCTTCGATGCCGGCAATGCCGCCGATCCGCAGGATCAGCTGGGCCTGCAGGCATTGACGATGAGCCTGCTCGACGAAGGGACGACGACGCGCAATTCGGTCCAGATCGCCGAGGAACAGGAACGTCTGGGCGCGAACATCAGTTCGGCCGGCGGCCTCGACCGTTCGGGTGTCGGCCTTTACGCGCTGACCGCCAATCTCGCGCCTTCACTCGATCTGCTCGCCGACATCGTCCGCAATCCGGCATTCGATCCCAAGGAAGTCGAACGTCTGCGCGCGACGCAACTGGCAGGCATCTCCGCACA
>APMI01005955.1_pt1 | contig 11019 bp, 8 predicted proteins | sample 667938 | NCBI WGS metagenome assembly APMI01 (sample SAMN01084076, study PRJNA167559) | wastewater metagenome | biome: Wastewater | place: Denmark: Ejby Moelle, Odense | collected 2011-11-28 | reverse complement strand
ACTTCTAGCGCTTTGGATTTTGCCGAAAAAAATCTTCAAAAATCTATCGATAATCTTTTTGAATTAATGAAAATCCCTTCAATTTCCTCGGAAAAGGAATTTCGTCCCGAATGCATACGTGCCGGGCAATATCTTGTTGATACGCTCAATGAGATTGGATTTGAGGCAAAATTGCGCGATGGCAAAGGGCTTCCACTAGTTGTTGCGCATTATAACAATGCCGAAAGCGATAAACATGTGCTTTTTTATGGTCACTATGATGTGCAACCAGTTGATCCACTCGAACTTTGGAGCAGCCCACCATTTGAACCATGCATAAAAAACATCAATGGCAAGGATGTTATTTTTGGGCGCGGCTCGTCTGATGATAAGGGTCAGACCCTTACCTTTATTGAGGCATGTCGTGCATGGATTGAAACCACTGGGAAATTGCCGTGCCGTGTTACCTTGCTTTTAGAAGGCGAAGAAGAATCCGATACGATTTCATTAATTCCTTTCATGCATGAAAATAAAGAAGAATTAAAAGCCGATGTTGCCTTTATCTGTGACACAGATCGCTGGGATGAAACCACACCCGCAATTACCATTGGTTTGCGTGGTAATATTACCGGTGAAGTAAAAATCATTGGCCCAAGTCGTGATTTACACTCTGGCCTTTATGGCGGGCCGGCGCGTAACCCGATTGTTTTGTTTGCCGATATGCTTGGCAAAATGCGCGATGATGATGGTCATATTACTTTAGAAGGTTTTTATGATGGCGTCCCTGTCCTTACCCCTGAAATAAAGGCAAATTGGGCATCTCTCGGGTTTGACGATAAAAAATTCTTGGGCGATGTTGGGCTTTCTATACCTGCGGGTGAGAAGGGTCTAACTGCACTAGAGCAATTATGGGCGCGCCCAACCGCAGAGATTTGCGGCATTCATGGCGGTTATACTGGTGATGGTTTTAAAACTGTTATCCCATCCGAAGCCTTTGCCAAGGTTTCATTCCGCCTTGTTGGAAATCAAAATCCTGACAAGGTTTGGGAAGCGTTCGAAAAACATATTAATTCGCTTTTACCACCTGATTGCAAAGCTGTTTTCAAAAAATATTCTGGTGGTCGCGGTGTTGCAATTGATACCACCAACCCATTGATACAATCGGTTGAAAAGGCATTGAATGACGAATGGCAAAAACCACCGGCATTAATGGGATGCGGTGCATCAATCCCCGTGGTTAGCGATATTCGCGAAATCCTTGATATGGATGCACTTTTGGTTGGCTTTGCATTGCCGGATGATAATATTCACTCTCCAAATGAGAAATATGACGTGAATAGCTTTAACAAAGCAATTCGCTCGTGGGTACGAATTTTGGGTGAAATGGCATAACTGCAAAAAGCTATTCTTGATTCTCTATTTTTGCTTGCGAAAAATTAAAACCTTGTAATTATCGACCTAAACCATAAAAAATGGGGGCGTTATGCGCAGGGTTGTATTATTTTTGGTATTGCTGCTTATGGCAATTCCAATAAGTTCGTTTGCACAAAACAATATTTCCGCAAAAGATAAATGTTCATCAGGTGATACAAAGGCATGTATTGCCTATGGCAAGTCCGAAAAGAATAAAAATCCAGATATGGCATTTAAGGCATTTGATAAAGCCTGTAAGATGAATGAAGCAGAAGGCTGCTTTGAGCTTATGCAGGCTTATGATGGTGGAAATGGCGTTAAACAAAACCGACCCAAAGCTGTGGAAGTCGGTTTTAAATCATGTGATGAGTTAAAACACGGCAATTCATGCTTCATTCTCGCTTATGGATTTCAAAACGGGCTTGGGTATGAAAAATACGAAACCCGCGCAATGGAATATTATAAAAAAGCCTGTGACCTTGGGACGCAAGCTGGTTGCGACAAACTTCCAAAGCAAGATAATGTTGCGCTAACCCCCTCGCCCCCTGCACCAGTTGCGGTAGCAAAAACTAAAACAGCAGATGAAATTGCACAGGAAGCCTGTGAAAAAAATGATCTATCGCAATGTGTCATCGCTGGCCGAAGCCTATTGCTTAATAGAAACGGTAAAGAAGCCGAAAAATATCTCTTGAAGGCATGTGATGGTAAATTAGTTGCGGGCTGTGTAAGCCTTGCAATTGAATATTTTTATAGTGCCGGTGTCGATTATGACGGCGAAAAGGCTTATAAATATGCCGATATGGCCTGTAATATGAATACAAATGGCGACGGCTGTGGCATTCTTGGGCTAATGTATTTAAGTGGCTATAACGTCGATAAATCATACACTTTGGCATTTAAAAACCTGACATTAGGTTGCGATTTTGGCCTTGCACAAGCCTGCGAAGGTTTGGGCACAATGTATGAAGAAGGGCTAGGGGTTGTAAGAAGTCATTCAAAAGCAAAAGCCTATTATACAAAGGCATGCGATGGCACGAAAACACTTTATCTTGCTTGTGCCAGAGCAAGAGATGAAAATGCCAAATAATAGCAAGAGGAAACAGGTATGAAAAAGTTTTTATTTATTTTCTTTTGTTTGTTCGCATTTGCTTCAATTTCGGCAACCCCGACATTTGCGCAAACAGCCGCCGAATTAAAAACTGCTGAGTTAAAAAAAAGCTGTGATAATAATAATGGTTCTGATTGTGTGAGTTATGGTCTTGCCCTTGTAAATGGTGAAGGCATTGAAAAAAACTATCCCAAGGCATTAGAATATTTCAAACTTGGGTGTGATAAATATTCTTACGGTGTTTCATGCAATAATACCGGAATTTTATTGGGTGGCGGAAACGGCATCGAAAAAGATGAAAATTCCGCAAACTCATATTATCGCAAAGCCTGCAACTTATTCGAGCCAAAAGGCTGTCACAATATGGGCAGTTTCTATGAAGATAATACCCCTGGCAGTAATTCAAATAATATAGCAATCGATTATTATGAAAGGGCATGCAGCCTAAATTATAAATCTGGCTGTGAGCGGGTTGCAATTCTAATAGATTTTGCCGGGCAAGCTGGTAAAGATGGCACTTCACCACTTGTCAAAATTTATTTTGAGCGCGCGTGCATATTGGGTGCGGATGCTTCATGTAAACTTGCAAAACAATATAAGAAACGTGTGAAATTACCACTGATACTTCGGCCAACAGATATGCCGAATTGGCAATTGGCATGCCTTGAACAATCGGGTTTCTATTGCTTTAAGGTTGGTCTTTCGCTTGCAAATGGCGATTATATAAAAACTTTTGATATTTCCCGCGCCGATAAGCCACCTGAAACAATTTATGACTATCAAGGCTCACGCGCATATTATCGCAGGGGTTGTGATTTGGGTGACGGCAATAGCTGCCTTAATTTGGGAATGTATTTTTATACCGGTCAAAATTCGGGCTTTGATAAACCAAATTATGCACTAACCTACAAAACTTGGTCAGAAGGTTGCGACTTGGGCAATGCAAATTCTTGCAACGGCATTGGTGTTATGTATCTTAGTGGGCAATATGTTGCCGAAGATTATGCCAAAGCCGCAGTTTATTTTTATGCTGCCTGCCTTAAAAATCAGGCTGATGCGTGCCGCGTTGCAAATTCCTATGACATGGTTGAGTATATCAAAAAGCTTAAACCTGATTCAGCACCAGTAATTGCACAGGCTGCCGCGTGTAAAGATACTAATGATGCAGCATCATGCCTTACGGCGGGTAATGCATTTTACAATGGTGCGGGCGCGCCGAAAAATTCGATAATTGCGAATTTTTATTATAATTGGGCATGCCAACAAGGTAGTGCCACCGCTTGTTACAATGTTGGTAAGGCATTTAATTCAGGTGAAGGCGTAACCAAAGATTTGATACGTGCAAAAGATTTTTATGAAAAATCTTGTAACAGCGGCATAAATACGGCATGCACTAATTATACAGCATTAAGCAAAAAATAAAAAAGCCCCCATACGGGGGCTTTTCTTTTGGCAATGTTGCAAATTATGCAACCAATGCCTCAACGTCTTTTTTAACCTTGTCAGAAGCCGCCGCAACAGTTTCAAATGTGCTGTTGATTTCGGTTAGTGATTGGGTGATTTCGTTCACCGCGCCCACTGCAGACTGCATATTTTGTGAAATATCGCCGGTAACTGCATTCTGCTGCTCAATCGCGGTCGCAACCGATGCCACATTGTCCAAAACATTTGTCATAGAGCTTGAGATAACGCCAAGTGATTCCACAACTTCTGTTGAAACGCTTTGCATTTTTTGAATTTCTGCCGAGATGGTTTGGGTTGATGTTGTGGTTTGGTTGGCAAGGGTTTTAACCTCTGATGCCACAACCGCAAAGCCACGCCCTGCCTCACCGGCACGTGCCGATTCAATTGTTGCGTTTAGTGCAAGCATGTTAATTTGCTGTGCAATTTCTTGAATCATGGTCACAATGCCATTCATTGAAACTGCTGAGCGGTTTAGCATATCAGCAGATTTATTTGCGTTTTCGGCATGTTCAAATACGTTTTCAACTGCTGCTTTGGCATTGGTCATGTTCGCAGAAATTTCACGAACGCTTTGGCTTAATTCTTCTGATGCGGCGGCAACTGAATTCACAATCGCACCAGTTTCAGCAGATGCAGCAGATGCCTTTGATGTCATCTCTGATGCTGTATTAACTTCACCTACAACTTGTCCAAGATCTTCGTTAATGCCTTTGCTTAAACCCTCATTGGCAAGACGTTTAAGAACGGTTGGTGTAATATCGGTTGCAAATTTAACCACTTTTACAACGGTACCAGTGTCATCAAAAATTGGGTTATATGATGCTTGGATATAAACTTCTTTGCCGCCTTTACCGATACGCTTATATTCAGCAGCTTGGAATTTACCTGCCGCAAGTTCATTCCAGAAAGTTTTGTATTCTGAGCTTTGGGTATAGGCAGTATCGCAGAACATTGAATGGTGTTTATGCTGAATTTCGCCAAGGTTATAGCCAAGGGTTTTCAGGAAGTTTTCATTGGCAAACAACACCTCACCTTTTGGCGTAAATTCAATTACAGCCTGCGAACGGTTAATGGCATCGATTTTACCTTGGGAATCGATTGCTTTATTTTTTGCATCGGTAATATCGGCAGCAAATTTAATAACCTTAACCACATTACCACGATCGTCTTTGATTGGGTTATAAGATGCTTGAAGCCAGATAACATTTCCAGATTTGCCGATGCGTTTGAATTCGCCGGCATTAAATCGACCACTTGCAAGATTATTCCAAAATTCTTTATAATCAGGGCTATTTACAAATTTAGCCTCACAAAACATTCTGTGATGCCCACCGACCACTTCGGATAGTGTATATCCAACTGTTTTTAAAAAGTTTTCGTTCGCCGTTAGAATTTCACCCGTTGGGGTAAATTCAATAACAGCCTGTGACGCGTTAAGCGCATCAAGAGTTGCGTTTGAATTGCCTTTATTCTTCGAAAACATCCTACACCTCGAAATTGACCTGAAAATTAATGTTCTGCCTTGCGATTTTTTTATTTGTGAATCCTAATATTATTATCCACAGGTAAATAAATTGTAATTTTTTAGTCCCAAATTGTTATATTTCCTGTTTTTTTAAGGGTTTTTACATTTAACTAAAAATTCAAAAAATGTGGTAACAATGGAAAATATTTTGTGACTTTATTAATTGAATTTCTGGGTTTATTAAGCCGCAATATATTATTTTTTATTAGTTTTTTTATAAGGATTTACCATGGCAACCCAACCGCAAAAGCCGATTAATTTCATCGACCTAAAGGCACAGCGTGAATATCTTGGTAAAAAAATTGACAATGCGGTTATGGGCGTTGTTGATTCTTGTGCTTTTGTAATGGGACCACAAGTAAGAGAGTTTGAGGCAAAAATAGCGGAATTCGCGGGCGCAAAATATGGCCTTTCATGTGCGAATGGAACTGATGCAATCGTTTTACCGTTAATGGCATGGGGCGTTGGTTCCGGCGATGCCGTTTTCTGCCCATCATTCACATTTGCTGCCACCGCAGAGGTTATTCCATGGACTGGTGCGACCGGCGTTTTTGTTGATATCCTTGAAGATACTTACAATATCGACCCAGTAAAACTTGAAGAAGCCATTGAAAAAGTTGTTGCCGATGGGAAATTAACGCCCAAAGTCGTTATTGCGGTAGACTTATTTGGGCAGGCGGCAGATTATCCAAAAATCCGCGCGATTTGTGATAAATATAACCTGAAACTTATTTCAGACTCGGCACAAGGTTTTGGCTGCACACTAAACGGCAAGCATCCAATTGAATGGGCGGATGCACAAACTACATCTTTCTTCCCTGCCAAACCTTTGGGATGTTATGGTGATGGGGGCGCGGTTATTACAAATTCTGAAGATGATTGGCATATGATGGATTCAATCCGTGTTCACGGTAAAGCGGTTAAAAATGACCTTGAAGGCAAAAATTTTGACCATGATCCTAAATATATGAATATGCGCATTGGCATGAATAGCCGCCTTGATACCATTCAGGCCGCAGTATTACTTGAAAAAATTGCGATTTTTTCCGAAGAAATTGAAAAACGTAATGTTGTTGCAGACCGTTATTATGAAGGTTTAAAAGACGTTTGCGTTGCACCAATCGTAATTGATGGCGGCGTTTCAAACTGGGCGCAATATACAATCCAAGTTCCTGACCGTGATGCATTAATGGCGTATCTGCGTGAAAATGGTGTCCCAAGTGCCGCTTATTACCCAATTCCAATGCACGTTCAGGGACCATATCTTGATTTCGTAAACACTGGTTATGGGCAATTACCTGTTACAGAACATATGGCAGATGCCGTTATGTCATTACCGATGCACCCATATATGGATGCCGAAACCCAAGATTATATCATTGCAAAAATTCGTAAGTTTTTGTCAAAATAGTTTTTTAAGACCAAACTTGCCATTTTCGGCAATATACGCAAGCAAGCGCGCATTTTGGGAAAACGCCAAATCAACAATGCGCGCATCGCCTGCCCGCAAGTTAATTTCTTGATTATTATCTTGCATAGGTCCGGCAATATAATGCGGGGTTTCATCGCCGATTTCAATTAAATCGACACCGCCATCATTATAGCCAAGCGCAATCATATGCTTTGCTGATGCCGCAGTAGTAACAAGGCCGCTTCGGGTACGGAAAGTTTTTGCGGGTTTATTAATCGGCCCCTCATAGGTGTCAAAGGGCCATAAAACGCCAACTGGCCCACCAGATGTCACAAGACCCGCACCGCCTTCTACCCATGCCAGAGATGTCGGTTTTGCAGGATAGCCAGCCATGCGGAACGCAACCCCATCTGTTAAGCGCCAACCAACCATTGCCGGTTCTCCTGATGCGGCAACGATGAATTGCAAATTTGGGCTAAATTCACAGGCATAAACACCACCTGGAACCGGAAAATCAAGCGGGGCTTCACCAGTTTTCAGGTCATAAATAGTCATTCCCTTGCCGTGCCCAACCACCAAATTATCCCCCTTTTGATCAAATGCAATATAGTTGGGGGACATGGGCGGGGTGAATTCAAAAATCAGGCTATTATCAATAAGATTTATCACAGCAACATTACGGCTTTGCGCCACTGCTAGGAATTTTGAATTTGCATTTACTTTTATTGAATCGGCAAAGTCACCTTTGAAGTGGTGAATTTCTTCGGTTTTTCCATTTAATCTTACACGGGTTATTTTGCCATCATCGCCCAAAGCAATCATGCCAAATGATAATGGGCATAAAGCGGCGGAATAAACCCCATCTTCAAGCGTAATTAGATGCTTGTCATCATAAAAAATTTGACCGTCACCAAAGGCAAATAATGGTTTTTCACCACTAAAAAAGCAATTCACACCTTGGGAATCGACTTGGCTTTCAAAAATCATTTTTTAACTTTCCAAATCACAATTCCTGAACCGTTTGGCGATGGAACCAATTCAAGATATTCAGGATATTTTTTATTAACCAATTGCTTCATAAGACCATTTGGGCTTTCACGGCTTATAATTTCAGTTTCCGCAGATTTGGTGCAAAGCCCCAAATAATCAACCCCATGAGAACGAATTATTTTCAGTGCCTCATCAGGTTTGGCAAGGAAAATTGAATAAGCAACCATATTACCTTGATTGCGGTGATATGGTGCAGCAAGCACTTTTTGGTTTGTTGTTAATAAGGCCTGCGCGCCAAAATCAATGTGTGAGGCAACCAAGCCATCAGGCAATGCGGCAAGGGCCGAGAATGCCTTCACCCCTTTACAACTTACGCCGCCGCCAATTGCATAATTGCTGGTTTTTGGTTTTGCCTTATTGTATAAATTGGCAACCATATTTGGCACCATTGGATTGACTACAACCAATACCAAAAGGGCATTCAAAAGCCCCTGATTTTTCAAAATAGTTACAAAAAGTGCGGCGGCAACAACCGCGGCAAAAGTTTGTGCCAAACCCGCCATACGCAATTGCCAGAAAAACGCCAAAAGGGTCAAAGAAATTAAAATTGCACCCAATAATAGCCAATTTTCAAGCGCCATTTCTTCGCGTCTTTTATCACGCCATAGAATAAAGATTTTAATGGCAACTGCGATTGATGCCATAACCTCAAAAAAGCCCAAAGTAATCGACGTTTCTGGACGTGCTTTATAAAGTGGGTGGGTTTCGGTAACGGCATTAAGCCATAATTTATGCAATAATGGGCTAGTTTGATAATATGGCTTTTCAAGCAAAATCGGGAATTGTGCGGCAACCAATATTACGGCAATTCCAATCACAACAAGGGCGATAAAACGTGTTCTTGTCGAAGTATATGAGAATAATAAGGTTGATAGGAATAATCCAACCGAGCCGGCCAAAATCGGCAAAACTTGTGCAATGCTTAACTTGTCATTTTGCCCAATAAGATAGTTTTGTGGCGAAACATTTATTAAGAAGCCGCAAATTACAAAAAATGCCATGGAGAGCGTGAAAATCGCGGTGAATTCGCCATTGCCCCGCACTCCCCATACAAGTGCAGCCCAAATAATCATAACCGCCACAATCGGCACGGTCTCAAAGCCAATGGTTATCGATAGCGCAATCGCAAGCCCCGCAACCAAAGCACCTTTTTTATTTTGCGACAATAAACCCCAAAGCGCCAAAAGCGCCAAAATAATTTGCAAACCGTGATGATCCACCCGTGCCGGTTGGAAATAGGTCATCGCACCAACGGTTAAAAGCCCCAAAAACGCAGAAATATAATAAGAAAAAGGTTCTTTTTCAAAGCGGCTAACGACAAGGCCGAGACAAATTGCGAAAATGCCACCCAGAAAAACTGGCGTAAAAAACGCCCCAATTTTTTCCGCCTGTATTTCCCCCATAAAAGGGCGCAAAACCAATTCCGCAAACGCAAGCGGTAAATCACCCACACGTGACCAGTGAATATCACCGCCATTTGGTGGGTTAAGGCGGTGATTTAATAGGTCATAAAATCCCTGACCGTGAAGCCATGCCCGCACTTCGAGAATGCGCATTGCATCATCATTATCTGGCACAATCCATTGCATAACTTTCGCCCAATCAGGTGACGAAATCCTTGCAAGCATGGCACATATTAGCGCCAGAAGCAGGATCGGGTGCATGGTTTTAAACAGGTTTTTCTTCATGTGCCTTAAATACTTTTTTTAACACTTGTTTACAGGTTTATATAATCTTTACCTGCATATCATAATGAATTCCACAGGTGTTTCATTTATACTTATTAGATTGCGCATGAAATGATTAAAAACTTTAAAACGATGGTCGCGCTTTGCTTGGTTGGCTTGATAATAATTGGTGTCAATAATTCATTTGCTGCGCCAAAAAATAATGCCAAAGCCAAACCACAAATCTATTCTAAGGCTGCGGCCCAATATCTTAAAAATTCGGCTTGGCGTACAACAGAATGTAATGAAGATGGCAATTTCCAATCCTTTATTTTCAACCCACAAAAACCAAAAGTCGAAGTTGGCTATGGCGCAAAGGGCGAAGGTGAACGCCTAGAAATGTTAAAAGCAGATATAAAAGGTGAATTTGTAGAAATTGAAACCCGTGTCTGCGCGCCGGTCGGGTGCAATCATACTTATGAGAAATATAAAATCCTTGGCCAAAATCAAATTCAAGAATGGTCGTTCATCGGGCAATTACCTGATAATCCACCGCTAATTATGGTCAAAGACGGCATTGCAACCAATGACAATTCAAAGGGCAGGGTTTTTAACCGGTGCGAGAAATAATTCAGGGAAAAATGATTATTGCGCCTGTTTTATGGGTTTGAAATAATGTTTTAAAACCATGCCGCTTTTGGAATTATCATCGCGCGTAAACCATGCAACCCCGGCTGTTGGAAGTTCAAATAATAATAACGCCTGCTCATTACTAATATCTTCAGAATTAATTGCCCCGCCACCAAACATAAAATAACGACATAATTCATGAAGACCTGGATCATGGGCAATTAACATTACATTTTTTTCGCCGCACGCAATTGCCTCGTTTAAATAGATTTTTGGGGCCGCAAGGTAAAATTTATCCAATAATTTTGCGCGGCAATCAGGGAAAACCCCATGCGCCTTTTCCCATGTTTGTGCAGCACGTGCCGCAGTTGATACCAAGGCCATATCGGCATTGAAGCCAGCCTCTTTCAGACGAACTGCCTGATTTTCCGCATCCCTTTGCCCACGCTCCGTAAGCTGGCGCGAAAAGTCGTCATCGGCGTCATAAATTTTTTGCGCCTTGCCATGGCGAAAAATAACCAAATTTTCAATTGCAGAATTTTTAAAAATATTATCCATGTACGTTCTTTATATGAAAATTCTGCCGTTTAAATGTGGCAAAAAGTTATTTTTGATGTAAAGGGTTTGCAAACAAAACCACAATTCTATTTAAGTAGTAATACAGAAAGCAGATTATGACTGATATTGGCGACAATAACACCCAATTCGCGCAATTAGCACAAAATGCAAAAGCATGGCCTTTTGAACAGGCACGCGCCATTGCACAGCGCCT
>APMI01017625.1_pt1 | contig 11021 bp, 8 predicted proteins | sample 667938 | NCBI WGS metagenome assembly APMI01 (sample SAMN01084076, study PRJNA167559) | wastewater metagenome | biome: Wastewater | place: Denmark: Ejby Moelle, Odense | collected 2011-11-28 | reverse complement strand
CCACACGCGGACGGGCAAACGCCAAGACCACGCCACCGGCGGGCGCCAAGTCCGCTCCTCCGGCAAAGCCGCCCGTGCCGGTGAAGCCGCCCATGCTCCCGATGCCGGCCGATGCGTCGGCGGCCACCTCCTTTGTTGCGCTCGCCTTCCGTCGCCGTCGATCATGAGTCACCCTGAGTTCTCTTCGTCGAACGCCGAGGATAGCATCCACGCACTGGTCGCCCGGGCCGCGCACGGAGATCGCGCGCTCGCCGTAGTGCTGCACGCCATGCTTGAGCAGGCGGATGCCAACGGCGCCGCCCCCGTTCAGGCGCTCGTCAATCGGTACCTGCGAGACGTCGCCGATGGACAGCGCTCGAGCCCCGACGAGGTTCGCAGCCATCTCGCGGCGGCAGTACTGCCCCGGCTGGCTGCTACCGGCATCATTGAACCGCCCGCCGCGCCGGTGCTCGCGCCAGATGCCGTCGTCCGCTTCGCTCCCGCGCATTGGACGGCGCTCCAGGCCAATCGTGCCGATCTGGCACGAGCGCTCCGGACGACGGGCGAGCATCCGCGCGCCACTCCGACGCCGAGCGCCACGCCAGCCGTGGCCAGTACCTCAGTACTGAGCGCTGAGGGCCTCGTAAAGATCTACAAGGGCCGTCGCGTCGTAAACGATGTGGCGTTACGCGTGGCGCAGGGCGAAATCGTCGGTCTCCTCGGGCCGAACGGAGCAGGGAAGACCACGACGTTCTATATGCTCGTCGGGTTGATTGCTCCGCAGGCCGGTGGGATCAAGCTCGATGGAAAGGACATCACCGAGATGCCCATGTACCAGCGAGCCCGTCAGGGGATCGGTTACCTTTCACAGGAGCCATCAATCTTTCGGAAGCTGACCGTCGAGCAGAACATCTCGGCGATTCTCGAGACGCTCCCTCTCTCCACTGAGGAGCGGAAGGCACGTCTCGAATCGCTGCTGGACGAGCTCAGTATCAAGCACCTGCGCCACAGCAAGGCGTATCAACTCTCGGGTGGCGAGCGTCGTCGTCTCGAGATCACGCGCGCGCTGGTCACGCAACCCAAGTTCATGATGCTCGATGAGCCGTTCGCCGGAGTGGACCCCATCGCGGTCCATGACATTCAGACCATCGTGGCGGAGCTCCGCCACCGTGGCATCGGCGTGCTCATCAGTGACCATAATGTCGAACAAACCCTCGACATCGTGGACCGGGCGTACATCATGTTCGAAGGCACCGTGAAGGTCTCCGGTACAGTTCGTGAACTGGTGTTCGACGATTCCGTCGCGGAGGACTACCTCGGGCCCACCTTGGCTGCCCGGCTCCGTCGGCGGTTCGCCGATGCGGACGACGGAGTGTTGACCGAATGAAGACAGGTCTCCAGCAGCACGCGGGACTCCGGCAGGAGCTCAAGGTCAATCCACGCCTCTACCAGGCGATGGATCTCCTGTACATGCCCCTGCTCGATCTCCAGCAGCACCTGAAGCAGGAGCTCCTCACCAATCCGTTCCTCGAACTCGTCGAGCCCGAAGACGATGACGATGAAGGGCCGGACGCCGAGGAGTCGGCGGAGCCGCAGGATCTCGCGGAGCCCGAGACCACGTCCGAAGCCACGGCCGAACCGGAGAAGACCGGTGATGATGACGTGGATTGGGAAGCCGTGCTGCTGGACGGTTTTGAGACTGGCGGCCAGCGCGAAGAGAGCGAGCAGCGCGAGTGGTACGAGCCGGTCACGGTCGATTCACGCGACCTCAGCGATCATCTCACCGAACAGCTGTCACTGCTCGACCTCTCCCCTCGGCAAGCCTTTCTGGCCGAAGAGTTCGTTGGCAACGTCAACGACGACGGCTGGCTCGCCTGCCCAGTCGAAGAGATCCAGCGTGGGGTGAACGAGCTGTTGGCCAAAGAGGCCGAAGAGCGCGACATCGACGCCGACGTGCCGGTGTTTACCGACGCCGAGATGCTGTCGATGCTGCAGATCATTCAGGATCTCGACCCACCGGGCGTTGGCGCGCGGGACCTCCGGGAGTGCTTGCTACTGCAGCTGCGCGCCGGTGGAATGCGCGAGTCCCTCGCCTATCGGCTCGTCGAAGAGGCCTTCGACGAACTCATTGCCCATCGGTGGAGCGAGCTGTCCAAGCGATTCGGCATCTCCGCGCAGGACGTGCAGGGTGCCGCGGACGAGATCGCCAAGCTCGACCCGCGACCGGGGCTGCGCTTCAGCTCAGGCAGCGACAACTACATCATGCCGGATCTCGTCGTCGAGAAGATCGAAGGGCACTACCACATCTTCCTGAACGACGGCAATCTCCCGCGCCTCAAGCTCTCTCGCGCCTATCAGGACATTGCGCGTGATAAGAAGCGCTTTGATGCCGAGAGCAAGGATTTCATCGCCACCAAGCTGAACTCGGCGAACTGGATGATTCAGGCCATTGAGCAGCGTCGTCAGACGATGCTCAAAGTCATGCACTACATCGTCGATCGTCAGCGTGACTATTTCGAGCGCGGCGTTCAGGCCCTCCGGCCGCTGACACTGCGCGAAGTGGCCGAAGCCGTGGGCATGCACGAGAGCACCGTCAGCCGTGTCACCAACGAGAAGTTTGTGCAGACGCCGCGTGGCGTGTTGCCCCTCAAGTTCTTCTTCTCGTCAGGGCTCTCAACTGCTGATGGCGACGACGTATCCGCGCGCGGCATCAAGGATCAGATTCACAAGCTGGTCGCCGGCGAGGACGCAAAGAATCCGCTCACCGATCAGGCAATCGTTGAGATTCTGCAGCAGACGGGCGTGAACATCGCGCGACGCACGGTGGCCAAGTATCGCGATCAGCTCGGGGTCCTCCCCGCCCGGATGCGCAAGCGCGTCTGAGTCGGGGAAGAGTCGCGGACCTCGCCGCGACCGTGTACCCTTCCTGCATGGCCGTGAGTACCAGACCCTTCCGCACCACCCCCCGTCACCCCGCGCACCCGGTGGTGGACGTCAGTGTCCTCGTTCCTGCCAAGGACGAAGCAGGCAACCTGACGCTCTTCCTCGAGCTGTGCGACGAGATGATTCGTGCGCAGTCGGCGCGCTACGAAGTCCTCATCATCGATGACGGCTCCACCGACGGTAGTTGGGCACTCCTGCAGGAGCTGCGGAGCCGCTTCAGCTTTCTGCGTCCCGTGCGCCACCGCGCACAGCGGGGCATCGCGGAGGCGCTGCGCACCGGCTACCTGCACGCCCACGGACAGGTCTTGGTGTTCTATCCGGCCGACTTGCAGTTCAAGCCGGAGGATATCCCGAGTCTCGTCGGCCCAATCTTGGCTGGCGACTCCGACATGGTCACCGGCTTCAAGCAGGGCAAGTACGAGAAAGCGTTCGTCTCGCGCATCTACAACCGGCTCAGCCGGACGCTGTTTCATGTTCCCGTCCGCGACCTGAACAACGTGAAGGCGTATCGTCGGGAAATCATGGCCTCGTTGCCCATGCGCCCCGACTTCCATCGCTACATGATCGTGATGGCGGCCGCCGAGGGATTCACGGTCACCGAAGTACCCATCCCGCTGTACGCCCGCCACAGCGGTCGCTCGAAGTTCGGCCTCTCGCGCATTCCCATTGGTGTGCTCGACATGCTCGCCGTGTGGTTCGAGCTCCGCTTCGGGCAGAAGCCACTTCTTGCCTTTGGCATGCTCGGCGCGGCGCTGTTCGCGATTGGCACGATGGCCGGCCTTGGCGCGCTGGGGTGGCTGCTCGTCACGGGCGTCGGACAACGGTGGGCGTGGACGCTCATTCAGACCTGTCTGCTGCTCGGCTCCATCTTTTTCGCCACCGGCCTACTCGGTGAGCAAATCGCCCAGCAACGCGCCGAGGTCCGTGAACTACGCCGTGAGCTCGACGAGTTGGCGACGCGGGCGGCTGAGGCCGACGACGACGCGGACGTCGAGCGCGACACGCGCTGATGCGATCGCCCGCGCGGTCGTCCGCGGCGAGTCAGACACCACGCGTTCTCTTCGTCACCCACAACGTGCCGCGTCAAGCGGGCGATGTGGCGGGATCATTCGTGCTTCGCTTGGCGGTCGCGCTCCAGGCCGCCGGAGCACGCGTTGAGATCATCGCACCAGGCGCCGCCGGGCTCGGGACCGTTGACACCCTCGAGGGGGTGCGCATCCAACGCGTGCGCTACGCCGCCGATGAGCGCATGACGCTGGCCTACTCGGGAACGATGGTCGAGGCGGTGCGCGGAAGTTGGAGTGGTCGACTCGCCCTCCTACAGCTACTCTGGCATTTGCGCCGAGCCACGCAGCGGACATTGGCCACGGCCAGACGCGCCGGCGATCCGTTCACTCACGTGCATGCGCACTGGTGGTTCCCCGCCGGTCTCGCGCTCTGGCGCGGCCTCGGCCCTCACGCACCGCCGCTCATCATTACCATGCACGGCTCCGATGTGCGCCTCGCCGAGAAGACGACGGTGGCACATCCCGTGATGCGCGCCGTGCTCGCCGGCGCGTGGCAGAGCACCGCGGTGTCATCATGGTTGGCCGACACCGCGCATCGCATCGCGCCAGCGGCGAATATCGCCATCGCACCGATGCCGGTCGATGACCGGCTCTTCGCCCACACGGCAAACACCGCCGGCGACGAGCGAGCGGGGGTGCTGTTCGTCGGTCGACTGAATGCGCAGAAGGGAATCGCGGATTTGCTCGAGGCCATGGCCGATGCGCGTCTCGCGAAGATCCCGATCACTATCGTCGGCGACGGGCCCGATCGGGCCGAACTCGAAGCGTTTGCAGCCGCGCGGGGGATGCTCGATCGCATCACCTGGCACGGAACCGTGCGACCGGAAGCACTGGTTCCGCTCTATCGGTCGGCCGCCCTCGTCGCCATGCCATCGCGACAGGAAGGGCTCGGCTTGGTTGCCGTTGAAGCGCAACTGTGCGCCACACCCGTGGTGGCGTATGCGGAAGGCGGTCTGCTCGATGTCGTGCGACCAGAGCACGGCGGAACGCTCGTGACGGCTGGCGACCGCGGGGCGCTGGCGACCGCGATTGACCGTTTGGTGCACGACGCCGACGCCCGTGAGCAAGCGGGCGCGCAGGCCCTCGCCTTCATGCAGGCGCGCTTCACTCCCCACGCCGTCGCTGAGCAGTACCTCGCCATCTACCGAGACGCGCTCGCGTGAACATTCGCAGCGTGCTTCGCTCACCCGTGGCGCGGCTGGTCATGCTCCTCGTGGCCTTTACCTCACTCGGTTGGGCCTTTGCCGACCAGTGGCGCGAGCTCCAGCGGAGCATGGCCACAGCGTCGCACGACGTGGTGCTCGACTGGCGTTGGATTGCGCTCGCGAGTGTGATTGTGCTCGCGACGTACGCGCTGCTGGTGCAAAGCTGGCGAATGCTGCTCGCCGAGTGGGGAGGCCAGCTGCGATACAGCCAGGCTGTGCAAATCTGGACCATCTCAAACTTGGGAAAGTGGATTCCCGGGAAGATTTGGCAGGTCAGCGCGATGAGCCTGATGGCGCGCGACGCCGGCGTCAGCGGGGTCGGCGCCGCCGGCGCGGCCATCCTTGGAACGGTGCTGAATATCGGGGCCGGCTTTGGGGTCGCGGCGTTTACCGCGGCCGACGGTCTCGACGCCCTCAAGCCCGGCCTACGGCGCATCGCCTTAGCGCTTACCGTGGTCTTCATCCTTGGCGTGGCGGCGCTGCCTCGCGTACTGCCGCTCCTCCTCGCCCGCTTCGCGAAGTGGCGCGGTGTGGCCATCGACCATCAGGCGCTGTCTCATCGCACCGTGTGGACGGCGACCGCCATCAACACCGCGTCCTGGCTACTGTATGGACTGGCCTTCGCCTGCTTTTCGAGAGGCGTAACGCCCGGCGTCAGTGGCGATCCCACCGCGTTCATCGCAGTTTACACGGCTTCGTACCTGCTCGGGTATTTGGTTCTGTTTTCCCCCGGCGGGCTGGGATTTCGCGAGACCGCCTTGGTTGCCCTGATGGTCGCGCTGGGTATGTCCAGTATCGGTGATGCCGCGATCTTGAGCGTGGCGTCCCGGGTATGGATTCTGGTGCTTGAGGTGCTCCCTGGCCTCGTCAGTCTCTTCCTTCTCTCGCCACTGCAACGCACCGCGCTCCGACGATCCGGTTGATCCTCCGATTGTCGAGTCGGCGTTTTCCGTAACCAACTCCTTCATGGCTCGAATCGACGCGCCGACTCCAGCGAACGCCCCCCGTCAGCAGTTCCTGGTGGCCGCGGCTGTCTGCGTACTCGCCACGATGCTGCTGGCTTGGCCCGCGCTCGGCGGCGCCTTCCTCGTGAATCCGAACTCCGACCAGTACATCGCCGGATATTCGTTTCGCGAGTTTGCCGCCCGCTCACTCCGCGACGGCCAGGGCTTCCCGCTGTGGAACCCGTATCAGTTCGGCGGCATGCCGTATGTCGCGGCCATGCACGGCGACATTTTCTATCCGACCTTCCTGCTGCGGCTGATTCTCCCCACCGACGTCGCCATGACGTGGGGATTCGTCCTGCACATGATGCTGGCGGGGGTGTTCACCTTCGGCTTCTTGCGAGCCGCCGGCGTCCGCTTTCATGCGGCGTGCCTTGGTGCGGTTGCGTACCTGCTGAGCGGCGCGATGGCGTCGTATGCCTCGCCGGGGCACGATGGAAAGCTGTTCGTCAGCTCACTTCTGCCCGCGGCGCTCTGGGCGCTCACGCTCGGCATGCGCGATGGGCGCCGCGCCGCATGGGGCGCCCTCGCCGTCGTGGTCGGGCTGGGTGTGCTCTCGCCGCACCCGCAGCTGCTGCAGTACATGCTGCTCATGAGCGGCGCGTACGCGCTGTTTCTCGCCGTTAAGCCCGAACTCGTCACGTCCGATGCCGGTCCCGTGGCGCCCTCGTCGGCGCCCGTTAAGCGGCTCGGCCTCGCCCTTGGGTCAGTCATCCTGGGCGCGCTAATCGGCGCGATTCAGTACCTCCCGGTGAAGGAGTACGTGGCTTGGTCTCCACGAGCAGGCGGCAAGGGCTACGACTACGCGACCAGCTTTTCGTTTCCGCTTGAAGAAACGATCAACATGTATTTGCCCCAGTTCTCCGGGATTCTGGACAACTACTGGGGCCGAAACGGCATCCACTTTCACAGCGAGTACATCGGGGCCAGCGTCCTGGTGCTCGCGCTCTTTGCCTTCGGCGGCGGACTGTTGAATCGCCATCGCGGCCAAGCGTGGTTCTGGCTCGCCACACTCGTCGTGTCGCTGCTCTGGGCCTGGGGCGGCAATACGCCGTTCTACCAGCTCGTTTACGCGGTCGTCCCCGGCACCAAGTTCTTCCGGGCCCCCAGCACCATTTTGTACGTCTCAGCCTTCTCCTTCGCCGTGCTTGCCGCCTTCGGGGCGGAACGCGTGCTGGCAGGGAAGGGGACCACCCGCTACGCGCTGGGGTGGGTGCTGTTCGCCTTGATCGTTGCCGGCCTCGCAACCGCTGGCGGCTTTACGAATCTGGCGCTCTCCATTTTGGGCGATGCGCGCGGTGACGCCATCGAAGCCAATGCGACGAACGTCATCGTGGGCGCGTGGCGGTCAGCGGCGGTCGTGCTGGTGACGGTTGGCGTGATGATCGCGATCGCGCGGAACGCACTCTCTGGCGCCATGGCCGGCTGGGTCCTCGCAGCCATCGTCGCGCTCGATCTCTGGAGCGTCGAGCGCCACTACTGGACGTTCTCGGCGCCGGCGAGCCAGCTATACGCCGAAGACGACATCATCCGGTTTCTCAAGAAAGAGCCGCAACCTGGCCGAGTGATTGCACTTCCGCTCGGCGAGAACATGGCACCTCACGACCCGTTTGTGCTTGGTGACGCCCTCATGCACCACGGCATCCGTGGCGTGCTGGGGTATCACGGAAACGAGCTGGGCCGCTACCAGGAGCTATACGGTAAGAACGAAGGCTTCCAGTCGGTGGCCAATCCGAACTTCTGGTCGCTAGCCAACGCGCGATACTTCTATACCAACGCGCCGGGCGTGCCATTTCAAGGAGCCAAGTTGGTGGCGGGTCCTGTCCGGAATGCCGCGGGCACGATGACCTATTTGTATGAGCTGCCCGGCGACCACCCGGCCGCCTGGGTGACGCCCATGATGGTGAAGCTGGACGACCCGACGGCCAAAGCGACCGTGCTCAACCCGCTATTCGACGTGAAGCGGGTCGCCATTTTCGATTCCAGCGCGGCGGTCCAAGCGCAACCGGTAAACTCTCCGCTCCCCGAGCCGGTCCCATTTGGAGTGACCGTTTCCAAGTACGCGCCGGGTGATATTGCGCTCGAGCTCGATGGGCCGGCGCCAGCTGGGAGCGCCCTCGTTGTCTCCGAAAACTACTATCCCGGCTGGACAGCAACGGTGGATGGCAAGCCGCTCACCGTCAGCCGCGTCGACTTCACGCTCATGGGTATCGCCCTTCCGACTGGCGCCAAGAAGGTCACATTGCACTTCGATAGCGCCCCATACCACACCGGCAAACTGCTTACGCTGCTTGCACTTGGAGTGTCGCTCCTCGGGTGGATTCTCGGCGCAGTACTCGACCGTCGTCGGGGCGGCACCACGCCGTCCATCGCGCCGTCAGCGACTGCCTAAGAGACGCCACATGCGAATGAAGACCCCCGCGAGAGGCGCCCTCGCTGTTGGAGAAAAGGCGCTCGTCATCGTACCCACGTACAACGAGAGCGAGAACGTCACGCGCATCGTTCCGCTCATTCTGGCGCAGGACCCGCGCATTGAAGTGCTCGTCGTCGACGACAACTCGCCAGACGGCACCGGCAAGCTCGCCGACGAAATGGCGGAGGCCGATGCGCGCGTGCATGTGCTACATCGCCCTGGCAAGCAGGGGCTGGGGCGCGCTTATCTCGCCGGTTTTGAATGGGCCCTCGCGCGGGACTACGGTTTCATTTTCGAGATGGACGCGGACTTCTCGCACGATCCAGCTCACTTGCCCGAGTTTCTCGCCGCCGTCCAGGACGCCGACCTGGTCCTTGGCTCGCGCTATCGCGACGGCAAGGTCACGGTCGTGAACTGGCCGATGACCCGCCTGATGCTCTCATACGGCGCCAACATCTATGCGCGCGCCGTCACGGGCATGCACCTCGGCGACGGCACGGGTGGCTTCAAGTGCTTCCGTCGACGCGTGCTCGAGGCCATTCCGCTCGATCAGGTGCGGTCGAACGGATACGCGTTCCAGATCGAAATGAGCTTTCGCGCGTGGAAACGAGGCTTCCGGATCGCCGAGATTCCCATCGTCTTCCATGACCGCACGGAAGGGGAATCGAAGATGTCCAAGGGGATCGTGCGTGAGGCCATTCTGATGGTCTGGCGTCTTCGGTGGTGGGCGATCACCGGTCGCGCCTAACCCATTAAGCGAACTCATCCATAAGGATTTTTGGGGAAGACAGGGCTCTGTGAACAGCAAAGATTTGTGCGGTCTCCCGTTTACCAAGATGACCGGCTCGGGGAACGACTTTGTCTTCTTCGACGGTCGAGTGGTATCCGCGGCCCTCGTCACCCAAACCGAAGCCATCACGGCTATCTGCAATCGGTACAACGGTGTAGGAGCCGACGGTCTGGTGGTGCTCGAACCCGTGGATGGTGAAGCCGACGTCCGCATTCTGTATTTCAACAGCGATGGATCGCCGGCAGATTTGTGTGGCAACGCCACGTTGTGCTCCACGGCGCTTGCCGCCGAAGTGGGGCTCGCCGACGCCAACGCGATGCGACTGACGACTGGCGCGGGCATTATTCCGAGCCGGCTGGCGCTGACCGACTCGGGCAAACTTCCAGAGATCGACTTTCGCCCGGTCACCGACATCCGTCCGGAGATGCCCATTTCACCGGGGCCGGGCGAACTGCGTATCGGCTACGCCACCGCCGGCATCCCGCACTTGGTGATTCTGTGCGAGGACGCCGAGTCCGCGGACTTGGGTGGGCGTGGCCCCGGACTGCGGTGGGATCCAAGCACCGGGCCGGCTGGCGCGAACGTGAACTGGGTCTCGGCACGTCCCGATGGGCGGTGGCGGTATCGCACCTTCGAGCGTGGAGTGGAAGGCGAGACCCTCGCGTGTGGGACCGGCGCCGTCGCCACCGCCGTGCTGCTGACCGCCTGGGGGCTCGCCACGGGGCCATCCGTCACCATTCGAACGTCCTCCGGCCGCGACCTGTCGGTACGCCTGGAAGCGGCCGCCGGCGGATACCAGCCGACGCTGCGCGGCGAGGGTCGCGTGGTTTTCCGGGGCACGCTTGGCGCGCTGGGATAGCCGAGGCGGCAGGAGATCGCTCACCGCCGGCTCATCAAACGGCAGTCCACTGGACTGGGTCAACGAGAGGTGCCGAGTGAGGATAGCGGCCTGAGGAGGGTGCGATAGGTCGACAGGATGAGGGGACGCGATGTCAGCGCAGCTGGCGTCGCGTCCTTTTTTTGCGCCCGGAGCGACATCACAAATTCACGGCATTCACACGCAGACGGAGCCAGAGAAGACATCACAACCAGATCTAGTCCACATCAAACTGGCTCCGACTGGTCCGTGATCACCACACAAAACATGGCTGCCAACACAATGAAATCACCCAGAATCCAGCTCGTCTCGCGCACCACGGACACCGAAAAGCTGGCCAGTTGGCGCACCATTCTGTTGCTCATCCAATAGATCGATTTTGGATGTGGAGAGGTGGACAGACTGGAGATTCGTGAGCGTTGGACAACTTTCCGGCAAGCATGTTGCAAGCCAAAGTGCTTACTGACATATAGTTAGCAGTAGCCACCTCACACGGATGACGTATCCGCACGATTGTTTCCCACAGTTATCCACCATAGTTAGTTTACATAACATGTATTATGCGCATTTGCTGGCGCTGATTTGCACACTCCCCGTCGTCATTCCAAACCATTGTGATCGTTCGCTACGGCTCAGGTTCGCCGATCACAAAACAAAAGCGGCACGATCCAAATGTGGATCGTGCCGCTCAACTCAAACCGACGTCGCGATCGCGCGAACGGCCGCCAGATTACGGCACGATC
>APMI01014242.1_pt1 | contig 11023 bp, 12 predicted proteins | sample 667938 | NCBI WGS metagenome assembly APMI01 (sample SAMN01084076, study PRJNA167559) | wastewater metagenome | biome: Wastewater | place: Denmark: Ejby Moelle, Odense | collected 2011-11-28 | reverse complement strand
AGGGGCCGGGGACGTCCTGCTGGAGTTCGCGTAGCGCCGGGGACGTCCTGCCGGAGTTCGAGTAGGGGCCGGGGACGCCTGCCGGAGTTCGAGCAGGGACCGGGGACGTCCTGCCGGAGTTCGAGCAGGGGCCGGGGGACGTCCTGCTGGAGTTCGAGCAGGGCCGCGAAAGGCCCGGACTAGGCTGACCGGGTGACCTCGCAGTCGAGCAGGGGGGGCGGCCCGGCCGCCGTGAGTGATCGGGTACTCACCGTGCCCAACGCCCTGTCCGCCCTGCGCCTCGTCGGGGTCCCGGTGTTTCTCTGGCTGCTGCTGCGCGGACACGACGGGTGGGCCCTCACGGTGCTCGCGCTGTCGGGGGTGACCGACTACCTCGACGGCAAGATCGCGCGGACGTACCATCTCGAGTCGCGCGTCGGCCAGCTGCTCGACCCCATCGCCGACCGGCTCTACATCGTCAGCACGCTAGCCGGACTGGCCTGGCGCGAGATCATCCCGTGGTGGCTCCTGGCCGTGCTCCTGGGGCGCGACCTCCTGCTCGTCGGGTTGATGTTCCTGTTGCGCCACAGGGGGATCATCGGCCTGCCCGTGCACTTCGTCGGCAAGGCGGCGACGTTCAACCTGCTGTACGCCTTCCCGACGATCCTGCTGGGCCAGCAGCCCGGGCTCGTCGGGCAGGTGGCCCTGCCCATCGGCTGGGCGTTCGCCTGGTGGGGAGTGTTGCTGTACTGGCTCGCCGGGGTCCTGTATGCCGTGCAGGCGCGGCGCATCCTGGCCACCCGAAGCACGCTGCAACCGGGGGACTGATGGCCCCGCGGCGCGTCGACGAGTCCATGGCCCTGCTCAACGAGGTCATGAACACCCCCCTGGACCCCAGCTACGCCGCCGCGGCGCAGCGGCGTAGGGCCATCGGCCTGCCCGGGGCAACTCGCACCGGCACGCTGGCGGTGTTCGTCATCCTCGCCGTCGTCGCGTTCCTCTTCGTCGTCGCCGCGCTTAACCTGCGGGCGACTCGCACCGTCGTCGGGGCGGCTCGGGCCGAACTCATCGGTCAGATCGAGACGCGTCAGCGCGAAGGCGACGAGCTGGCGGCCAAAGCCACCGAACTTCAGGCGCAGGTGGCGGCCGCCCAGACCGCCGCCCTCGGCGGACCAGGCCTGCTCGCGCAGGTGGCCGCGCTCGAGTTGGCCAGCGGGTCGGTAGCGGTCACCGGCCCCGGCCTGCAGGTGAGCCTCGATGACGCTCCGGGGGCCGCAGCCGCCGGGAACGACCCACGCGATCAGGGCGCTCCGAACCCCGGGCGGGTCACCGCCCTGGACCTTCAGGTCGCCGCGAACGGGCTGTGGTTCGCCGGGGCCGAGGCCGTCTCGATCAACGGCCAGCGGCTGACGACCCACTCGGCGATCAGGTTCGCCGGCCAGGCCATCCTCGTCGACTTCCGTCCCTTGGCCCCGCCCTACGTTTTGTCGGCGATCGGCGACCCGACCCGGCTGCCCGCGGCGTTCGGGTCCTCGACGGCCGGCAGTTACCTCAAAGCGCTGCGGGACAACTACAAGATCCGGGCCGAGGTGACCACGGCGGACAAGCTCACTCTCCCCGGCGTCTCGCCAGCCACCCTGCGGTATGCCGCGCCCGCACCGACCGGCATACCCTCGTCTTCGACCCCCTCCACCCGGGCCGCACCGTCGGGCTCGGGCTCGACCCTGACGACGAGGACGACACCGTGATCCCCGCACTCGGACTGGCCGTCGGCATCGTCGTCGGTCTCGTCCTGCACCCGACGGTCCCGCTGTGGCTCCAGCCTTACCTGCCGCTGGCCGTCATCGCCGCTCTCGACGCGGTTTTCGGTGGGCTGCGCGCCGTGCTCGACGGGATCTTCAACGACAAGGTCTTCGTCGTGTCGTTCCTGTCCAACGTCCTCGTCGCCGCGCTCATCGTGTTCCTCGGCGATCAACTCGGGGTGGGCTCACAGCTGTCGACCGGGGTCGTCGTCGTCCTCGGCATCCGGATCTTCTCCAACGTCGCCGCCATCCGGCGGCACCTCTTCAAGGCCTGAACATGATCGAGACAGACGGCCACGAGCCGACGGTTCCGCCGGCCGAGGACGTGGACCGCGCTCGGACTTGGCGGCGGCTGCGCCGGATGGCTGCGCCGCGAGCGACGAAGGCCAACGCCCTCGCGCTCCTGCTCGCGATCAGCCTCGGGTTCGCCATCGCCACGCAGATCCGCCAGAACCAGGCCGCCGGGTTGGCCAACCTGCGCCAGGACGAGCTGGTGCGGGTGCTCGACGACCTGACCCAGCGATCGGCGCGACTCGACCAGCAGGTCCGTGACCTGCAAGCCCAGCGCGACCGGTTGACCTCGGGCAACGACAGCTCCACCGAGGTCGCCGCGGCAGCTCAGCGTCGTCTCGACCAGCTCGGCCTGCTCGCGGGCACGGTCAAGGCCCAGGGCCCGGGCATCCGGCTGACCATCGACGACCCCTCGCGAACGGTGAAGTCGACGCTGCTGCTCGACGTCCTGCAGGAGTTGCGGGACGCCGGGGCCGAGGTCGTCCAGATCGGTGCGGTGCGGGTCGTCGCTGGCTCGTCCTTCGCCGACGTGCCCGGGCCGACAGTCACCCTCGACGGGCAGTCCCTGGACCGGCCGTTCGTCGTCCTGGCGATCGGTGACAGCCAGACCCTGGCCACTGCGCTGGCCATTCCCGGGGGAATCGTCGACACGGTGCGCCGCAGCGGAGCCTCGGCTCGGATCGAGCAGGTCGCGGCGCTGCGGATCGACGCGCTTCGCGCCCCGACCCAGCCCCGGTTCGCCCAACCCGTTGCCCCGGCATCCGCGAGCCCGACGAAGTAGGGTCGTCTGCGGCATCGTTAGCCACCGACCGAGCGAGGAGCGTCATGACCGAACTGACCTACCCCGAGGACCTCCGGTACACCTCCGACCACGAGTGGGTCCGGGTGATCGAGGGCGGGCGAGTGCGGATCGGGATCACCGACTACGCCCAAAACGCGCTCGGCGACGTCGTGTACGTCTCGCTACCCGAGGTGGGCACCACGGTCGCCGACGGCGATGTCTGCGGCGAAGTCGAGTCGACCAAGTCGGTCAGCGACGTCTACTCGCCGCTGGCCGGCGACGTCACGGCCGTCAACGAGGCCCTCGACGCCGCGCCGGAACTCATCAACAGCGACCCGTACGGCGAGGGCTGGATGTTCGAGCTGGCCCTGGCGGACCCGGCGACCGCCGAGGCGTTGCTTGACGTCACGGCATACCGCGAGACGCTCGGGTAGCCCCTGCCTGCCGCGCCGACCTGGCTGCCGGGGGACCGAATGCCCTATTCTGCCTGGACGGTCGGCTCGGCTCCGGCACTGGCCGCCTACGCCGGGCGGATGTCTCCCGCCCCCTCCCGGCCCGATTGGAGATCGAACGCACATGACGGACCACCCCAGCCGCCCGCCGGCGCCGAGACCCGGCGAGCCGACGACGATGCGCTTTCGGGGGCTGGGGGAGCACGAGGCAGTCGACCACGAGCGCGGCCTGTCTACCGAGGACGAGGCGACCATTCAGGCCCTGCGCCCAGGCACGGCCCTGCTCGTCGTCCTGCGTGGTCCGAACAACGGCGCGCGGTTCCTCCTCGATGACGACGAAGTGAGCTCGGGGCGCCACCCGGACAGCGACATCTTCCTCGACGACGTGACCGTCTCGCGCAAGCACGCCGTGTTCCGCCGCGAGGAGCACGGGTATGCCGTGCGCGACGTCGGATCGCTCAACGGCACCTACGTCAACCGCGCCTCGGTCGACGAGGCGACGCTGCGCAACGGCGACGAGGTGCAGATCGGCAAGTACCGCTTCGTCTACTACGTGGGCTGACCCGCACCCGTGCCGCGTCGCAAGGGCCTGACCATCGGGGCCGTGCTGTCCACCCTGCGGGAGCAGTTTCCCGACCTGACGATCTCCAAGATCCGCTTCCTCGAGTCGCAGGGGCTGCTCAACCCGGCCCGGACACCCTCGGGCTATCGCACCTACTCCGCGGCTGACGTCGAACGGCTGCGCTACATCTTGTCGGCTCAGCGGGACCGGTTCTGGCCGCTCAAGGTCATCCGAGAGGCTCTCGACGCACTCGAACGCGGCCTCGAGCCGGCCGAGGCCGAGGGATCCGGCCGGCCCGTGCCGCCCCGAGTGGTCGAAGACCCCGACGTTCCGCAAGCGAGCGCCTTGGCCGCCCCGAGCCAGCTGCGTCTGACCGAATCGGAACTGGTGACCTCGGCGGGCCTGGACGAGCAGACCTGGACGGCGCTGCAGACTTTCGGCCTGGTGCGCCCGGATCACGCCGGGCACTTCGACGACGACGACCTCGCCGTCGCGACCGCCGCCGCCGCGTTGGCGGCATACGGCGTCGAACCCCGCCACCTGCGGTCGTTCCGCACGGCGGCCGACCGAGAGGTCGGGCTGGTCCAGCAGATCGTCATCCCCGCTAGGGCGGCGGGGCGGCGCAGCGCAGAACGTGTGGACCCTACGGCCGACGTGCTCCACCACTGCCTCGCGCTGCATGCCGCCCTGGTGCGCTCGGCCCTACGGCACTGACCAGGACCCGGGACGAGGACCGACATGCCCGTCGGGCCTACGTCCGGGCTTTCGCAACCGGGCCGCGCCCCCTGCGGCCCGTCGGCACGGGTCGAGCGTGGTGACGTGGCCCCCGACACGGTGTCGATCACGGCCGACAGGTCGTCGTCGGACATCGCCCGGAACGCCCGATCGAACAGGTTCAACGCCGCCAGGCGAGTCTTCGCCTCGGCGCACCAGGCTACCGGCGGGCGTCCTCAGCCCGGGGAACTGGTGAGTGGGTCCCAGGCCAAGGTGGTGAACGTGGAGAACGCGCCGTCTCGGATCCGAACGGTCAATCTCGGCTTGACGCCCTTGATCGGTGCACCGTCGAGCCCGTAGGCGAACGGGCCCGTCGGCCACGGCTTGGTCGTCACCGCCCCGTCGCCGAGCTTCGAGCGCAGGTCGGCAAGCAGGGTGGTCCAGGCGGTTCGCGCCTCTGCGGTGAGGTGCCACCGATGGTCGAAGTTGTCGACTGCGGCCACCAACGCGGAGATGCTCGGCGAATCCGTGGCGATGAGCTGCAGGAGGCCGACGGGATGGTCGGCGACGGCGCCGGACGGATCGGCTGGGGTCGCCGACACCGACGTGACGGTGTCACGCACGACGACGTTCCCCGGCAACTGGATGTCGACATCGATCTGTGTACCAGCCGGACCGCGAACAGTTGCGTCCATGTCCGTGCCACCGAGTTGGCGGGCGGTGGTCGGTGAGCGGAGATCCCACTTCACCGTGGACTCCTTCGTTGCGTCGTGGGAACAGGCACTGCCCAGCGAGACCAGGGCGGCCACGACCATGAGCCCCGCTCGACGTCGACAACAGCTCACTCGAATCCCACCGCTCACCCGTTTCCCGCGCCGCAGTCGGCCCCGAGGTCGACGTCCCGCGACATGATGATGTCATCGATCCGGTGAACGAGGCGGTACTGCTCGATGAGCCGCGACGTCCCCGCCAACACCGGCTGCGATGTCGAGGAGGCAGTGAAGTGACGCGGCTCGGTCCCACGATCGCATGGGTGCTTGACTCGGATCCGGCGATCAGGTGGCAGGTGCTCCGTGACGTGCTGGGCCGCGCGCACCGTCGCGGTGGGTCACGCTGCGAGCGATGCGCGTCCTGCGGTGGTGGGACGCTCAGCGCTAGGGACTGTGCCACCGTCATCGACCGCGTCGAACGTCTCGGCGCGAGCTCAGCGCGGCAAACCGGACGAGGTGGAGGAGTACCGTGAGGGGGTGATCGAGGTCGACGTGCTCGGCGTGCGGGTCGAGATGCCCACCAATCAGCCGATCGTCCTGTTACGGGAACGCACCGGCGCTCGGCACCTCCCGATCTGGATCGGCGCCGCCGAGGCGACGGCCATCGCCTACGCCCAACAAGGCGTCGTGCCGCCCCGACCGCTGACCCACGACCTGCTCAGGGACGTCCTCGATGCCCTCGGGCAACGGCTCACCCGGGTGCGGGTCGACGAGCTCAAGGACAAGGTCTTCTACGCGACGCTCGAGGTCGGCGAGATCGAGATCTCCGCGCGACCGTCGGATGCCATCGCCCTGGCCCTGCGCACCGGCTCGCCGATCCTCGTGGCCGAGCAGGTCTTCGACGACGCCGGGATCGTCGTGGCACCCGAAGAGGACGACGAGGTCGAGCGTTTCCGGGAGTTCCTCGACCAGATCACCCCCGAGGACTTCGATGATCTCGAACCCCGAGGAGAGCAGGACTCAACCTCAAGTTGAGGTTGATGGTGGCTGTGTGACATATGAGAAAGCGGCGTGTCGCACTCGACCGATGATTGACGGTGAGGTGCCAGGCCCGTACCGTCGGTGCCAGGCAAAACACGACGATGTAGTTACGACCAGGGATTCCGGCACAACGCAGGCCATGTACACCCCGTACGGCAGGCGGTCCGGAGGTCACGGCCCCAGGAGGCACCCGTGAGTGGCACCGACGCCGACCAGCGTCCCGCGCACGTCGCAACGACGCACGTCGCAACGAGTGGCCAGGGGATGCTCTTCTCGGACGACTTGCCGCAACTGAGTGAGGACCTCGGCTACCGGGGGCCGACCGCCTGCCGAGCCGCCGGCATCACGTACCGGCAACTGGACTACTGGGCCCGCACCGGCCTGGTCGAGCCGTCTGTCCGCAGCGCCACCGGCTCGGGCACTCAGCGTCTCTACGGCTTTCGCGACATCCTCGTGCTCAAGGTCGTCAAGCGCCTGCTGGACACCGGCGTCTCCCTCCAGCAGATCCGCACCGCGGTGACCCAACTGCGCGAGCGCGGTGTGGAGGATCTCGCCCAGATCACGTTGATGAGCGACGGCGCCTCGGTCTACGAGTGCACCTCGGCCGACGAGGTTATCGACCTGCTCCAGGGCGGGCAGGGCGTCTTCGGCATCGCCGTCGGGCGGGTGTGGCGCGAGGTCGAGGGTTCGCTGGCCGAGTTGCCGAGCGAGCGGGCCGACGAGGAGGAGACCGAGTCCGCCCCGGCGGCCGGGGACGAGCTCGGCGCGCGCCGGGCCGCCCGGCTGATGGCCTGATCTGGCCCTGCGCCTGGTAGATTCGCCCCGGCCGATCACCCCACGCGGGAGAGCCCTCTCGGACCTTGGACCGGGAGGCGCCGAAGGGGCAACCTCCCCGGAACCTCTCAGGCGCCAGGACCGCGCGGGCAGGCAACTCTGGAGGCGTGCCGACAGAGGGGGAGCGACGCCAGCACGCCCACCCCGGAGGACCCCATGGCCTCGTCCCACCCCGCCGATATCCCCGAGTTCGTCGACCGGCACATCGGTGTCTCCGACGCCGACCTCGCCGAGATGCTCGCCGTCGTCGGCTACCCCTCGCTCGACGCGCTCGTCGATGCGGCCCTGCCCGGCGCCATTCGGATGGCCGAACCGCTCACCCTGGCTCCCGGCGCGTCCGAGGCGGCCGTGCTCGAGGAGTTGCGCGAACTGGCCGACCGCAACCTCGTGCAGCGCTCGATGATCGGCCTGGGCTACTACGGCACGGTCACTCCGCCCGTGGTGCTGCGCAAGGTCCTGGAAAACCCGGCGTGGTACACGGCATACACGCCGTACCAACCGGAGATCTCCCAGGGCCGCCTCGAGGCGCTGCTGAACTTCCAGACCGCCGTCTCCGACCTCACCGCCTTGCCGGTGGCCGGCGCGTCGTTACTCGACGAGGGCACCGCCGCCGCCGAGGCGATGACGCTCATGCGCCGCAGCGTGCGCGGCCGACCGGATGCGGTGCTCCTCGTCGACGCCGACGTCTTCCCGCAGACCCTTGCGGTGGTGCGGACCCGGGCGCTGCCGCTGGGCTTGCCGGTCGTCGTCGCGCCGCTGCACGACGTGGACTCTCCGGAAGCGCTGCGCGCCGCGGCCGGGGACCGGGACGTCTTCGGGGTGCTTGTCCAGTACCCGGGGGCCGGCGGGCAGGTCCACGACTGGGCGCGACTCGCCGAGGTCGCCCACGAGCACGGGGCGCTGGTCACCGCGGCCGCCGACCTGCTCGCCCTGACACTGCTGCGCCCCCCGGGAGAGTGGGGCGCGGACGTGGCCGTCGGCACCAGCCAGCGGTTCGGCGTGCCGATGGGCTACGGCGGCCCGCACGCCGGGTACCTCGCGGTCCGGCACGGCCTCGAGCGCAGTATGCCGGGCCGGCTCGTCGGACTGTCCGTCGACGCCGACGGGGCACCGGCGCACCGACTGGCCTTGCAGACCCGGGAGCAGCACATCAGGCGCGAGAAGGCCACCTCGAACATCTGCACCGCGCAGGTCCTGCTCGCGGTCATCGCCAGCATGTATGCCGTCTGGCACGGGCCGTCCGGCCTGGCCGCGATCGCCCGGCGGGTGCACGAATACGCCGGGGCGCTGGCCGCTGGGCTGGCCGCCGGCGGGGTGCAGGTGCTGACGTCCACGCCGTTCGACACGGTGTCGGTGCGGGTGCCGGGGCGCGCCCACGAGATCCAGGCGGCCTGCGGGCGCGCTGGGGTCAACATCTGGCGGATCGACTCCGACACTGTGTCGATCAGCTGCGACGAGACGACGACCGAGGACGACCTGCGCGCCGTCTGGGGGGCCTTCGGCGTGCCGGCGAGGTCGCTCACGGACCCCACCGAGCCGGCCTGGCCGGCCGGACTGGGGCGGACCTCGCCGTACCTGCGGCACGCGGTGTTCCACGACCACCACAGCGAGACGGCGATGCTGCGCTACCTGCGCAAGCTGTCGGACCGCGACTTCGCCCTCGACCGCGGGATGATTCCGCTCGGCTCGTGCACGATGAAGCTCAACGCGACGACCGAGATGGAGGCCATCACCTGGCCGGAGTTCGCGCAGCTACACCCCTTCGCGCCGACCGATCAGACCGAAGGCATCCGCGAGCTCATCGACCAACTCGCCGGGTGGCTCGCCGAGATCACCGGCTACGACGCGGTGTCCCTGCAGCCGAACGCCGGCTCTCAGGGCGAGCTGGCCGGACTCATGGCGATCGCGGCATACCATCGGGCCAGCGGCGGGGGCCACCGCGACGTGTGTCTCATCCCCTCCAGCGCGCACGGGACGAACGCTGCTTCGGCGGTCATGGCCGGGCTACGGGTCGTCGTCGTGGCCACGACCGAGGGCGGCGACGTCGACCTGGCGGACCTGCGGGCCAAGATCGATGCCCACCGCGACACCCTCGCCGCGGTCATGGTGACCTACCCCTCGACGCACGGGGTGTTCGAACAGGGCATCACCGAGCTGTGCGAGCTCGTCCATGCCGCCGGAGCCCAGGTGTATGTCGACGGGGCGAACCTCAACGCGCTCGTCGGGCTCGCCCAGCCGGGGCGGTTCGGCGCCGACGTGTCGCACCTGAACCTGCACAAGACGTTCTGCATCCCGCACGGCGGGGGCGGTCCCGGCGTCGGTCCGGTGGCCGTGCGCAGTCACCTCGCGCCGTACCTGCCCAACCATCCGCTCGTGCCCGAAGCCGGCCCGGCCACTGGGATCGGCCCGGTGTCGTCGGCGCCGTTCGGGTCGGCGAACATCCTGCCGATCTCGTGGGCCTACATCAGGCTCATGGGCGGGGCCGGCCTGACCCGGGCGACCCAGGTGGCCATCCTCAACGCGAACTACATCGCCCGGCGCCTCGACCCGCACTACCCGGTGCTGTTCACCGGGGCCGGCGGACTGGTCGCCCACGAGTGCATCCTCGACCTGCGCGAGATCACCCGCCAGACGGGCGTGAGCGTCGATGACGTGGCCAAGCGGCTCATCGACTACGGCTTCCACGCCCCGACGATGTCCTTCCCGGTGGCCGGCACGTTCATGGTCGAGCCGACCGAGAGCGAGGACCGTCGCGAGCTGGACCGGTTCTGCGACGCGATGATCGCCATCAAGGCCGAGATCGACGCGGTGGGTCGCGGTGAGGTCTCCGCGGCCGACTCCGTGCTGCGGCACGCCCCGCACACGGCGCTCGCGCTCGCGGGGGAGTGGGACCACCCTTACGAACGGGCCACCGCGGCCTTCCCCCCCGGCGTGGATTCGGCCAGCAAGTACTGGCCGCCGGTGCGCCGGATCGACGGGGCGTACGGCGACCGTCATCTGGTGTGCTCGTGCCCGCCGCCGGAGGCGTTCGAGAGCTGACCGGGCCGCCGCCGCGGTCAGGCGGCGTTGTCGGCGTCGCCGCCGACGCTCACGCGCACGCTCGAGCCATGAGCGGTCTTGTCGACGCGCACCTGACTGGTGATCCGGGTGCGTAGGTCGGCGACGTGACTGACCACGCCGACACAGCGGCCACCGTCGCGCAAATCGTCGAGGACGGCCATGACCTCGTCGAGGCTCTCGTCGTCGAGGGTGCCGAACCCCTCGTCGACGAAGAGGGTCTGCAGCTGCCCGCCCCCGGCCTGCTCCCGCACGGCGTCGGCCAGGCCGAGGGCCAGGGCCAGCGAGGCCATGAACGACTCACCCCCGGACAGGGTCGCGGTGTCGCGTGCCAACCCGGTCCACAAGTCCTGGACCTGCAAGCCGAGGCCGCTTCGCCGCCCTCCGGCGGCCAACGCGTCGCTGTGGGCCAGCCGGTATCGCCCGTCGCCCATTCGGGACAGCCGTTCGTTGGCCAGCGCGACGACTCGTTCGAGTCTCGCGGCGAGCACGAACGCGGACAGCCGCATCCGCAGCGTGTTGTCGGCGCCCAGGCCGCCCACCGCGTCCGCGAGACGGGCCACCGTGGCCTGTCGCTCGGAGGCGCCCTGGAGTCGACCGACCGCATCGGTGAGCGCGCTCGAGAGGGCGCCGAGGTCGCGGTCCGCCGCCTCGGCGTCGGCATGGGCGCGCTCGGCACCACGGCGCCCCTCCGCGGCGAGACGCGCCGCCTCGGTGAGCTCCGACAGGTGCGGCTGCGGTGCGCCGAGCGCCGCCGCGACGTCGGGGTCCTGGACAACCGTCTGTGCTTCGACCCGGGC
>APMI01023359.1_pt1 | contig 11026 bp, 14 predicted proteins | sample 667938 | NCBI WGS metagenome assembly APMI01 (sample SAMN01084076, study PRJNA167559) | wastewater metagenome | biome: Wastewater | place: Denmark: Ejby Moelle, Odense | collected 2011-11-28 | reverse complement strand
GCTTTATGGTCGCTACGTGTTCGCAAACCCAGCGAAAAATGCACGCATTGTGCAGAAGCAGGGCCGAAGAGATGAAGTCGCCGTAGCGCCGGGCTCAAAAACCAGCAATGACAGCAAAGAATGACAATCCGGTAGATATTGGCGCGAAAACGCTCGTTGGATGTTCTCGCTCCTCGATGCTTGAGCCAAAAAACGACGGAATTTATGTGATCGAATTGTGCAGCGGAGAATTGCGCCACTGGCGCTATCTCGGTCCAGGGGCGCAGTCCAACGCGTGGTGGCTCGATATGGAATCCGGCCTGGAATTCAGTGAAACCAGCGTGATGTATGCATGGCGAATCGTTGGCGTTGGGAGCGAAAAATTTCAGACTGATCTCGAAAATTCAGCTGGCTTAGCTCACGGCAATGGGAGCAGTAACAAAGAGTAGAAATTGCCAGATGGTTTCACAGAAGGCTTGGTGGAACGATTACAGAGTTCAAATTTCTAAGTTGGAAGTAAATTGTTGAGGTAGACCGCTATGGACGGGTATTCGCGAGCAATTTCTTCACTCAGTGATTTAATCCTTGAGCAGACCTCTGATGCGCTCATCTACGCCAATCGAGAGGGTGTGATTGAACGCTGGAACCAAGCTGCAGAATCAATGTTCGGATATACCTTTGCCGAGGCTTACAGCCAAAGCTTGGATCTGATAATTCCTGAACACCTTCGTCCAGCGCACTGGCGAGGTTTTGAGGCTGCGATGGTTAATGGTTCTACACGCCTACATGGCCGCCCCACATTGACACGAGCAGAACGTAGATCGGGAGAGAGAATCTTTGTCGAAATGAGCTTTGCTTTGGTAACCGACGAATCCGAAAAGGTCATTGGTTCGGTTGCCATGGCACGAGACGTGACAGAACGTGTTCTTCGGGAAAAAGATGCCGCCATTAGCATGAATAAGTAGGTAGGGTGGTGCTACGCCGTCTGATACTTGTGCAAGCGGTCAACGCTTGGGATCAGTATCCGCCTTCCTTCAACCTTGATCAGACCAAGCTCACTCAATTCGCGAAGGATGCGAGAAAAGTATTCTTGCGTCTGGTTGAGGCGGGAGGCAATTAGCCCTTTATTTACGTGAAGTTCGAGAACGGTATTTTCGTCATCGAGCCGGCTTTCCGGCAATTCATGCATCAACTATCCAATGATGCGCTGCTTCCCTGAATACAAGGAATAAGCTTCAACATTGAGCATGAGTTGATGCATGCGCATGGCCATCCCGGCCTGCACTTTTCATACATAGTCGCGATCACGATCCAGTTCGTCGAAGATCACAGACTTGGAGACGTGAAGCAACAGGCAACTGCGCAGCGCTTGTGCAGAGACATCACTGCTATAAAAAACGGAACTACGAAGAGTTCCGTTTATTGGCTCTCGGCTTGTTTTAGTCCAACAATACGAGAAGCTGCTTGCTCGTTGAAGACTGGCGTTTGTTACTTCTGGGAGAGAATCCAGGTAACGAGCTTCTTCGCTTCGTCAGGGGTAACGTTGTTCGGCGGCATCGGGATTTGACCCCAGACGCCCTTGCCACCGGCCTTGACCTTGGCGGCTAGTTTGTCGACCGCGCCGGCATCGCCCTTGTACTTGGCGGCGACGTCCTTGTAGGCCGGGCCGACAAGTTTCTTGTCGATGGCATGGCAGGACATGCAGTTCTTGGCCTTGGCCAGTGCCTCGTCGGCCAGTACCTGGCCGGAGATACCGAGACCAGCGGCAAACATCATTGCGATATGGACAGCTTTCATTTGGATGAACCCTTCGTTGAAATAATGCGGGAGCGTAATGTCGCGGTTGGAAAAATTGGCGCTTTGATGGGAATCAAAAGCCTGCCGAAGCCCGTCCGAATCTGACGTTGCTCAATGCGTCGAATTGATGAACATCAAGACTTCGTATCTTCGAGTCGTTGGCGACTCCGCTACTTGGTCAGCCGTTCGAACAACTTGACGGTGGTGTCGACGCTGCGCAGCAGGCGCTCGCCTTCGGCAATGACCAGGCGGGCGTGTTGGGTTCTGGCGGCATGGGAGAGATCCGGACAGAGCGTGTGGATGAATTTTTGCCATTGGCTGGCAACCACCCGAAGCTGGGCGGCGACTTCCGGCGGGACATTCGCGGTTTTTCCCAGGGTCTGCAGGTTGCTTTCGAACTCCTGGCAGGAAGGCGGCGTCAGCGCGGCAATCCTTTCGTCCAGACTTGGCCACTCGCGAAACAGGAAGAACTTGCCGATACGCTGCGACAGCATGCGGTTGCGGCCGGCCATGTTGACGTAGTGCGCCGCAGGGAGTCCGCCCAGATCAGCCGCATGGCCAGTCAGCGCATCGGTTGCTTGAAGCAACTGCTCGCTCAGTTCGAATACATCTTCAACTTTTTGTACGGATAACCCGTCGCCATGCATCAGGTGTTGATAGCGCGGCCACAAAACCTTGATCAGCGCGAGTTTCTCGGCGAACTCGGCGGCCAGCTCAAGCTTTTCAAGGCGGGCCAGGTTACGGTCGAATTCCTTCTCCAGCTGGTTGAGCTTGACCAGTGCCTTGTGTGGGGCAATCGCCGAAACGATCATGCACCACGCGATAGCCATGCGCTGCGAAAGGACGCGCAGGCGGCCGCACATGTTGACCAGCGCGCCAGCCGACAGCGGGGTTTCGGCATCGAGCGCGTTGCCTTTGCGTTTGCGGCAGAAGTTCAGCCTCTGCCGGTTGTCGCCGCCTACTGTATCGAGCAGGGCAGCATTCTGGATATGGACTTTGCGGCCATCGACGACAAGAACGCCGCTGTCGCTCAGTTCGCGCAGGTTGCGGGAGAAGGACTCCGGCGTCATGCCAATGCGCGCCGCGATCACTTTCTTGCTGGCCTTGAGAATGACGGTCGTTTCACCCGCCAGATTGGCTTTTTCGCCCGCCGATTCAAGCAGGTAGTCGAGCAAGCGCTGGGTGCCGGTCAGGCCATAATGGTGGCTGGTGACATCGAACTCAATCGCGCATTGACGGCGGGCCAGGGCAGTAATGATGCGCATGCCCAGTTCGTGGTGATTCTCGGTGGTCTCGCGCAGTTTGCGAATATCGATCGCCACCAGCAGGGTCTGCGTGATGCAGCAACAAGTCGAGGCGTAGTGCGTGGCGCCGAATAGTTCGCCCAGGCTCAGTAGTTGCTCGCTCTGCACCAGTTCGATGACCTTGGTGGCGCCGCCGGGGATGGTCGTGCTGCGCTTGACGCTGCCGTTGAACAGCAGGTGCGCTTCACGGATCTGATCGCCGGCTTCGTATAGCGTCTGGTTGGCCGGAAGTTCGAGCAGGCGGCTCGCCTCGGCCAGCTCGTTGAGCAAGGCAGGCGGTAACGCGGCAAAGAACTTGCTGCCGGAGAGCAGTTCGCGCTGGGCACGATACGGATCGTTAAAGCGGGCGTTCAATTGGAGAATATTTCCTGAAGTTGTTCCCAACCCCATACTAAGCAAAACGAAAAGGGGGTGTAACTCCTCTCTCGGAGGAGCCATACCCCCTCTTTAGTCTTAGTAGACGTCGTGTTGAGTGTTGAAGACGTTGAACTTGCCGGTTGGCGTGACCAGTCTCGGATCGCGGATGACAGCCTTCAGCTTGCGCGTCTTGTCATCGACCACCACGATTGCCGATTCCTGGTCCTTGCCGTTCCAGACAGAGAACCACACTTCGTCACCGGCCATGTTGTATTCCGGCTGGACGATATCAGCCTAACCAGTCATTCAAATGGGTGCTGATAAAGACAGGCGACCGTCCGCCCCTGGCCGATACCAGCGCCAGCCTGAGCGGAATATTGGCAGCGGTGGAGCTGGGTTCGGCATCACGATCCTGACCCGGCCGGTCTGCCGGGCAATCTGCAGATTTTGTCAGGCATGCCGGAACTGCCCAGCATAGGCCCGCTACTGCATCGGGCGGAAGCGGAGCCAAACGCTGTCGTCAAGCAACAGGAAACCATCATCCTGGGCAAACTCGCGCAACTGCTTCCTGCCCATTGAAGATTCGCCGGTAGATAGAGCAATTGCGGTCAGGATTTGTCGGCGCGTCCCGCGCATAGTGTGCGCTGTGAACCGAGGATTAAAGATGAGCAACACACAGGCTGAAAAATACGCAAGGCGCTTCGCGAAAGTGCTCGACCATATCGAGTCCAACCTGGGCGAAACGCTGAGCACGGAACTTCTGAGCCAGGTCGCCAATTTCTCCAAGTTTCACTTCCATCGGCAATTTGCCGAATACGTCGGTACCAGCGTTGGTCGTTACATCCAGTTGCTGCGTCTGCGGCAGGCCAGTTATCGGCTCGCTTTCAGTCGCCAGGACAAAATCATCGACATCGCCCTGGACGCCGGCTTCGAAAACCCGGAATCGTTTACGCGCGCCTTCAGGAACACCTTCGGCCAGTCGCCCTCCGCATTCAGGCGGCAACCGGACTGGGAATCCTGGCATGACCGCTATCGCTTCCGTATCCCGGAAAGGAAACAAACCGTGCAAGTTGAGATCGTCGATTTTAAAACCACCCGTGTCGCCGTCATGGAGCATCGCGGCCCGACGGAAAGGGTCAATGACTCTGTCGGCCAATTCATTGACTGGCGAAAGGCGAGCGGTCTTTCGCCAAAGAACAGCAGCCGGTCCTTCGGCATTGTCTACGACAACCCGGACACCTGCGAACCTGCAGACTTCCGGTTCGATATCTGCGGAGAAGTGCATGACGAGGTGCCGGCCAACCCGCAGGGCGTGATCACGAAATACATTCCCGGCGGCCGTTGCGCGCGGGTGCGGCATAACGGCTCCCACACTAGGATTGGCGAGAGTATCTACCCGCTCTACCGCAACTGGTTACCGGAGAGTGGCGAGGAGCTGCGTGATTTTCCGCTCTATTTCCATTACCTCAACTTGATGCCGGAAACACCTGAGCATGAACTGGTGACCGATATCTACCTGCCTCTGAAGTCGTAGATCCATGGCAGCTTCCGCGAAACGGGCGTGCAACGAGACGTCATGCCAATTTCTGGAAGCTGCCGATTGTTCAGGTAGAGCGCAGGACCAGAATGCTGCCGAGCGAGCGCAGCCCAACGACTTCTTCGAGCGCCAGCCCGCCGGCCTGAATGAGCGATTTCCATTCACTGAGCGTCCGTTCTCGCCCGCGGCACCCGACGAACATCTGCATGTCGAATGATGCGCTGGCGACATCAGCGCCGGTTTCCGGTACGACCATTTCCAGCACTGCCGCGCGGGCGCCACTGTCGCCCATGGCGGCGCTACGCCGTGTTCAGCCGCTCCAACGGACTGACGACCTCGCGCAGGATGTCGGTGGCGACCTGAGCATACAGGGCTGTCGTTTCCAGTTTCTTGTGGCCGAGCAGTACCTGGATCAAGCGGATGTCGACCTTCTGCTCGAGCAGGTGGGTGGCGAAAGCATGGCGCAGGGAGTGCATCGAAATGCGCTTGTCGATGCCGGCCTCGTCGGCGGCTGCATGGATGGCTCGGTTGAGTTGGCGAGTGCTGAGGTGGTCCACCGGGTCCAGGCCCGGAAATAGCCAGCCACCGTCCAACATCTTGCCTTGGGCACGGGCGACCCGCCACCAGACGCGTAACCGTTCGAGGAGCACCGGTGATAGCAAGGCGTAGCGATCCTTCTGTCCTTTGCCTTGCTCGACCCGCAGGGTCATGCGCTGGCTGTCAATGTCACTGACCTTCAGGTGGACCACTTCATTGACCCGTAACCCGGTCGCATAGGCCAGGGCCAGGGCGGTTTGGTGTTTCAGGTTGCCGGCGGCGGCAATCAAGCGTTTTACCTCGTCGGGACTCAAGATGTCCGGTAGCTTGCGCGGCAGATGGACCGGTTTCATCTTGGCCATCGCCTCCGGGCGGTCCAGGGTGACGCCGAAGAAGAACTTCAACCCGCGGATCGCAGCGTTCAGCGACGCCGGCGACGTTCCATGGTCGACCAGATGCAACTGGTAATTCCGTAGTTCCTCAACACTGGCCGTTTCGGGGGATCGACGGAGGTACTTGGCAAATTGCCGGACTGCGCGAACGTACTGGTATTGCGTCTTCTCGCCAAATTTCCGCATCCGCATGTCCTCGATCATGCGCTGGCGTAACGGGCTGATACTCGGATTCCGGGTTTCCATGGCTGGCTCCTGTCAGAACGAGGCGGAAATGCCTCATTTCCAACATCGGCAATTGCCAGCACGATACAAACCTCTTGCCTGCCAGAGCTGCGTGCTACGGTTGAGCATGGACCCTACCGCGCGAGCGGTTTAGTCCTTGGCCGATAATCGGACTGCCAAATGAACCAGGAGGGAATTATTTTCCCTCCTGTTTTGATTAGCGGAGGATCAACGGCAGATCAGGTATCCAGCGAGTACCCACCTCTACGGACTGAGACTTTTTCTCCCTGAATCATGAGTTGCCGAGGACGTCCTCGTGTATCGAATGCACGGGGCTTGTACTGTCCCTTGGTGAGTGCTCTCGTTCCTGGTGGTACGTCATCCCCCAAGGCCTGAGAATGCTTCGTCAGATAGATCAATGCAGAGATCATGTGCCATCGCTTCAGCTCATCCGAGTGCTGCACCATACCAATACCGTCGTAGCGATAACCTGCAGTTCGTGCCTTGTGGTTACAGTTGAAGTACCAAATCTTGGTTAGCTCATCTGCCTGAGTACGCGAAGAATTGACGATACGGTTCTGCCAGTAATCGATGATTTGCTTCGCCAGTTCAACGTCATTCTTGACCTTCTGTCCATCAAACAGAATGAAGCAGTGGAAGTGATAGCCACGGCCATTGCCACCATTCTCCGTGATCGAGCTAGTGCCCCGTTCACGACCGATCACGTAGCCGATGCTGTGCTTAAAGCAAGCCTGCCACTGCCGATAGTTAATGAAACGCTGAATGTCACCATGGGCCCGTTCGAAGCTGATCTTGTCTGCCTCATCGGCCTGATAGCCGAGATCAAGACGCACCACCAGTATCTTCGAGTAATCCATAAATAGATCATCGAAGTACGCCACTACGCTCTTCAGTTCATGAAGGTCGTAGTCTTCTTCAAAGTTCAGATAGGACTTGCAACGTCTATCGTTCAGAGCACGTTTACGGATCAGTTCCAACAGGACATTGAATAGCTCCGCCCCGTTCATGTCCTTTCCGTCAGCACTAGGGCGATGGTAGTCCCTCGCTTTGCCAAACGAGTTGTAGTACAGCTTCAACTCGATGCAGCAATCACGGAACAGACCTACAAACCCTGCAGGATCACTACCTTCAGGAACGCGAGCCATGAAGTTGTTCATCAGGCGATAGAAACGCTTACCTAGGGAGAGCGGTTCTATACGCTTGTCGCCGTTCTTCTTCACGAAGATTTGAAAGCCAGGAGATTCCTTGCTCAACACCAGACGAACAAACTCATGAATATCCCAGAGAGGTTCACGGACTGACTGATAGGCAGATACGGAAGGCTGCTTGGATGATGTCGGTAGTGACTCCATGTTATGAGTGTCGAGAGCACTCATGGTGGGGTTGATCGGATCGATAGGAGTAGGGATAGGTTGATTAATGATTGTCATGGTAAATATATAAATAAATATTGATTAATTAATCTAATAAGAAATGCGCGCCTAAATATGAGGCGATCGAAACACTCGGGAAGCAATCGATGGTCAAGATCGGTCTTCCCTTGTGCCGATGGTTTTTATGTCCGGCTACACCTCATAGTTATCGGTGTTAGCGGTAAAAAAATACCGAGAGCGCATGGCGGGATCTCGTTGCATGGAACCACTTGTCAGTGATGCTGCTCAAAGCACTCTGAATGGTGTTTGTAAAAGTGCTACCATTGGTGCTAACTAGAGTAGGAGGCAGATATGGCCCACCAAATATTGTCTGAAACGGCAGCAAGCATTTCCGAGCTAAAACGCAACCCTATGGGTACGGTTGCAGCGGGAGAAGGCTTCCCAGTGGCGATCCTGAATAGGAATGAGCCAGCTTTCTATTGCATTCCGGCTCGCGCATTCGAGAGCTTGATGGATCGCCTGGAAGATTTGGAATTGAATGCTATTGCGGATGCTCGTGCAGGCCAGAAGCGAGTGAAGGTCAAACTCGATGAGCTATGAGCTTGAGTTTCTTGAAGAGGCTTTGTCCGAATGGCAGCGTCTGGATGGCTCGATCAAGGCTCAGTTCAAGAAAAAGCTGGCTGAGCGCTTAGTTGAGCCACGGCTACCCTCCGCCAAGTTGTCGGGGCACCCTGATCGCTACAAAATCAAGCTGCGCAGTATCGGCTACCGGCTCGTCTACGAAGTGCTGGATGGTCGATTGGTCGTGCTGGTCGTCGCCGTAGGCAAGCGCGACAAAAATGCAGTCTACAAGGCCGCCGAGGGGCGTTGACTCCCCTTGAATATCCGAAGCCAAAAAAGCCGGATCATGTCCGGCTGGGTGTGAGATTAGATCGCCTTTGCGTCAATGAATGTGGTGTTCGTGGCAATCTGGGATGTGCTCTATAGTGGGTAGCGGAGAGTCTGAGGCTGATACCGCCACCATTAACGTTTGGGTCTGACAGGGTATGGGGGGCTGTTCAGCCATGCTTCCAGGAGCGTAGCATTGGCTTGATTTTGTGGGCTGGAGTTGGCGAAAACAGGCCAATTTTTTTAAGCAATACATAAAAACCCCTGCTATTCCCAAAAAAAGCAGGAAATAGCAGGGTTTTGCGAGTCTCTCTCTTAATATTTGGGCTGAGAACAAAGAAGTTGAACCTGGCCTGGCGTGAAATACTGCTGGTTCAGGAAGATGAAGGCACCTTTTTCTCCGTCGATCTTGCCTTCACAGGCGTAGCCCATCGACCACAACAGGCGCAGTGCAGTATTGAGGCGCATGATGTTGCGAAGCGGATTCGGACCGTATTGCCGAACATCATTTTTCTTGATTTCAAATTTCCCACCCGTTCGAAGATGGTTGGCGAACCAATACAGCAATCGATTAGCATCTTGCTGCTCTTCAGGTAGTTCGACGGGTTTCGCAAAAAACCTTACAAACTCGTGGGTGTACCACTGGCAAATCGAGATTGCGCGTTCAAGCGTCGAGAGTGGAATCGTGTCCTCTGCGCCTTCAAAAAAATGAAGCAGCGCGGCTACGCGAGCAATTTTGTCGGCCAGCTTTGCACCGAAGTCCTTGTCATTCTCAAGTAGTCCGCCAGGACGCATGTCGACCTGAATATTGTCGAACGCGGCTTCCCAGCGAGCCTGTGCCTCGTTCGAAAAACTCAGTTCGATTTTCGGCCGCATCTCAGTTGGGTCATCCCCTATATGGCTCTTCAAAATGGCGATGCAACGGCCATAAAACTCGTTCAGTACTTCGTCTGAGGCGGATTTGGAATAAACGACGGAGCGATATCCAGCAGTTGGAGCCGGTGCAATGATGAAACTGCGCCCCGTAAAACCGATACCGTCTGCCATTGCGCCTTTGCCGTTTAAAAAAGCTGCAAACGGCTCTGGCTGGGAGAGTAGTAGGAGAGTTAGGCAAGGGTCTCGCGCGATCAATTCGCCCTCGATACTGCGATCGGAAATGAGATCTGATCCGTCGTAGGCTTTGCACAGTGTGGCCATATCCGACATCCCACGGCTTCTAAAGACACGATCAGCATCATCAGAAATCAGACTGGTTGTCGGAAAGCATTCACTCAGGTTCTTGTGCAATGCTTCTGTACTCATTTTTTCGTGGATCAGTTTGAAGCGTTTCGGCTTTTGGGGCTTCCGCAATGCATGAGCCTGAAGCTGCGCTTGTTCTGCCTCGATCGGCTCGAAGGCAGCCGATTTTTTCTTGATGGCACTCAAAATGCCTTTACCTTCGGCACGCCAGGCACAAATGGCGGCATCGAATTGCTGCATCTGAACTGCATGGACTTCGGATTGCTCTTCGACGAATTTCTCAACGCCATTAAGCAGTCGCTTAACGATTGAGGTCTTCAGCTCGCCGGGGGGAAGAATGCCAATGAACCATAGGCTTACTGGGGAAACTAATTGATGGCGCTTTTTGATACGGATGCGGCCTTGGCACACCAAGGTGATCACGGCGATCAACGCGCTAGCGATTGCCGATATGGATGCGCCGGTTTCATTGTGTATTTCAAAAATCAGGGCTTCAAGTTTTGGGCCGAGTTGTTGAGTTGGGAATACTGCATGTTCGAACTGACTTGCACCATATCCAGATGATTGCGTGAGAGGTGCCAGCGATGCGCTGAGCGGTTGAGAAAAGCTTGGATACATATATGGACCTCAAATTGAATGCGATTGGAGAGCGTGTGCACTCGTGCAACGCTTTCTGTGATGTATTGATCCAATTGAGACGGGGCCCTCGTCTCCGATTGGGGTTGCTTCCGAATTGCTACTCTTGCTTTCTCCTTTGTTGTGATTGAACAACGTGCTATTTTTTAGATTGCATCTCCTTTCAGGGCTTGTCTGAGTTCGCCTACATTCCAGCGAGTGTGTGAGCCAAAGCGACGCGGCTCTGGAATTTCTTTGCGGCGCAGCCTGGCCCATATTGTTGGGACCTTGCAGCCGAAAAGACCTGCGACAATCTCGACACTGACGTTGGCGGCATCTGGCAGTTGATCGAAATTGGAAAGATCGGGATGGACCATGTTTATCCCCGTTGTTCCTTGGTTGTTTATCGTGAGGAGGATTTTCCTCTCGCTGAAGTTAGAATTCAGGGGGAGATTTCAGGGGTTAAAACATGCCTTGAATTGAGCACTGATTTCGGCTAACAGTGTGAGTGTTCTTGGACTCATGTGTATTGCGCCGATATAAACCGCAGCTTGTTTGCAGGCAATTGAGCCTTGTGAGGGTACTCTCCCGTTTTTGGTAGCTAGATGGGTAGCTGGTCGCATGATCGACCCATTGATTTTTACGCAATCAATTGAATTTAAACGTTAAAGTGTAAAAAAATCAGAGCAATACGACATTGTTTTGATGTAATCCCCGCCAAGGAGACCAACCGTGAATACAGAACCCGAGTTCGACAGCCTT
>APMI01072015.1_pt1 | contig 11027 bp, 10 predicted proteins | sample 667938 | NCBI WGS metagenome assembly APMI01 (sample SAMN01084076, study PRJNA167559) | wastewater metagenome | biome: Wastewater | place: Denmark: Ejby Moelle, Odense | collected 2011-11-28 | reverse complement strand
AATCAGGACTCGTTCCTTTCGCTTTGAGGATTCGATAGCGGCAAAGACCATCGCGAGACTTTTGATGTTGTCGTGACACTCGCCGTTTGGCATTCTTCCCGTCTGGATCGCTTCAATAAACTCGGTGAGCGATCCGGCAATTCCGCTTGCGATCTCTTCCGTCGGCTCGGTCTGTTCTTCGCATTCCGAGAAGAAACCCGCTTTTCGGGTTATAGTTTGAGAAACCGGTAATTCGTTGTTCTTCCAGATTGCTGATCCGCGTGGACCGACCGCTCGCCAATCCGCATCCCAGGAGGTATGCAAGCCTTCGGCGCACCAAGACCCCCGATAAGTAAATCGAAGACCACCGGACATCTCGAAAATAGCTGAGGCGCACGCATCGCCTTTGTACCAACTCCATCCAGGGTTGAACTCTTCGGCGTACACGGCTACTGGGTCTGTACCTGATAGGAAGCGGGATTCATCAAAGGTATGAATCGCCATATCCAGAACAAGCGGGCTCGGCATCTCGTCGCGAAAACCGCCAAAGTGCGCCCCGATGTAAAAGTCCGCATTCAAGACGCCTGCACCACCAAGTTTTTCTTCGATTACTTTTCGAAATGCCCACAGCCCTGCATCATATCGTCTGCTTTGGCTGACCATGTACAGCTTTCCAGCCGATTCTGAAGCCGAAATCATCCTGCGAGCTTCCGACATACTTGACGCCATCGGTTTTTCGCCGAGAACTGGGATACCGGCAGCAAGTGCTTCGACGGTTACAGAACAGTGCACTTCAGGAGGGGTCACATCCACAACGAAATCTGGCTGGACGTCTCTTAGGGCGTCGGCTAAATTGTTTCCGGAGTATGGAACCGCCAGGTTCATCTCTGCCGAAGCAGTTGCGGCGGCACCTTCTCGGACGTCAATCCACCCGGCAATATCACATTGTGAAGATTTGTTGATATTGTTAGCCCAAGCCCTTCCCATGCCACCGGCGCCGACGATTAATGCCCTCATGCGCGTGTTTTACCAGCCAACTTGGTAGCGAAAACGGTAAACCTTAACTTCTAGCGAAATGAGTAACAATCCTCAAGCCCACTTAGTCGACCTGCGAAGCGATACGGTCACCCGACCCACTCCTGAAATGTATGAGGCGATGCAAAATGCGCCTTTGGGAGACGACGTTTTAGGTGACGATCCTTCGGTTAAACAGCTCGAAAGCCTTGCCGCAGAGCTCTCAGGAAAGGAAGCTGCGCTTTTTGTTCCGAGCGGAACAATGGGAAACCAACTCGCGCTTGCGGCCCATTGCAAGCCGGGCGAAGCCATCATTATCGAGGAAGAAGCTCACATTCTTTATTACTAGGTCGGTGCGCCGGCTTTGTTGGCCGGGGTTGTCAGCTGGACTCTTCCCTCCGACCGTGGCGCAATGGACCCTGTTTTTGTCGAAAGACGGATCGTAAAGAGCGATCTTCACACTCCGGGCACCACACTCCTCTGTCTTGAAAACACCCACAACCGAGCTGGAGGCGCTGTTATCCCTCTAGAAACAATGGCGGCCTATCGGCAGATTGCAGACAAGCACGGCATCAAAGTTCACCTTGACGGCGCTCGAGTGATGAACGCCAAAGTCGCTCTCGGCGTGCCGTTGACAGAAATAACTCAGAATGTTGACAGTGTTAGCATCTGCCTCAGTAAAGGTCTTCGTTCGCCCATTGGGAGCGTGCTGTGTGGTTCCAAGGAACTGATCGAGCGTGCGATCGTTTGGCGCAAGCGTCTAGGTGGCGGAATGCGACAAGCAGGAATCCTGGCTGCTTGCGGCATCGTGAGCCTGACACAAATGGTTGATCGGCTTGCCGAAGACCACAAACGGGCAATACAGGCGGCTCTGGCGCTCAATGAGATTAAAGGATTGAGCGTGAACGTCGCCGGCGTTGAAACGAACATGGTGCTAGTCAACACAGACGCACCAGCCAAAGAATGGCAAGCTAAACTTGCCGAAAAGGGAGTTCGATTCTTCCCTGTCGCTACCAATCGGTTCCGACTCGTATTTCACGCCGATATCGATGACGAGAAACTGGAGCGTGCTATCACCGCATTTCAGGCGTCGTAGAAATCGCCCAAAGTGGACTTGGAAAGGCCTTCGTACGCAAACTCGGCAAGCCTTTCCATGTTCACAACATCCTCTCTGTTGTAGGCTATCAAGGTTTCAAGAGCCTCATCTTCGCCGAGATTCTTGTATCGGCGCCATAATCTGATCGCATCAAGACCATCAAGGCCATCAGTGTCATCACCACGAGCAATCCCGAGTTGCTTTTCGATCTTCTTCAACCCGCCTCGGACGCCAATCTGCCGTAAGGTCGGGCAGAGATCGATGTGAATCTGGTCAAACCGCACATCCTTGAACGCCTTTTGAAGCATAGGAATGTCGAAGCTGGCTCCAAAGAAGGTCACAACCATCTTGTACTGCGCCATGATTTCGGGAAAATCGTCTAGATCCTTTCCCTGGATCAGTGCGCGAAACTCTGATCCATCAAAGAGTCCAATCGTTGTGATTGACGAGCCAGATTTACCGCCATCTGTTTCGATGTCAAGATACACGCAACTCTCTCGAAACTCGGGAAATGCTCGCCATGCTTTATCTGAACCGAGCCCAGACCGAAAGTAGTTATGGTTTCTTTCCGCTAACGCGACAGCCGATTGTTCGACGCTCCGACGCATTACATCGCGAGAAACAACGCCAGAACCGAACCGATCAGGATCGAGAAGGTAGGTTCCCCAATCTCGACATCCTTGTTCCCACAGGGCTCGCTCGGTGGCAAGCCCTAAGCTTGGAATATGTGCAAACGAACGTTCGAGCAAGGCTAGTCTTTAGCCTTTGCCCTTTGTCTTTTCGGTTGTTCCGGCGCCTTTCGAACTAGGGACAACCTTGATCTTGATTTCCTTCTTCATGTCGATTGCGCCTGGCTCAGGAACCAGCAAAGTCATACCGCCCGTTCCCCATGGTCGTCGCTCTTTGCCTTCGTACCAATACTCGCCGGTTTCTAGTTTTCGGTCAAATTCACCGTAGAGGCGCATCGCTCCAAAGCCGGTGAACACTCCCTCGAGGTCGCGACCAAAAAACTGAACGGCGTTATAGGAACCTTCGACTACAATTTTGCCTGTTCCAAAGAAGACCTGCTTTTTTTGTGGTTTGTAATCTTTCTCTAGTCGCACATTGCCACTTGGGGTTACTTTGCCTTTAAGTCCGCTCACCAGCAAAGTGCCGTGGAAACTAACTTCGAGCTTTCCTTGAGCTGGCGAATCGCCACCGCCTAGAATTTTAAAGCTGCCAACTGTTGTATGAAACTGAACAGTGCCAAAATTATTGCTATTCATCGCAGGCGCGGTCTTTGACTTGGCGTCTGGCTTGTTCAGCTTAATAGTTTCTTTAGACTGTGGCCTGGCAGAACTGGGGGCTGCAATCAACGCAACCGAGAGGGCGACTAATAAGTTTCTTGACAACATGAGATCGTCTGTATTGCGAAGTTTATCTGATGGAACGCAGATTCTATTAAACTCGTTCCATTATTCGTGCCACGAATAGTGAATACTTATAGTTCAGGCATAAGTTCGAGGCTTAGCATCTGGAGCACAAAATGAAAACAGGCCCAATTATCACTGCTGTTATTGCGGTTGCGGCTATGGGTGGCGTTGTCGCTGCCTTTGTCAATAACGCAAGTCCCTACGTGACCATCGCTCAGGCTAAACAATCTTCTGACGATCATCTTCACCTTTCCGGCGATATCATCAAAGGCTCCGTGCGAAACAATCTTGTCACGCACACGCTTCTTTTTGATGTGAAAGACGCAGAAGGGCAGGTCGTTACTGTCGAACATAAAGGCGAAGTTCCAGGCAACATCAATGAAGCCACCCGAGTAGTTGCAATCGGCGGAATGAAAGGGACTAATTTCGAGAGCAGCAAACTCCTCGTCAAGTGCCCATCGAAGTACGAAGCCAAGAAGGGCGAGGCTAAAGCCTAAGTCGATTCCTAAATTGAATTACTAAAAATCGCCTCTTCGCTTTGAGCGAAGAGGCGATTTTTATTGCTTACTTAGCCGTTGGATACAACCATCGAGCGACACGCGCCATCCAAGACGCCAAACCGGTATACCAGGTCCAACCAGCTCTCCCCTCATAGGGTGAATCCGGACCGTCGATATTGCCGGGCATCACGTACGGTTCCGCTGCATATAGGTCGGCATCTTTCGCTGAGCGGACGGGTGGCAACATACCCTTGAAAATGGCTTGAGCGGTTTCCAAGTCTCCCATCTTCGCAAAGGCCATAATCGCCCAAGTCGAGGCATGACTATAAACACCGCCGTTCTCGCGGAGACCCGGCGCGTATCGGGTGATGTATCCCACGTAATTGTTGACAACCGAAAATGCTGGAGCCAGGAGCAAAGCGCTATATTCCTTGACCAACTGCTCTTTAGCAGCAGCCATAGCCTGCTTAGCACGATCCTCTGGGGCTATACCGGTAAGAACCGCCCATGTTTGCGGGTTCAAGAAAATTTTGCCTTGTGGTTCGGATTTTCCGCCGAGAGGGCGACCATCGTCTCGGGTGCCTTCGATGTACCACTCACCGTCCCAACCGTAAGTGTTGACGGCATGTTTCAGGGAATCTGCTTCCAACTGATATCGATCAGCTAGTTCACTTAGTCCGACTTGCTGAAGAAATGGCTTCCACCGATTCAGAATGTCGAACAAGAACATGGCAACCCACACCGATTCACCCTTACCCTCGATTCCTGCATGGGACAACCCATCGTTCCAGTCACCTGCACCAAGAAGAGGAAGTTTTCGAGGCGACTGAAGAGAAAGACATCGCTCAATACCTTTCAGACAATGCTCAAGCAACGAACCTTTAGTAACCGAAGGTTCATTTATCTCACGAGAGGGTTTTCCTGGCGAATATGGCAAGACTTCGTTGAGAGCTTTTACATCACCGGTGCCCTCTAAATACGCCAAGGTACCGTAGCTAAGCCACAGGCAAGTGTCGCTGTGGTGGCTCTCAACACCCCATCCGATACTCGGATGCCACCAGTGTTTGACACTACCGTCTTCGAACATGGCTCCAGCATGGCGTCGTAGCTGTAAGAGTGTATTTTCCGGTTCACCAAGATCAAGAAACAGGAGGCTGTCTTGCAACTGATCTCGATGACCATACGCTCCGCCTTGCTGGTAGTAGGCGCATCGTGCGTAGATACGGCCTGCGATGGCTTGATACGGCAACCAAGTGTTTGCCATCACATCGACGGCGGGATCTCCAGATCGAACAGGATTCTGAGCACAACGTTTGAGCCAATAAGCCTTGGTTTCTGCCAGCTCGGATTTCGCTTTGGCGACGTCTAGGATTTCCGCCGTTTTCAAAGTAGCTTCAAGGTCTTGTCCCGCCGCAATCACGTGAGTGAGTTCTATTGTTTGGCCAGGAAGCACCTCAATTTCGACAATCCCGACAGCTATAGGATCATCCCAACGCGGCGTGTCGCTCTTTGCTACTTCATGCGACAAACCAAAAGGTGCAGAAACGGTTCCGCAACGACCAAGCCAAGCCTGCTTATCGGATAACCATTTAGCTTTTGCCCCATGCCAGGAGGAGACCACCCGAATCGGATCTTCTAGCGGATTACGTTCATTCTCGACTAGATTGGGGTGTTTCCAAGCTACCAATTTGCCATCGATAACTTGGTTCTCTGTAAACAACCGGTGGAACTCACGATGCCAATCGCCGATGCCTCCGAGTTGCAGCTCTTGATACGACGCCAAACGCAGTTTCTTGACTTGATCAGACTTGTTTGTAATTGAAACAAGCCATACCTCGGCGTCGTGCTCCATCGGCACAAATACGGTCTGTCGAACCCTCAGTGAGCGAAATTCGCGCGTAAATGTCGTGTATCCAAGGCCATGCTCTGCCTCGTCAACCTCGGCAGATTTTCTAGTCGGCTGATAGGTAGTCGACCATAAATCATCTGGTTCGTCAAGATCCTGAACATAAACAATGAACATAAACAAATCGGCCCATTGAGTCCGATACCAAATCTTGTTCCCAACGAGAGATTCGATAAAGCTGACAGTTATCGAACCAAGAAAATCCGCCGCCGACCTGGCTAAGGACAAGGCCATATCGGTCATTTGACAGAACGTTCGCCCAAGGCCTCGGAGTCAATACATCCTTGATCGTAAACGCTCCAGTTCCGAGCTGAAACTCACCGTATTTGTTGCGCAATTCGCACGCTAATGTTTCCCCTTTGAACATATGATTGAGATGATAGCCTAGTTTTTTGCTGAATCGTATCAGCAACCTGAATTTGCCCCGAATTGCTTGCTTTCGCGGAGAGAATCAGGGTTTATGTCGGGATGAGAGAACTTGCCGGGTAACCGACTACACAGAGCCTGGCTCAGAGGATTTGTTGCTCCGATTGAATTGAGGAACTTCCTTCGAGATATCGATTCCCCATGATTTCGGACACTTCTGGACATTTTCACCACAAATACCGTTTATCCGTGACTGCCGGATTGTCCAGAGCGCACCGTGCTTTGACTCCAGAACCATGAACCACTTGACGGCGCTTGAGTAACACGACTCCTATTTGGGTGTGTCTGCCCTGCACCGGAGACTAAGAGACAGAGCGCGAGCGACATCCTCCTTTGGCATTCCTCTAAAGTTTTGAACTTCGCCAAGGCTTTGTTCTAGTTCTTCGAGTTCATCGGAACCGAAAAACCTGCGAGCAAAAAGCGCTAGCCCAACCACGAACAATTTGAGCATTACACTGCCTACGAAACTCTTCATCCAGCGAAGCGTGCCTAGCACTAATGCTAGCGTCCTGCATTACATCACCCGATGAATCAGAAAAGGTTGAGCGCAGTGCGGCGCAAGCGGATAAACTAATAACTACCATGCTGAATCGACTGATGAAGAACAGCTTGTTTTGGACAGGCGTTGTCATTGTGGTGATCGGCGTCGGTCTGATGATCGCTGGAGTTGACCTAATCGCTGGCCTTTGCGCACTCATCGGACTCGGATGCGCGCTCGGCGGCGTCGCACAAGCGTCAAAGATTCCACCCGAAACAAAGAGTTTTACAGACTTCGACTCCAACCCAACTGTGATCGACCTCGACAGTGGTGAAGTAGTCACGAGCGCGAAGAAGAAAAAGAAGATCGTAGATCTCGACTCCTGAGCTTAATCTAGCTAGAATGGGCCATGCAGTGTTGTGTAGCCCTTTTTCTTGCGGTCTGTCATCAGAGTAGCGCAGGAGTAGTGACCTATTCCAAATCATCGCCACTCGTCATTGTCACGCAGCCCTCTGCATCTCTTCAAGAAAAACTTGCCGCCAAGGAACTAGCTGCTTGGTTAGAAAAAATCGTTAGCCAGCCTATCAAACAAATTCAAACTACTGTTGCTCCGCACAACTCAATTGTAGTAGGTCAAGGCACGCTCGCACGACAGTTATTGCCTAAGCTGAATTGGGAGAATCTTGATGACGAAGAAGTTGTGATCCAGTCGGTTGGATCAAGCGTCGTTATTGCTGGTGGCCGTCCACGCGGAACCATATATGCCGTCAATCGTTTTCTGAACCGCCAAGGAGTTCGATGGTGGACGCCGTGGGCAACAACCGTTCCCCACAAAAGTGTCCTGCAATGGAAAGGACTGAGTATCCGTGAAACTCCAACCTTTGAAGCACGAGACCCATTCTGGTTCCATGCTTTTGATCGAGACTGGGCCAGGAGAAACAACTCAAACAGCATGCATTCGAGGCTGACAGAGGAAGACGGCGGAAAGATTACCTATGAAGGTTTCGTCCACACTTACTACCCACTCGTTCCTACATCGAAATACTTTTCCGTTCATCCAGAGTGGTACAGCGAAATCAACGGAAAACGAACTGGTGAGAATGCGCAACTGTGTACGACTAACCCGGCTTTGAGAGATTTTGTTGTCGACCAAGTCAGATCATTGCTTGAAAAGAACCCGTCGGTTCGAATCGTCTCGGTCAGTCAGAACGACTGTTACAATCCGTGCCAGTGCGAAAAGTGTCGTGCGCTTTATCAAGCAGAAGGTTCGGAATCAGCAGGTGTACTTAGTTTGGCTAACTATGTAGCTGAGAAGATTGAAAAGGATTATCCAAAAGTTGCTATTGACACCTTAGCCTATCAATGGAGTCGGCATGCACCCAAGTCCATGAAGCCACGACCGAACGTAATCGTTAGGTTGTGTAGCATTGAGTGCGGCTTTTCTAAGCCACTCACCGATCCGTCCAACAGCACGTTTATGAAGGATGTTGTCGACTGGAGCAGGCTCACCAAACGGCTTTATGTTTGGAATTACGTTACAGATTTTCCGAACTATATGCAGCCGTTCCCAAATTGGTTTGTGATCGGCCCCAATGAACGGTTCTTTGCTGATAACGGCGTAAAAGGCCTTTTCGAGCAAGGCGCGTACCAGTCATACGGATCTTCCATGGCTGAACTTCACGCATGGGTTCAGGCACAACTCCTGTGGAATCCGCATCAAGATGACCGTGAACTCATTCGAGAGTTTCTTAAAGGCTATTACGGAAAAGCCGCTCCACACATTGAGACTTACATGAACTTGCTGGCAAACAAAGCCAGCAAAACGCAAATGGGAATCTGGGTCGGACCAGACGCCAAGTTCTTCGACGCCAAAACGATCTTGATGTGTGAAAAGTATTGGCAAGAAGCCGAGAAGGCGGTCTCGAAAGAACCTGAGGTTTTGTGGCGAGTCCGTATCGGACACCTCGCGCTTCGATATGTGATTCTGAGTCGGTGGGTCCAGCTAAGGCGCGATGCACAACAGTACGGCCTCAAATGGGAATTGCCAGAATCGAGAAAAGTCGTTGCAGACGACTGGATCAAACTAGCAAAGAGCCCAGGACCGGTCGGTTGGTCGCCCATCACGATGATGAACGAGAGTGGATATACGCCTGAGCAATGGATCAAGCGATTTGAATTCGATCCACTTCCACCGACCCCTGTCAACCGTGTCAAAGAGAACAGCCTACCAAAGGATATTGTCGTACCAGATGGCGCGAAGACAGTAGTCGTTCAAGATGATGAAGCGAAGCTCTATAACGAAGGTGACTGGGCCGAATTCCGTCAGGATGTCTTTGCTTCCGATCATGCCGCAGCACGATTAGCGGGTACAAACCACGAATGGGCATTTCAGCTTCCTGCCTTAAAATTGCCAGAGCAAATTTTCAAAGGAAAATGGAAGGTGTACTTGGTAGCGCGAGTTGAACCTGGAGCGGACCTTACGAAAACAGCTTTTACCGCTGGAGTTTATAGCGAGGATTCCCAAAAGGGCTTAGGGGGAGCATCGCCCACCTGCGTCGAAATGGGAAAGAACTATCGGTCTGTCTTGCTCACAACAACCTCTCTTAGCAAAGGAAGTTATGTTTGGGCAGCCGCAGCAGACTCGAACTCAAAAGCTGTTTGGATTGATCGGGTGGTGTTCGTTCAAGACAAATAGTTCTGTATTTTAATCTCAGAAAATGGGGCCAAAGAAGCAAACCGCTAGGACGACGAGGCGCACGTGTATCTTGCCAGTAGCACCCTAGATGAAACCGACGGGGTCGCCTATGAGCAGGGTTATCCGTCGTGCTTTCCTCATCCGTTGATCCAAGTCGTGGGCCATTTTTTGAGATTCAGATGGATCAGGTGTCATGGTCACGGCCAGCCTCGATCATGGCATAAACTGACGACTGTCCTCACTGGGAATGCCACGAATGTTATCCATGAGAGATCCTTCTTGTTAGGCTTTTGTTAAGGTATTTGACACCTTAACAATTGCTTATCAACAGACAATCACACTTTCGACCATGCAGTTGAAGAGAGCATTTACGCTTATCGAACTCCTTGTTGTTATTGCAATTATCGCTATTCTCGCAGCTATTTTATTCCCGGTATTTGCACAAGCTAAAGCCGCAGCTAAAAAGACGGTGGCCCTGAGCAACCTGAAGCAGATGGGAGTTGCTACCCAACTCTACATGGATGATTGGAACGACACAATCAGCCGAAACTGGTACGAGTGGCACGTCCATCTGCCGCGCCAAAACCTTACAAGAAGACCTATACGAACTACGTTTTCACAGCGGCACTCGCGGGTGATGCAGGTGTTACTGGCGACTTCTACACGAACGTTCCTGCAGGAACCAGCACATACGCTGGAACTGATCGTCCAGCGCTTTGGGGACACTTTGCTCGAAACGATGAGCTTATCCACAACTTCGGGTTCGCAGGTAACCAGGGTGGAACATACGGCAACAGTTCTTCAAACGCTTCGACTTGGCAGTTCACATCAGCGGCAATTCTATACCTGTGCACAAGAGACGGGCGAGAATCAAAGAACAATGGCTTCGGAAAGCCAAACGCTCCCTACTTCAACCCTGGTAGCACGAACTGGCAGAACATCTTTGACCAGACGAGCTACCGACACAGCGATGGAAGCGTTTTCTGTATGCTCGATGGCCATGCAATGTACAAGAAAGCCGTATGGATGCAGTCAGTCGAAGGCAAGAAGGCGTTCAACATTGCTTGTTTGCAAGTTCCAAACAATGTCAACTGGTCGTCTTCAAACTGCACCTACTCTGAGTAGTACCTAGACAAATTAAAAGAACCCGGTCAAGCTTTGTGCTGACCGGGTTCTTTTGTATTAGCTTGGGCAGTTGAGATGCCACGGCGTTCGGTCGGGCCGTCCTGGAGTCGCTGGCAAAGGGAAATTCCTCATTAGGTCAACTCCTGACCAAGGGAGCCCACACGGATCGCTAAGTATTCGACCTTTAGGTTGCCACTTCGCATGACCGTCAAAGAAAGTCATATTGACGCCTCCGCCCTGTAGGTCTAGGGCTAACACAGCCGGTCCCGTACCCTTTGCGTATAAATTCTTGGGAGGCTCGAACCATGAGTCGTCGTAGATGCCGTTCTTCACCGTCACGTGCACAACTTCAGAAGGGTTTTGGACTGAGGATTCGCCCAACCCTTCAAGTGAGAT
>APMI01004555.1_pt1 | contig 11027 bp, 9 predicted proteins | sample 667938 | NCBI WGS metagenome assembly APMI01 (sample SAMN01084076, study PRJNA167559) | wastewater metagenome | biome: Wastewater | place: Denmark: Ejby Moelle, Odense | collected 2011-11-28 | reverse complement strand
CCGATCTTCCACACCGTCGCGTGCGGTGAGAAAGAGCACCGGTGTTTCGTGGTCGCTACGGCGCACTGTTTTCAACACGCCCCAGCCGTCCAGCGACGGTAGCATCACGTCGAGGAGGATCAGGTCGTAGTCGCCACTCAATGCCATATGCAGCCCATCGAGACCATCGCGGGCGAGATCGACAACAAAACCCGCCTCAAGCAGGCCTTTGCGCAGGTAGTCGCCGGTCTTGGGCTCATCTTCGACGATCAGTAGCTTCATGTGCGGTACCCTTTGCCAAGTCCTTGTGCGAGATTGTGCCCGCTTGCGGCGCCGGTGGGACCCCATTACAGAAATGTAATTCCCATGTCAGCTTTCAGACAGGGTGACATACGCATCATCGTGGACTACAGACTTTCCCCGCTCTGCCGCAAGTGGTTTTAAGCTTGCCGTGCCTCGGGGCTGTTATCCACTACAACGATCGAAGAATTGGATGCTCCATGAATATTTTTGCATTGTCCGTCGTGCGCTGCCTTACTGCCCTGCTGTTTTTCGTCCCACTCGCAGCCGCTGCGGCCCCGGAGCTGGGTCGTATCTTCGCACTCGCGCCCTCCAACGACAACGATGGGGTGTTGGTGGCAACCAAGGAGGGGCTCTTCCTTGCCCGGCCGGATGGTCGGCTGACCTTACGCGCCAAGCGCGATGGTGGTTTTGTCGCCCTCGCCGCCGACCCGTCCAACGCGAAAGTGCTATACGGCAGTGGCCCGTCGGGAGGCCTTCTTCGGTCAGATGACGGTGGCAATAATTGGCAACGGCAGAGTCAAGGTGGGCCCGAAAGCTTCACCCTGCTGACGGTAAGTCCGAAGGACGGGAAACGCTTGTACGCGGTCGCCGATGAGCTCTATACCAGCAAAGACAGCGGTCGCACGTGGACGCGTAGCGGCGACGCGCCTGACAAGTTGATGAACATCTCGGCATCGCCAAGTGGCCTGTACGCCGGAACTGAGGAGGGCTTGCGCTTTTCTACTGACGGCGGTGCTTCCTGGCGGCCGGCGTCGATGTTGCGTATTCCGGTAACCATGGTCAGCGCCCAGCCTGACGGAAGCCTCTACAGTTTTCAGTTTGGCAAAGGCTTTCTCAAAGCGCACGAGCCCGAAATGCTACGGACGCCGCTTGCCAACACGTTCGGCGGACAGGCGATCCTGGTAATGGCCCGAAATGGTAAACAACTGTTTGCCGCGACCCATATCGGCAAGCTCTTCGTCAGCACAGATGATGGCCGCAACTGGCAGGCGGTCATCCGACCACGCGGACCCGAAAGTGCGGCGGAGAAGCGTGGCGAAAAACTGTTCGTGACTAATTGCCAGGGTTGCCATGGCATCACCGGAATTGGCGAAGCTCCGCAGTTCGGCCAGAGTATGCAGGGCCTAGCACCCGCGCTCGACGATAGTGCACACGCCTGGCATCACAGCGATCAGCAGTTGCAGAACACTATCCTCAAGGGTAGTCCGGTACCAAACAGCCGAATGGTGGCTTTCGAGGGAAGCTTAAGCGCACGCGATACCGAAGACCTGGTCGCCTATATGAAGAGTCTCTGGAATGAGCGCGCGCTGCGTTGCCAGGGAGCAAAGCACATGAACCCAGGCTGTATGACGCATTGAGAGGAGAGATCGATTCGGAAGAACCGGCGAAACTAACGGCGTCCGGTGCTAGCGGGTTCCGCTGGCTACTGGTTGCGAGTATCGCCTTCCTCGTCGGCGCGATAGCTTGGGCCACCTGGCAAGGCAGCAACAGGACGCCCCTGATCGACGCCAATGACGCTCGGCTGCTGACGATGGGGCGGCGCGTCTATGCCCAATACTGCGCGAGCTGCCACGGTGCGAATCTGGAAGGCCAGCCGGCGTGGCGCGAGCGACGCGCGGACGGCCGCTTGCCGGCACCGCCGCACGACGCCACCGGGCATACGTGGCACCATTCTGACGAGGTCCTGATCGAGATCGTCCGCAATGGTCTCCAGGCTGGCCGGTATGCGCCACCGGGCTACAAAAGCGACATGCTTGGTTTTTCGAACACTCTCGAGGAGGAAGAAATCCGTGCCAGCCTCGCCTATATCAAGAGTACCTGGCCCGAAGCTCAGCGTGCCCATCAGGCACGCGTCACGCTTTCAAAGAAATAGGGGCGCCCCACCGACATTCGAAATAGCGCAACCGCAACAAGAGCCCAGATTCATCGTCCTCTACGTGCCGAAGGAGCCACCATAATTCGCATTCAAAGGCTGTTTGAACGCCTTGCCGGCATTTCACTTGAAGAGCGTAAACCGCCAGGCATCCATCCAGGCGATTTATGGCGCGCCGCACATTGATAACCGTCTGAGCGAAGGATGAATTGCCTTGCAGACCCTTCAATCGACAACGGGCGCCAGCGGCATCCGTCGAAGGCAGCGTATCTGATAGCGGACGATCTTGAGTCCAATCCCCAACGTTGGCAACCCTCATATTGTGTTGAAAAAATCGGCTCTTGGATTCCTCACTGTTTTATGGGTGGCTTGACCCTTCAAAAGCCAACGATCGTTGAATATAGGGCGATTCTGACGGCCGCTTCGGTTTGCCGCGAAGAAGAGGAGATCTTTTCGACGCAATACTCAGAAGCCGGCCGCACCGACTGTGCGAACAAATCGTCCAAAGCAGATATCAGTCATCAAGCAACGTACGCTTACGTTACGGAACGGACGTTCAAGTTGTCTACGAAACTCCGGGCGATTCCGTCACCCTTGGCAGACAAATTTTCGGGGAAAGCTCCAGATCATTCGGGCCGGGTGGCGCGCACCTGTGACGCAGCCGCTCTGGGTACCTAGCCTGCGCTTTTTCTTTCTGACCGACAGGCTCCGAAAGCTCAGGCTTGGTGGCAGCAATTGCCCCTCTGGAGCGCTTGCGGTCGATGCTTGCTGAATGGCCCGGCCGGGGCGTCCATGACTCGGTACGGTATTATGCTGCCTTCCTAAATCGTTCCTGGCGCCCAGACCACATGCTTGATATTGCCGCAATCTGCCTCGTTGTTACTGCTCTTCTTGCCTATCTGAATTATCGTTTTGTCGGTTTGCCGACCGCCATCGGCGTCATGGCAACAGCCATGGCGCTTTCGTTGGCATTGGTCGGTCTGGATCTGGCGGGCTTCGGGCATGGCTTGCGCCAGTATGAAGAATCGCTGCTGCGCTCGATTGATTTTTCCGATGTGCTGATGCAGGGCATGTTGTCGCTGCTGCTGTTTGCCGGGGCGTTACATGTCGATTTGAGTGAACTGAAGGCCTACCGCTGGCAGATCGGCGGCTTGGCAGTACTTGGTACCTTGCTGTCGACAGTGATTGTCGGATTTGGCATGTGGTTGATGCTGCCTTGGGTGGGGCTGGACTTGCCTTTGCTCTATTGTTTGCTGTTTGGCGCGCTGATTTCGCCGACGGATCCGATCGCCGTGATGGGCATCCTCAAGTCGGCCGGGGCGCCGAAGGATCTGGAACTGGTGATTGCCGGTGAATCGTTGTTCAATGATGGCGTTGGCGTTGTCATTTTCTCCTTGCTTCTCGGCATGCTTATTCAAGGGGCGACGCCGACGGCGGGCCATGCTTTTGAATTGCTTCTGCACGAAGCGGGCGGTGGCCTGCTGTTTGGCCTGGTCCTCGGCTATGTGACTTTTCGCCTGCTGAGGAGCGTCGATAACTATCAGGTGGAAGTATTGTTAACGCTGGCGGCGGTGACCGGTGGCTACGCGCTGGCCAGCCAGTTACACGTTTCCGGGCCACTGGCCATGGTCGTCGCCGGGTTGATGATCGGCAATCACGGGCGGGCGCTGGCGATGTCGGATACGACCCGGCGCTATGTCGATATGTTCTGGGAATTGCTTGATGAAATCCTCAATGCCGTGCTCTTCGTGCTGATCGGCATGGAAGTGCTGGTCATCAGTTTTCCCGACAAGGTACTGGTGGGTGCGGCCGTCGCCGTCGCGGTGACGCTGTTTGCCCGGCTGCTGACCGTCGGTGTGCCAGTGGCCGCTTTGCGGGGAGTCTTCAGACTGCCGCGCGGGGCCTGGAAGGTGCTGACCTGGGGCGGTCTGCGCGGCGGCATTTCGGTGGCTTTGGCTCTGTCGCTGCCAGTCGGTGCCGAGCGAGATACGGTGCTTGGTCTGACCTACTGTGTTGTCGTCTTCTCGATTCTCGTTCAGGGCCTGTCGATCAGCCGTGTGGTGCGGACGTCCATCCAGAAGACTGCTTGACACGATAATGAGCCATTAATTGTTTGGTCCCTCGGTGTGCTGGTCTGGATTGATCTTGAAACGTTCAGGTTCTTCTGTCCGGACTTTGCAGACGTACTCATAGGGGGTGAGTCCCTTCAGCGTTTTCAGTCGGCGGGCGAAGTTGTAAGCCATCCAGAAGGTCTGCAAATGGGTTTTCAACTGGTCGTGCGATTGATATTTGACCGTTGCCTCCTTGAGTGCGATTCATCCGTTCTGCCAGGCCATTGGTCCAAGGGTGGCAGACTTGGGTGAGGCGGTGCTCAATGTGATGAGCCTTGCAGATCCGGTCAAAGGGGATATCCCAATGAGCTTCCGTTCCCTGGCGTTTTGCAAACTGGATGCCGTTGTCGGTCAGGATCGTTTGCAGGGTAAAGGGCACAGTCGCAATCAGATTGCAGGGAAAGTCTTTCGCGACTCGTTACTCAACTGAAAAGTGTACTCGGTGTAACTCGGCCAGGTAACAGGATTGTGTGGTAATTGGCAGCCACCGCGAAGATTCATTTGTTGGCCACTCGCCATTTTGCCCGATACGTCTGGAGTTCGGCCTTCGCCCTCTCGCCCCCGCGTTTGGCATTATTCCCCTGAGGTCAACTTTCTCTCGGCCACGAGTGCGTGAAATGGCGCTGCCAGCAACTAAGCCCGCACATGACTCCGTCTGCGCGCTGCACGATTCACACGACGCACGGCGGCTTTGATGTCTCCGACATGACTGTCATGAAGATCACCTAAAGAGTAGTCATCAATCGAACGGCTCCGTCGCCAAATAGAAACGTACAGTTCACGGCCATCCACAGAAACTAGGACATAGGGCCATTTCACTTCAACTGCTCCATGACACCAGATCCATTCCTCCCGGTATTTCTGCGGCCACCGGAAAAACTTTGTGTAGCGTTCGAGCAGGCAACTCGTCGCGGCTGCGTGATTCTCCATCACTAGTCGAGCGGAAAAGCGGCAAATTTCGTCTGTCCAGAGGGCTTTCGTCTGCAATTTCTTGCCGAACGACTTCGTAATAGCACGTCTAAATCGCAACTTGTCGCGATATGTGGCGATTTCGGCAAGGCCAAACTGAATCAAGGCATCGTCAAACCCAGAAATCAAACTACCTCCGAAATCTGAAGGCATGTCTCTGGAAGGCCAGTCATATTTGTGAAGGGAGAGGGTTGGGGAACGAATCATCTCTAATAGCTCGCTTCTTGGGCAAATCCATTTGAGTTCGGAAGCAACGTCGATGAACATATCCCTCAGATGCCTTCTTTTGACGGTTTTCTGAAGCACCTGATGACAATTGCCATGTCCTTGCCTTGCTAACTTTTTGCAAACGCGCTTTGCGAAGTATTCCCACGACCCCTTGTCACCCTTGTGTGCAAATTGACATATGACGCCTTCTGAAAAATGCTCATATCCATAATCTTCAACCAGCCCTCGTACAATCTCGGCCCGCTTTTCTGACGGGAAGATGATTTTCTCAATAACCGGCGGCGGTGTCGGATTGCTGATCAAAAACGCCTCTACTCCCTTCGGGGGTGGGGCGACGTGGCGCCATATGTGAAATAGCTCTTCGAAATGATCCCTTTTAGAGCGTGAAAAATGGAACGCTCCGAACGCCGCGTTAGCCGACCGAATTTCCGGGATGTACTGAAGATCCTCAAGCCAGCGAAGGTATGCGCTTATCCTTGTTACATCCGATAAACGATACCCATCTGGCCAGTCATGACCAGTCATGCCAGGCCAGAGATTGCAGCAACAAATATTCGGATCCTCGCTCTTGACGTTCAAATGCGGCCTCCCCATTTCCCACAAGTGGATTGGGTACGGCTTATTGCACTGAGTGCATCGATCTATCAATGGAACAAGATGAATCGGACAGAGCGCCACCCAATGTAATTGATGTACAGCCGAGTGGTAGCCACGAGAGATGCACGAACTGCAATAGCGTAATTCTTTTCCAACTGCAAAACGTCTTGAGTTACCCGAGATTCGATCTGAGATCAGGAAGTTGGATAATGAGCTGCTGCGGAAGAGCCGAAGAGGCTCCTTTAACAATTTGAGTGCTGGATTGTCTAAAGCAATGTTTCCAGAGGCCGTACTGGTGGCAGGCTTAAAAACCTCGCATGTGAGCGTCACTCCAGTTCGATTGAGAAAACTGAATTTCCTTCGCAAATTCCAGATGGACTCATAGAAGCTCGTCGTTCCTGGGCGCCAATTGACCTGAACATTTCGCACATTCGCCCCTCAATTAATGCACATCTCAAGCGTGAAAGTTGTGCAACAAGTATGTCTGTGCCATTGCAAACCCTATTTTGGTTTTGTGCCCCTCTTCTTCCAGCTATTTAGTATTTGTGCTGACGCAGAAAAGCCACTTTGCTTGACGCATTTCTTGATTGAATCGTCGCTGATCAAAAGACCTGGCTTGTCGTGATCTGATGCAAATTCAAGAATCGATGTGACGGTACTCGTGATGTACTGCATACCGACTTCCAGCGGAGCTTTGATCGACAATTCATTCCAGCATGTCTCGTATTCGGCCCATATTCGATCGGCGAGGTCCTCCAGCTTCCAGCCATTAGCAGATGCCAATGGAGCGAAGTACTCGACAAAGGGGAGTCCATCATCGGGAGGAAATATAGCGACGTCATATCCGAGAAAAACTGCTTTGAGTTCGCTTGCGTTTCGCAAACCGCTGAACATCCAGACTTCCGTCATGAACCTACTGACAATCTGCTCCATGCCCTCCACGAGAAGTGATTCTCTCCTCTTCTCTAGTTCTTGCTGTCCAACCAGCAGGCAGAAGAGACGATACCCCGCCATATCTAGCTCATTACTGATGTTTCGTAGCCATTGGTAATGGAGCTCTTCCAACTCGTGTGCTTCGTCAATGAACAGTATGACCATTCTGATGCTTGAGCGACGGGCTCGCCCAAGCAGTGATTCAAATAGCCGATCTCTTTTGTCCGCGACAGTCCCGCGATTGTAATATCTGTGCCGGCAGCACTTGAGCATAAACTGGAAAAAAGCCCCTTCGTTATGCAGGTGCTGCTTTCTAATCGGAACCTCGACATACGGCACTTTGCCCAACTTAAGCTGCATGGCGCCGAGCACCCATCGGGTTGCTGAAGTTTTCCCAAGGCGCGGGCGTCCATATACGATCGCACCTTGGATACCCATCGAAATCCAACGCTTCAGCTTCGGGTAGTACTGGGTACAAGCCGGTGTTTTGACTAAAAACGCACGGCCGGCAATGACGCGAGCGACGAGAAGATTGGTCTTTTTCGGCTGATTCATGGCGCGCTATTTTCGATACACAGTGTTCAGTCCGTCGAGCTCATCTGGCTCAATTTCAGCGCAGCCTTCATCACCGTCCGTGCATCCGCCGGAGTTGTCTTCGTCATCTGAATCATCAGGATTCATGCTCTCTAAATGATCGTGCTGTCGCTGCTCAATCTCCATTTTCGTCAGCCAGCGGGCGCTTCGCTTCGAAGTTCTTGCCTCCATTTCAAGGTGGCTCTTGAATCCGAGTACAATGTCGCTCCCCCTCGAAACAAAACTTCCATCGTTTGCTCGACGAATGATTGCTCTTCTAACGTCCAAGCTGTGCGGCGTGCCTGCCCATCGCGGCTCACATGCCATAACGCCAAGAAAAGTTCCGTCATCAAGCGACACTTCAATTGTTTGCAGATTATTTGACCTCGCAAAGATGGTGGCGGACCGTCCGACTAGATTCATCGCACGCCGCAATAATTCGTTGTAATAGCGGGCGCCTTCAAAACGTACAACAGGCCTTTTGTGGTCTTCGCCAATCATCCCCTCCTCGCAGATGTCGAAATCCAACAGTCGAGATCTAGACTCGTCGGGAATATGTCGTGGGATGAACGAACGCCGCCTGACTGCCTCTGCCAGGAGTTCGAGGCGGCTCTGGTCAGCTCCTGGGGCATCGGTTCCGTTGATTCTGCAGACCAATAGGTCTATCAGATCCGCCAGAAGCTCGTATGACATGTGGTAGCGTTCGTCGACCTTTCGCTTTCTCCGAGCATCTGTTGGACTCGACCCATAGGTTGTCGGCATCAAATGGATGCCGAGTTCCTCCAGCAGGGTGAAGAAGCCTTCGACATATGCGTGCGTGTTTGGAGACGCCACAGGGCTCCATATTGGCACCGTTTGTGTCGTTCTCTCGAGATAGCTAACCAGATAATCGGCGCGATGCGCCATCCCGTTATCGAACGAAATTTCATCGACGCATGCAAATGCCAACTCAGGAATAGTGCCGCTCGGTATGCCGTCACCTTCACCATAGTCGACCGTGGAAACGATCAACTTGCGGCGTCGCCATGGTTTGAGACAATTCTGCACAGCGCGAACCAAATCTCTGCTGTTATAGTTCAGCCCCAAGGCGAGTGAATACCCAAGTGCAGCGGTGGATTTCAGTTCGATACCTGCTATGATCCAGATCCTGTTCACCTTGACGTATATCGTCTTGTCGCCCCCCATCGATTGCATTTCCACATAAAGCGGACAATCGATGTGGTGTCCGTCGAATTCGCATCTCTTGTAATAGCGATTGGAACGAGGAAGTGACCGGGATTTTGGGCCCGGCCCGAGCGCTGCGCGACGCACTGCAGGATCGTCGCTTTGGCGCGCTCGCGAAAACGCCTTTTCAGTACGGACTTTCTTTGCCCACCGTCTAATGGCTACAAGACCTGTTGGTTCGTCACGCCCGTCAGAAAAGGGATAGTGGGGGTACGTAATACCGGCTTTGTCACACAACTCAAGAAAGTAGTGATGCAGAACCGCTGCAGCCATGTCCGGATCTTTGTGCTTTACCCCCTCACGAATGCCGTCTATCGCAGCCGCGCTCATCCCCTTGTGAATTGTTGGGAATTTCACAAACAGCGCGGACAGCGCGCCAGGTTTAGGATTTCTAGATTTGAGCTTCGCAGGGTTAGCATTACGCGCCAAGATCCCTTGACTGTATGGAACTATCGCGCGAAAACCTGCTGTTTTGCCATCTGGGTAAAGGGTAAGAGCTCTCTTTACGAAGCGATCGAGCTCTTGTCTGCATATGCCTGTCTGTGCAGCAATGTTCTTTGCAGACTCCTGCTGCCCATACAACGTGACGGCAGTGACTCTTCGCTGAAACTGGTCACGATGTTCTTCAGGCAGCGATAGAACGTTGACCTCGTCCCACTCGCGAAGCAGATCTGGAGTCAATCCATGCCGAGCAGTTCGGTTACGTGAACTCATGGAAACACGATATTTCTGTTGACCAACCGAGTTGGTGCTTGTCGATATCGGAATGCAGATTCCGCTGCATGATTTGCTCCGCAACGATCTGAAGTACCTGCTCTGCAGACATGTCAGTTACGGATGCGACCAAGTCGTCGAGGGTTGTTTGTCGATATCGCCTCAGGATGAGTAACACTTTCTCTCTGAATGCAGGTGAGATAACTGTCTCGGGGCTACTGATATATGCATATAGCTGCTTACGATTTTCAAGTTCCACTGGATTCGTTCTGATTTCTTCCGGGGTCCAAACCTTGTATGTGATGCGATGTGTTTTGGCCCAGTTTTCGACAGATTCTGAATCATTGGGCGCTGCCTCTGAATCAGTCGCAGCCAGGGTGTGCACAACGCATTCTCCATCCTTGGTCACGGTAACCATCGGTGGCTTGAAATTAAACACCTTGCCATTCGTGCAACCAATCGAAATCCGGTCGACACGCTCGTTGAACGTTTGGATTGAAGGATTCCATTCAACGTAAACCCACAGGTCATACAGAATTGAGGTATAGATATCTAGGCGACGTCTGATTTTTCTGGAATACGGCTGGAAGCGAAATGCGGTTGGGTTCTTCCGCTTGAATCCGTTTGGAACGGGAGTTGGCTCGAGAAGACGATCGAGGTCGATGACGAATTCTTCATGTCCGATGCCATTGGCGATCATGGCATTTGCCTCCATGGAAGTTTCCGGCGATCATGTTCCATGACGGTTCGTAACACTAGGAATACAGCACGCAAAGAACTTGCGACCATGAGATGGCGATAAGGCTCGCCAAGCTCAGAGAAGCGGAAGCAGAAAATTGCTTTTGGATTACAGTGGCACACAAACGCCTCCCCGTTAAATAAGGATGCGTGCCACGCGTTGGAGACTCACGAAAACCCAATAATTTGCACTTGGCGTGAGTCGAGCACGGGTGCCCTACAAGCTCGCCTATCGTTTTCTACGTCAGATGCGCACTCCTGGGATGATGGCCCGACACTTGACCCTCCACCCCAGCACGATAAAGCTTGACCGGAATCCTCCGGCATCCTCCGTGTCTTGACTCAACTACGAGCCACGCGACCGCCTCGCCTCAGGTCGCCACGGGTTTCCCACGATAAACACAATGCCGACGACGGGAAACGGGGAGGAGATCGCCGGTTAAATGATGGTATTCCGCTATAATTCTGATGTCAAGTTTGGCTCGCATGCGCCGCCATTCCCCTGCCTACATTGCGCCAACGAGCGAAACCCTGGCTTTCCCGGCAACGTCACATGAAACTAACTTGGTCTTCTAGGTACGGAGCACGGTTTTCGCTTTCGCTTATGTCAGGAAAATTTAGTCCTTAGCGCGCTACGATAAGTTCCTGACATTTTTAGTGACCCCTTATATGAATCAAATAGATAGTTATGCTCAATCTGCAGGAAGATTTGGTAACAGCGCGTGAACTGTTCCCAAGTCGATGAATCTCTCTTCAACCCATGAGCCGCTGCTTTTTGTCGATCT
>APMI01009925.1_pt1 | contig 11033 bp, 15 predicted proteins | sample 667938 | NCBI WGS metagenome assembly APMI01 (sample SAMN01084076, study PRJNA167559) | wastewater metagenome | biome: Wastewater | place: Denmark: Ejby Moelle, Odense | collected 2011-11-28 | reverse complement strand
CCCATTCCCGCCCGAGCTGCCCCCCTCCCAATCCTGAGGACCATTTCATGAAGAACACTACCCGGGCCAAATTCTATGCGATGGTTTCGCAGATCGCCCTGCTCAACGGCATCGATCCCGCCACGGCCGGCACCGCCAAGTTCACGGTCGAACCGTCCGTCCAGCAGAAGCTGGAACAGCGCGTGCAGGAATCCAGCGAGTTCCTGTCGAAGATCAACATCGAACCGGTCGATGAACTGACCGGGGAACTGCTTGGCCTTGGCATCGGCAGCACCATCGCCGGCCGCACCAACACCGCTGGCGGCACCCGCCGCACCGGCATCGATCCCTCTGCCCAGGACGGGCGGAGCTATGAATGCAAGCAGACCAATTTCGATGTCGCGATCAAGTATGCCAAGGTCGACAAGTGGGCGAAGTTCCCCACCTTCGAAACCAAGTGGCGCGATAACAACGTCAAGCGCGTGGCGCTGGACCGGATCCTGATCGGCTTCAACGGCACGCACGCCGCCGCACAGACCGATCGCGTCGCCAATCCCAAGCTGCAGGACGTAAACGTCGGGTGGCTGGCGAAGATGCGGGCCGAAAACGCGCCGCGCGTGCTGTCGGCCATTGTCGACGGCAAGGAAGCCGGCAAGGTCACCTATGGCACCGATGGCGATTACGCCACGCTCGATGCGCTGGTCTGGGATGCCAAGCAGTCGCTGCTGGCAGAATGGGCGAAGGAAGATACCGAACTCGTGGTGCTGGTCTCGGGCGACCTGCTGCACGACAAGTATTTTCCGCTGATCAACAGCGCCGAAGCGCCGACCGAACAGATCGCGCGCGACATGATCATGTCCACCAAGCGCCTCGGCGGACTGCCGGCCTATCAGGTGCCCGGCTTCCCGGCGGGCACCGTGTTCATCACGCGCTTCGACAACCTCTCGATCTACTACCAGGATGGCAAGCGCCGCCGCCTGATCAGGGACGAACCGGAACTCGATCAGGTGACCGACTACAACTCGTCGAACGAGGCCTACGTCATCGAGGATCTCGACTACGCCTGCCTCGTGGAAAACATCAAGGAACGCAACGTCTGACCGCAGCCGGCTCGCTGCGCGGGATAGCCGGTATCGATCGCCCTCCCCTCTCTCCATCGCCGGGAGAGGGGAACCAACCAAGGAAACCCGCCGATGAACTCCCCGGCACGCGCTCACCTTCTCCGCTCACTTGCCGCCATCGCCACGGGTGATCCCGATGTGCCTGGCGCGTCGCCCATGCCCGATGAAGGGCCAGTCGCCACGGAGTACCAGTTCCTGCTGGCCGCGCTGGGGCAGGATTTGTCCACTCTGCGCAACATCCAGTCGATCGAGCGCAAGATCGCCGCCAAGCGGGAAATGATCGGCCGCTATCGCCCATGGGTCGAAGGCGCGATGGCGGGCAATGCGGGAACGCAGGACGAGATTGTCGGAACCGTACTGGTCTGGTCGATCGACATCGCCGATTGGGCGCTGGCGCTTCCGCTCGCCGCCTACGTACTCGGCACCGGTATCGCGCTGCCCGAACGGTATCTGCGCAAGCCCGCCGTGCTGATCGCGGAAGAAGTGGCGACCGCCGGGCTCACCCCCACACCAACCGTGGATCTTGAAACGCTCCTCGCGATCGACGCGCTCACCATGGACCATGACATGCACCAGCAGGTCTCGGCCAAGCTCAAGAAGGCCATCGGGCTGGCGCTGAAGGCCCGTGCCGATGCCTTCGATCCGGAAGCGGAAAGCGCGTCCGCCGGCGGCAAGGGTGCCCTGATCGATGCGGCGCTGGCCGCCTTCCATCGCGCGCTGGAACTGAACGAAGGATGCGGCGTCAAGAAACTGATCGATGGCCTTGAACGCGAACGCAAAAAGCTCGCGTCCGGATAAAATTACGAGCTGCGCCACCCGCGCCGGGGGGCGGGAACGGATCTGCGGCAACAGCCACAGGGTCCGCGCCCTCACCCCCCACTTCTTCCCGGTATCGTGCGTGCCAAAGGACCCTCCATGTCGTTCGTCGCCGTCCCGCCCTCGCCTGCCTCGCCCCCGGCATCGATCGTTCCGGGCGATGGCTGGTGGCCCGATATCGACTGCAACGCCCTGCGCGAAACCCTGCAATTGGGCACGCCTGTCACGCATGCGCGCCTGGTCGGCGCGATCGAGGGCGGCCTCCTTACGATCGAAGGGCAACTCTCCGCCTGGCGCGCAACGCACGAAGCCGATGGCATGGCCTCGCTGGCAGCGATCGAACCCGAACGCAAGATCGGCTCCCGCCATCGCTTGACCGTGCTGTGGACGCGGGCAGTCACGTTCGCCACCGCTGCCGAACTGCTCGATCAGCCTCCCGACACCTCCGCCACCGGTGAAGCGCAGAACCGCGCGGGCAACCAGTACCTGACCGCCGCCGATTATCACAAGCGCGCCACCCAGGCGGTACGCGATATTCTCGGCGTTTCCCGCGTCGCCGTGGACCTGATCTGATGCCCTCCGTCGTCCGCGCCTGCCAGGGCGATACGCTGGACCTGATCTGCTGGCGCACGCTTGGCACCACCGCCGGCGGCATCGTCGAACAGGCCTACGAGCTCAACCGCGGACTGGCCGATTCCGGCGTGATCCTGGCCGAAGGCACCATGGTCACGCTTCCCGATCCACCCGCCAGCAATGCCGCCACACTCGAAACCGTAAACCTCTGGAACTAGGCTCATGGGCAACGACCTCTCCGACTGGCGCGAATTCTTTTTCTGGTGGATGGCCTCGCTGTTCGCCAGCACCACTGTCGTCGTCGCCCGGCTTGGCATCATGCTCTATGGCACGGCGGGCGATCCGCCGGCGGATCCTGTCCTGGCAGAACATTGGGCGCGCCGTCGGCGCTGGCTCGCCATTTGCGAAGTCTCGGCCCTGCCCGCCTTTGCAACCGTTTCGGTGGTCCTTGTCAGCTACTATCACCTCAACCCCGTCGCGGCGGTGCTGCTTGCGCTGGCGCAGGGTTTCATCGGCTTTCCCTTGCTGCTCGATGGCGCGGCCTGGCTGTTCCGCCGCCGCCTTGGCATGGGCACCGCCTCTTCCACGCCAGATACCCCTTCAGACGGAGCCGGCCATGGATAGGGCGGTCATTATTGCCTGCACGGCGATCAGCATTCTCGTTGCCGTGGCCGCGCTGGCGGCCGCGCTGCGCCACACCTGGCGGTATGAATGCCACCGGCATCGGACCGGGCGCGATCGGCCGTGAAGAAGCCGGACAGCCTGCGCGCTGCAATCGCCGCGATCCTGCCGGAATTCGCTGCCGATCCCGCGCGACTCGCCATGTTCGTTGAAAAGGGGCGGATCCGTGCCCCGCAAACCCGGCAACGCGGTTTCATGTGGTCCTACGATCTCACCGTGATCGCCACCGCGTTCACGCACGATCCCGATGTGCTGATGTTCGTGGTGGTGGACTGGCTGCGCCGGTATCAGCCGGATCTGCTTGCCGCCAATTCCACTGCGGGCTTCACGTTCGAAGCCGATATTCTCGATGACCGGTCGTGGGACGTGCAGATCGTCCTGCCACTCGATGAGGCGGTGCGCGCCTCACCGGCGCCCGATGGTGGCTGGCTGCTGGAAGCGGTAGAAGAACCGGCCACCCTGTTCCCTGATGATGTTCCGCTGCGGCCGAACGAAGGTCCGCTCCTCTCGATCTGGCATCAGGGTACGCGCATCGCGCCGCCTGATCTGGCATGAAGGATCTTCGCGCGATCGAGCCGTGGCTCGCCGGCTATCTCGCGCGCCTGGCGCCGGGGGAACGGCTCAAGGTCACTCGCGCTATCGCCAGGGCCTTGCGGCAGTCAAACGCGCGGCGCGTGCGCGACAATGTACAGCCCGATGGTATGCCGATGCCGCCACGCAAATCGCAGCGCGATCGGCGCGGCCGTATCCGCAAGCGCAAAGGCCGCATGTTCCCGAAGATCGAACTGGTCCGCAACACCACCATGCGGGTGCGTCCCGATGAACTGGAGATCGGCTTCAAACCCCGCGTCGCGCAGACCGCTGCCGAACATCACTTCGGCGGTGAAGCGCTCGTGGACCGCCGCATCCCCAACTCCATCCGCACCCGTTATGCCGCCAGACGGCTTCTTGGTATTTCGGCAGACGATCGCGATCTGATCATGGAACGGGCGCTACAGTCGATCGAGCGCTGATCGCGGATACCTGTTCCGCGTTCTCGCGACGGCAGAACATTGCAAATGGATTCGATTTGCGGCCTTTCCGGAGACGCCCAGTTGCGGGCGTTCGCTTGACCTGCGACTAAGGAAACATGAGCAGGCTGACCCTCCAATACCAATACGATTCAAGCTTCTTCGATGCTACCAAGCTGAGGGACGACTTCGGTCGTTTGTCTGTCGCCGTCGAAACCGAACGCTTTTCTGGCAAGGGAGGCTTTTGGGTTCAATGGCAGGACGTGAAAGAGTTCGGCGAGGCGCTAGACGTGTTTCCGATCACTGCGGAAAAACCAATCGCTGTCCAGTGGGGCTTCAACATGCAGGAAGGTGACGACCTTGTTCTGCGCCTTGAGATCGCTCGGGCCAACAAACGCGGCGATCTACTGGTTCGATTCGAGATCGCTGACGATTATGAACCTCAAAACCGCGTGCGGGGCAGGTTCCTCACCAACTACCCAGACCTCGACGCCTTCCGCGCTGGCATTAAACTCTTGATGAGCGGCGAAGCGGCGGAGGCTGTTCTTACGGGGCAGTAGTGGCAGCTTCCCCCCGCCATTCCTGCCTTTCAATCAAGGTTCCGGATTCTTCGGAAGCCGTCGGTCGCCTCTATCACCTGCCTGACGTCGTGCTCGATCACACGAAATCCGCGCCCAGCTTCCATGCGTCAGTATTGGCCGTCGCCGGCACGTTGGAGAACTGCTTGTACAGAGCATCGTTGAGATAGACGGCAAGGTTGGCCACGCGGGTGCCGGCAGGCACCGGCGTCAAAGTACCCGAAGCCAGCGCCAGCAGATACCTGGTTGATGGAGCGAGGCCGGTCGTGCTGGCGGTGGCAAACGGCAGATCGTAGGAGACGTTGTTGATCGTCAGCGTCACCTTGTTGTTCGCGTAATCCACCACGTAAGAGACTTCATACCATGTGGCGGTCGCAAACGGGGCGGCAGGACCGAACGCCACTTGGCTCAGGTTCGTGGCGCCCGCGCTGTCCTTCACGCTCGCTCTGAACCGCCCGCCCCCGGACGTAATGTACTCCAGATCAGCAGACGAACTGCTCAGCAGGAAGAACTTGGCCGAGGCACTGGGCAGCGCCGGGAAATAGAACTGGCCGCGCCATTCGATCTTGGAGACGTTCGCCGGCATCGCTCCTGCCGGGTCCTGAAAGCGGCTGAGCGATCCCAGCGTCAGATACTGCGAGGGCGCGGCCGCCTTGGTCTTGACCGACACCGAATGCGCGAACCCGTTGACGGAGTAGCTGAACGCAACGGCGGTTGCCCCGGATGCAGAGGCGGCCCCCCGGATGGAAACGTACTGGTCCGGCGAGACCGTCCCCGGCGCACTGGTCCATGCCTGGACAACCGTCACCCCGTCAGAGGCATACGACTGCCACTCCAACCCCGCGTCAACGGTAATCGCCTGCGAGGCGCGCCGGTTCAGAACCTTGCACTTTGGCAGCGTGTAGGTCGCCCCGATGTCCGCACCGGTCTGCGGCCGCCAGAACACGCCGCTCGGGATGTTCTGCCATTGAATGACGGCGGCATAGTCGGTCGTCGTCCAGTCAACAGCCGACTGGCAGGCGGCGGCGCCAAGGCCCGCGCCTTCCGCCGCAGTCGTGATGGCCGCAAGAACCTGTTCCCGTGTCCTGGCGGCCGGAACTGCAGCGATGTTCGGGAACACAGCGGCCGGATTTGCGGCCGTGCGGACATTGACGACACGGTCCTGACTGTAGGGCTTGTTGTCCGTCAGAATCGACTGGGTGACAACCGAGGCAATGTACACATTGTAGTTGCCGTCGGTGTTCATGCGGACCGCAGAGGCTCCGCCGGCAATGTCCCTCGTGTTGATGGCGGTGACGCCATAGACCATCAGATTTCCGGCGGGATAGGCTGCCTCGCCGCAATTGATCGCGTTGGTATTCCCGCCCAGCCAGGCATCGGCGATCGAGAATACGTTGTCGTAGGAAGGCACGTTGTCGTTGTCCGACCAGAACATGCCCTGGGAGACATCGCCCGAAAGGTTCCGGGTGGGAGGACGGAGGGTGATATTGCCGGCCGAGAACACGTTCCTGATCGTGGCTGAGCCATCCCCAAAGCCCTGAAACGCATCACCGTGCGGGTCTCTGGCGTCACCGGTCAGGCCTTCCGCGATGCCCTGCGAGGCGAACGGCACCGTCATCAGGTTGCGATAGACGTGCGCCACGCCCGTGCCCGGCTTCGGCGCGAACGAGATCAGGTCCATGTAAATGCGGTCCAGGTCATTATCCATGACCACCGCGAAGCTGGGCGTGCCGATGCCCTTCACGCCGTTCAGCAGATCGCGGAACGTGTTCCCGACGATGTCGATCCGCTCCATCACCGCCGCCCCGCTCGCCGAGAAGGCATAGGCGAGATACTCGGCCATGCCGATCTCGGTGCGGGCGTTGAACTCGCTGGTGCCTGAGGCGGCCATGACCGCGACGTGCGTCGTTGTCTGTGGGCTGACACCGGACGAGATGCGGGCATAGCCGCCCGCTGGCACCAGTGTGGAACCGGTCGTCGCCACAACGCTGCTGGTACCCGCAGCGACATACACGGCGCTGGAACCGCGATTGAAGAACTCGATCCAGCCACCTGAGCGCGTCGGGTCTTTCCACGTCAGGGCAAAGGCCTGAGAAACGGTGCTGGCAGTGTAGACGTTGTTGACGCGTTCGTATTCGGGATAGGTCGCCGTCATGTCGAAATCGACTTGATTGGCGCCATACCCGTGGCGGAACGTACAATCATGGAACGCCACGTTGTAGGTGCCGGTCCCGAACTGGACGCACCCGGCGTAGCGCGCCGGCCACCCGGTCATCTGAAGATTGAGGCCGATCGTGTTGAGGCCGCGCACCACACCGCTCAATAGCAGCGACGGCAGCTTGGCGGTGGCATTGCGCGAACGAAGCGTCAGGGGCGCACCGGCCGCCGTGAAATCCTTGCCAGCGATCGTGCGCTGGGTAAACGCGCCGCCGACGATCTCCACCGTCTTGCCCGCCAGCGTCGCAGCGGAATTGGCGAACACCGCGTCCCATTCGGCATCGCTGGAAACCACGTAGTCGGCCGCAGCCGGCAGCGTGACCGTGACAGCCACCACGCCGCTTTGCGCGCCGGCCGCCGCGATCGTCAGTTCTACCGTGCCCACACTGACATCGGACAGGCCGCGCAAGAGCCTCCAGCCAGCGGCCTCGCTGCCGCCAATGACGAACCGGCCATCGTTCGGCGTGACTGTGGGCACGGAACCGGGCGGCACGCCGTTGATCGCCGCCACCTGGGTACCCGCAGCGGTCACTGTGGAAATCGTCGCGGACAGGGGGGCGAAAGTAATCGCGTATCGCCCGGTCAGAACGGCCGTGAACGGGATCACGCATCCGTCGGCGCCGGTTGCGGTCCCGGTAAGCGATTGCGATGCGCCCGCCGCAATCGCGGCGGTGGCGCTGATCCCACCGGTTCCCGCGTTAATCGCAAGGTTCGCGTTACCGCCGGTTTTGACAAACGCAATCGGCGCCAGCAGGCCAAACCCCGAAACGGTGGCCAGCAATCCGGTCTTCGATGCCACGGTGAACGCAACGGTTCGCGCGCGGGGTGCGCTTCCGCCGCCGTTGCCTGACAGGCGCCGCATCGATCAGGCTTCCGCGATCAGAAAGGTGGCGGTGGTGCCGGTCTTCCGGACGTATCGAGCGCGAACGGCGATGTAGCTGCCATCGGCCAGGTTGCGATAGGTCACGTCCCCGTCGCTATCCATACCGCGCAGCGTCACATCCCCGCCACCGCCCACATAGATGCCCTTCGGCAGATAGGGCAGCGCTACCGTGTCGCTGGGATCGACGGCATAGGGCCGCCGCGATGGCGCCCACAGGGTGTCCTTTATCCAGGTAAAAAGGTCCTTCATCGGAAAGCTCCGGTCAAAACAGGCCAGGAAATTTTCGGGTGCTTGCGCGCTTCACGGCCTCCCGGTCGCGCAACTCGCAACGGGCGATGATGCCGGCTGCCGCGCGATACCGGTCGTTCGCCTTGTCGAGCTGGCCGGTCTGGGCCGAACCGAACGCGATCCAGTCCGCCACTTCGCGCGCGCCAGGCAGCGGCGCCCCGGCCACGCCCGGCAGCCAGTCATCGGGGAGGAGTGAACTGCATGCAGTCCTTGGTGCTGCGATAGGTGGCGAAGCGACACAGGCTGGCAACGCCGGCATCATGGACAGCAGGATCCACGGGCGCATGCGCGCCCGGTGCGGAACGGATGGCACGCTCGTTCTCCCGGTTGATGGAATCGATGATGGCTTCGCCGGATGCGGCACGGCCCACAGTATCCGCAGCGTCCCGGCCGGAAGCGACGGCGGCATCAGCGCGCCCGGTCTCCAGCTTCGCGCGCACTTGCTCCGATCGGGCCTTGCTCCCCAGCTCCAGAACGAATGCCAGCGCCAGTCCCGCAAGCAGCAGGGTTGCAACCACGATTGCCCAGCGCGGGGCCTTGTCGCCCCACCAGTTCATGGCCGTTCCTCCATGGCCATTGCGACCATCTGGCGAATGTCCGTCCGGCGCGGGCCAACGGGGGTATAGCGCGGCTTCGCAACCTCGTAGATCAACGCCGTTCCGTCGCCGCTCCACACCCCATCGAAGAACAGCGCCTGCTCACGCTTGCGTCGCGGCAGAAGATCGGCGGGCTTCGCCCAATCGAGCATCGAAGCGCGCGCGCCCGCGATATCTCCCGCCACGAAGCGCCTGATCCAGCTCGCCCGCGCGATCGCGCCGGTATTCCAGTGGAACGAGAGGGCGGCACCAAGCTGGGCCTCGGTCGGCTCTGCCCCGCCGAACGCCGCCAATACCGGCGGCAGGTATTTTGTGCGCAGCAGCCACAGGTAAATCGCGATGCACCGCTCGATCGGTTGCGGATTGTCCTTGTAGCGCGGAAACACCCGGTGGCCGGATGCATTGGTGATGCCTACGCTCCATGTCCACACACCCGCGCTGTCGCGATAGGCTTCGCGGACCACGCCTTCATGGCAGATCAATTCCAGGGCGATGCGGGGGGTGATGTCTTGCATGCCCTTACGCTGGCGGATCGCATTTCTCGCCGCACCGGGGCCGCGTTGTCGGAATTTCGGTAACAACGCGCGGGCGTTGAGCAGATCGCCACCGCCGTCCGATGTGGACGCATGGCCATCGCTTCAGACAGCTTCACCGGGGTCGATCTGTCCCGCCTCCCCCCGCCCGACGTAATCGAGGCGCTGGATTTCGAAACGATCCGTGCCAGCAATCTCGCCTGGCTTGCCGCAGCATGGCCCGGCTTTAGCGCGATCGTCGAAAGCGATCCCCTGGTCAAACTGGTGGAACTGTTCAGCTATCGCGAGCTGGACCTGCGCCAGCGCGGGAACGACACCGCCCGCGCCGTGATGGTCGCCTATGCCCTGGGCGCGGACCTCGACAATCTGGGCGCGCTGTTCGGCGTCGAACGCTTCATCATCACCCCTGCCGATCCGCTGACCGGCACCGCCGCCGTGCTGGAAAGCGATGACGATTTCCGCCGCCGCATCGTCCTCGCTCCCGAAGGTTATTCGGTGGCCGGGCCGGAAGGCGCCTATATTTTCCACGCCCTGTCCGCCGATGCCGATGTGATCGACGCATCGGCCACCAGCCCCGATCCCGGCGAAGTGGTGGTCACCGTGCTTTCGCGCAGCGGAGACGGCACGCCCGCGCCCGCCGTGCTGGCAGCGGTGGAAGCGCGGCTGACCGATGACAGCGTGCGGCCGATGACCGATCACGTCACCGTGCAGGCGGCGGACATCGTGGATTACGCGGTAGAGGCCACGCTCACCTTCTTCGCCGGTCCCGATCGCGCCATCGTGCTGGCGCTCGCCCAATCGCGCCTTGCCACCTATCAAGCCAATGCCCGCCGCCTTGGCCGCGACGTGACCCGCGCCGGCATCATCGCCGCTCTATGCCCTGAAGGCGTGCAGAACGTGGCACTGGCCAGCCCGCCCGCCGATATCCCGATCACGCGCCAGCAGGCTGGCAACTGCACCGGCGTGACGATCACCGATGGAGGCGTGGGCGAATGACCATCGCACTCACAACCGCCTCTCTGCTACCGCCCAATGCCACCCCGCTGGAACGTGCGCTTGATCTGCTGGCACAGATCCGCCTGGGCGCGATCGACACACCCTTCCGCGCGCTCTGGTCGCCGCAGGATTGCCCCGAGGCCGTGCTGCCGTGGCTCGCCTGGGCGCTGTCCATCGATCAGTGGGATTCCGCCTGGCCGCTGAACATCCGCCGCGCCCGCGTCGCCTCCGCCATCGCCATCCAGCGGCGCAAGGGCACGCGCCAATCGGTCGCCGACGTGGTCAACAGCTTCGGCGGCAACGTGGTCATCCGCGAATGGTGGGAAAAGACGCCACCGGCCACGCCGCATACCTTCTCGCTCACCGTCTCGCTGGGCGGGCAGAGCGATGCCGTGCCCGGCGCGGAATTCATCGATGCGGTCATTTCCGAAGTCGCCCGCACCAAGCCGGCGCGATCCCATTTCGATTTCACCGTGGGCCTTTCGGCGCGCGGGCGCCTTGGCCTGCGGGCCATGGGCCGCGCCGCCACGTATGCCCGCTTGCCCTGTATCGCCGCCTGATCCGGAGCCGCCCCCATGGCCTTCACCATCACGATCACCAACGCCGGGCGCGCCGCCATCGTCAACGCGCAGAACACCGGCACCGCCCCGGTCACCATCGCGCAGATCGGCCTGTCCGCCACCGCGATCGTGCCCGCCCCCACCATGACGGCGCTGGCCGGCGAACTGAAGCGCACCGGCTCCATCCCCCGGGACGTGGTGG
>APMI01024585.1_pt1 | contig 11035 bp, 6 predicted proteins | sample 667938 | NCBI WGS metagenome assembly APMI01 (sample SAMN01084076, study PRJNA167559) | wastewater metagenome | biome: Wastewater | place: Denmark: Ejby Moelle, Odense | collected 2011-11-28 | reverse complement strand
CGCGCCCGAAGCATGGTTTGGAACCGCCAGTCGGGTGATCGATGCGTGGCGTGAGATTGAGCGGGCCAGCGCCGCGATGGTGCAGCGCGAGGCGCACGCGGCGGCGCGAACCGCCGGCCTGCTCGCCGCGCTGGTGGGTATTGCCGCGCTGTTGCTGCTGGGTGCCTCGACGCTCATTGCGCGCCGCACCATCGCGGACATTCTGCAGGTCACGCGGCGCGTCACGCAGCGCACCGAGTCCGTTCGCCGTGATGTACTCGTGGGCATGCAGCACGTGCTGGCGCGGCTGGCTGATGGAGATTTCTCCGGTGCGCTGCCGCTGACGGTGGAGAAGCTCAACCTGGACACACGCGATGAACTTGGTGAGATGGCGCGCAGCCTCGACGGCATGATCGATGCGGCGCGTGAGACGGCGGCGTCGGTGACCCACGTGCAGACTACGCTGGCCGACCTCGTGCAGAGCGGCCAGCACATGGCGGACGCGGCGGTTGCCGGCCGATTGGGTGAGCGCACCGACGCCTCGCGCTTCCACGGGGACTATGGCCTCTTGGTGTCGCAGCTCAATCGCACCATGGAGGCCATTGAGCGGCCGCTGGGTGAGGCGCGTGATGTATTGGTGGGTATGGCGAACGGCGATCTCACGGTGTCCATGCGTGGGCAGTATGCCGGCGAGTATGACACGATGAAGCAATCGGCCAATCGGGCGGTGCAGCAGCTGGCCAGTGCGCTTGAGCAAGTGCGGGCGTCGGTGGAGCAGGTGGATATGGCGTCGCAGCACATTGCCAAGGCCAGTGAGATGTTGGCGGAGAATGCGCAGCAAGAGGCGCACACCATTCACGCCATCGATGAAACTGTGCAGCGATTGGTCCATGGCGCCGATCAAGTGGCCGCCAACGCTGCCGCGCTCACGACGCAAGCGGGCAGCGCGCGCACGCAGGCCGCGCGCGGGACGGACGCCGCGCAGGCGCTGGGCGTTGCGATGGACGAAATTCAGCAAGCGGGCGCGGCAACCTCACGCATCATTCGCACCATCGACGAGATTGCCTTTCAGACCAATCTGTTGGCGCTCAACGCGGCCATTGAGGCGGCGCGCGCCGGTGACGCGGGACGCGGTTTTGCGGTCGTTGCCGATGAAGTGCGGCAGTTGGCACTGCGCAGTGCCGACGCTGCGCATCAGACGTCGTCGCTGCTCGGTGAGTCCGTGGCTGCCGCGGCGCGCGGGCTGCAGCTCCGTGATGACGTGGCCACGACCCTGGCGGCGTTGTGCGCGTCGGTTGAGCAGGTTGACGCGGTCGCCACATCGCTCGGCGACGAGTCGGGTGAGCAGCAGCAACAGGTGCGTAGCCTTACCGCGCGCATGGATGAACTGGATGCGGTGGCGCAGAGTGTCGCATCGACGGCGGAAGAGGGCGCCGCCAGCGCGGAGGAACTGCGCGCGCAGGCGGCACGACTCACGGAAACGGCGCATCAGTTCCGCACCACCTCCGAAGGCCCACGCGGCGGCCGACTTCGCCTCGCCGTCGCGTGAGCGCGGTGGACGTTCCTAGTCTCCGCCGCGGGTGATCGAGACGTTGGAGTTACCCGGCTGCCCACCCACACGCGGACGGTTGTGGGTGAGCGGCACGGGGTAGCCGAACTGGATGAACGTGTTCTCACGCTGCTGCTTGGTGGTGCGCGAGATGTTGTCCACGAAGGGCACGAGCTCACGCTGCTGCGGCGTAACGATCGGCTGAATGAAGTCGATCTGCTCCCAGAAGATGGGCCAGTACAGCTTGGTGGTGGCCTTTACGGAGTCGAGCGCGGCCTTGCCAGCGGCACCTTCGGGCTGACTGGCGAGGAACTGCGCGAGTGGTACATAGAGCGCCCGAATACGAGCGGAGTAGCTGCTATCGGCCTGAATAAGCTTCGCAATCTGCTCCTTGCTCAGGAACAGGGAGTCGCTTTCAGCCAACAGCAAGCGATGAATGTTCGACGTGCGGCTGAGATAGAGATCGGCAATGGAGTCGGCGCTGCGACGCGTCCAGGTCCGCTTGCCGTTCTCGATACGCCGCACCGGCTCAATGGCCCGACGCAGCGTCTGCATGTCGTATGGGGTCGACAGATCCATCGAGAAGTCGACCACCACGCGGAAGGGCACCCGCGAAAGCGTGCGGAAGGCGCGGGTGTCGCCAAAGCGCGGGTTCACATCGTAGCGGAAGCGCTGCGCGGCGCCGTCAAAGCTGCGCGGCAACAGCAACACGGGGTCGGGCTGTGCTTGCGTGCCCCAGCCGCGCAGCTTGTCGCTGCCATGTAGTGCCTGATCCAGTCCGGCCAGCGGATTCTCAAAGACGATGTTGAGGCTGGCGCGGCGACCCGCAATGCTGGGGATGCTGGGCGACAGCGACATGTTCATCTGCTGCGTCCATGCGCCGCGGCAGCTCTGACGACCCGCCACCTGCCCAAGCTGCGTCGACAAGCACTCGCGCACATTCGACGGCGCGGAGGCCAGCAACGCCAGCATCTGAGACTTGGTGGCCGCGTCGGTTTCCGCGGCGGGGTTGGGGACAAAGGCGCGATCATTCGCGCGACCGTCGCCGTCGATATCGCTCCGCACGAGCGGCGTAAACGGCGTGCCGGACTGCACACGCGTGAACATGGTGAGCGTGCCGATCTTGGGGATCCCAATGCCGGCCTGCATCACAAACGCATGGCGCGCATCGTTCTGCCCTGATGCCCACTCCTTGCTGAGCGGACTGCCGAAGTTGGCGCCATCTGCGCCACGGAACTGCTGCCGCACTTGCTGAATGGTGTAGCCAAACTGGAACATGAGTGGCGGCGGGCCGTTGCGACCGCGGAAGATCTCCGGCTGAATGGTGGTCGTGAGCTGACTGCCATAGCCGCGCAGGTCGCTCGTGCGCAGGGCGACACGACCGTAGTCCGTGCTCCGCCGCGACTCACGCGCCGAGACCGCGCCGCTGTTGGCATCGATTCCGGCGGTGGTCACGTACATGGGACGGTTTCCCTCACCGGCCAAGGCAAAGCGCGACGTGCCACTAAAGTTGGCGTCGAGGGTGCTCGGCTGATTGAGATCGTAGCTGGCGAGACCATCGACCTTGACCAGGAAGTTCTTGATGGAGCTGGCCCACCCGAGCGATGCCCGCCACGCGCGTGGCACATCGAACGATGGGTCCACCAGCGTCACGCTTGGCGCACGCTCGGCCAGCACGCCACCGCCGTTTGCGCAGCCACTGGGTGCCGACGCGGCGCCAGACGACAGGGCGGTCCAATCGGGCACGGGCACCGACGCCCCCACGCAGGACAGGGCAATGGTGCTGCCGGCGAGACCAGCGTTCGCCATGGCATCGGCAAGCATCCCCGGCTTGTACAGATCGCGGAACTCTCCGATGCCACCGCGAATGATGCCCATGGTGTTGCGATACCACGAACCCACGTTGGTGGTCATCTGCCCGCTGCCGTTGTTGCGCGAACGCGAGTACGTGTAGCTGAAACCGGCCCGCGGCGAGACATGCAACCGCGATGGCGCCACACCGGTCGCTACATCCAGCGCCTGTTCAAGCGCCGCGTTCTCCGGCGGCGCGCTGCCAAACCGATTGCCTTCGACGCGCGCGCCGTAGAGCAGGCTGAACCAGCGATTGGGGTTCCACTGATGGGAGAATGCCGCCGCGCCATTGATGGTGGTCGCATCGCGTGTGGGTTGCTGCAGCAGTCGCGAGTACGACGCCGGACGATTCGCCGCGAGATCGGCGATCGAGTTGTACGTGTACGCACCGAGTGCGTTGGGCATGCCCTCCTGCGTGAGCCCATCGCCACGCGCCCACACGGAGGTCTTAAAGCGGTGCGCGCGCCCCTGCGCGTTCCATACCATTTCGTTGGCCCCTTCGACGGTCCATCGCGTGTCGTCGACAGCGAGGAACGGATTGCCACCGAGATTGAGGGCGACGATATCGCTGGTGGCCGCATCGGATGACGAGCGGGCGAGCACGGTGGCGCCCGGTACCGCGAGGTACGGCGTGGTGCGCTCGCGCACGCGGCTGGCCGCGAGGCGGTTCTGCATGAGCGTGAAGAAGCCCTTGCCGATGTAGCGCGCTTGCAGGAGCTGCGCGCCCATGGTTTGCTGCGACTGCTTGCCGCCGGCAGCAGGGGCGACGAGCGGGCCAAAGCCGAGTGCCCCTTCTTTGCTGCTGCCGAGGTAGGTGGTGAGGGTGAGCGTGCGCAGCGTGTCGCGTACGTCATCCAGTCGACCGAGCCAGGTGACATTCTCCTGCACGCGCTGACCGGGGACGCCGCGGCCGAGCACGGGAATGCCAAGCGCTGTCGCGAGTGACTGCACGCGGGCCGCGGAATCGGGCGAGAGTCCGGCGCGACGTAGCGCTTCGGCATCACCCGCGATGAGCGTGGTGGGGTCGCTCACCGTGCGCCCCACATCGAGTGCCATGTTGTAGGTCAGCGCGCGACGAATTGCTTCACCATCGGCGCCAACGCTGGCGCGGAAGCCGCCGGTGGTGAGTCCCAGTGAGCGACCCACAGCATCGGTGGCCTGCAGTTGCGGCGCGTTCAGCGTGAGGTAGGCGTTGCGATTCTGATAGTTCCGATCGCCCGCGCCAAGACGCACATCAATGTTGGCACCGGCGAACCCACCGCGCGTGGCATCGAAGGTGGCGCCACTCACGCGTACGTCGGCGCGGGCCGCGCGTGGCAGTGACCCGCCGGGCAGCGCCATGCCATTGAGCGTGACGAGGTTGGACGACGGACTCGCCCCCAGCATGGAGGGGCCGCCGGGGGTCATGGTGATGCCGGGAATGGTGCCGGCAATGGTGTTGAGGTTGCCGGCGGCGTTGGGGCTTACGCGCCCTTCTACACCCTGTGTGTAAGACTCAGAGGCCCCCACCTCGCGCTGATAGGGGGTGGCCACCTCGGCGGCCGCACGCACGGCGCGCGCCGCGCGGACATTCACCGACGCGAGGAGGGCCACGTCGCGCGCCATGGAGAAGTCGGCGACGAGCTCGCGCTCGGTGGTGACCCGCTCGACACGACGGCGGGCGGGGCGAAAGCCGGTAGCACTGACGTGCACCAGATAGTCGCCGGTACCGGGGTCAAACCGGCTGCTGTAGCGACCCGTGGAGTCGGTGAGGACCTGTTGTACGAGGCGGTCGGGGCCGCGGGTAATGCTGACGGTGGCGCCAACGAGCGCTTTGCTGGAGTCATCCAGCACGCGGCCGCGCACAACATCAGCGCCCTGCGCATGCAGCGCGGACGTGCTGCCACACCATAAGGCGCCAAGGAGCGCGGCGCCGATTCGGATATTGAGGGAGAGGGGCATGCCGCATACGACGCCATTTTTCCCAGAATGGTTGCCACAGGCTGTTGACGGTTACTCCCGCAGTGAGCGAGCATTGTCGCATGCGAACTCGTCTCGTCCCGCGTGGATGCTGGTGGCGTCAGCTACTGGCCGGGAGCGCCCTCGCGCTCGGACCCGTGTTGGCAGCGGGCGCGCAGGCGGCGCCGGTAGACTCGAACCCCGGCAAGTGGATTGCGCCCGGCGATTCCTTGCTGCGCGGGGCGCGGGTCAGCACGGGCACCTTCCGCTATCTGCTGACGGCGTTCAAAGACGGCGATGAATTCAACGTGGGCCGCATTCAAGATGAGATTGCGGTCGACACCGTGGATGGCACGCTGCTGTTACGCCGCGTGCAGCGCCTTGAGCGCGGTACGCAACGCCTCATTGATTCGACGCTCACCGATTTCGCGACGCTGATGCCTCGCCGTCATCGATCGGAGCAGCCGCAGCGCCGCATTGGCATCGACTTTACGGGTCGGAAGATCAAAGCGACCATCGGGATGCCCGGCGCCGTCCCGGCGGTGATTGACACCACGCTGCAGCGTGCGGTATTCGACTCGGGTAACTGGGACCTGCTCCTGCGCGCGCTTCCGCTCGAGAAGGGGCTGCGCGTGCGCTTTCTCGTGTACGACACCGATGCCGGTGTGCACGAGTATCGGCTAGCCGTGACGGGCACCGCGACGATTCTCGGCGAAGACGCGTATATCGTGCGCTTTGCGCTGTCGCGGACGAGTGAGGCCTACGTGTGGGTGAGCACGGCGACACGCGAGCTGCTGCAGATGGAGACTATGCTGGCCGGTAACACGCTATTGCGTCAGGTGCGGCAGCGCGAGGCAACTGGTCGCTAGCGCGGTGCGTTAACGCGGTGCGTTAGCCAAGCCGCAATACGCTCGCTGAGTTGGGCACGATGAGTTGCACCGCACCGCCGCTTCCCAAGAGTGGGTTGAGAAAGGCCGAGGCGGTTGACTGCAGCGCCGCCACGCGCTGGCGCACCACAAAGCGGCGGAAATGCCGACCCGCGAGCACGATGCCTAGCCGCGTCGGGTCGCTGCCGCTGCGCGTGTGAAACTCCCGGAAATCCGCCCCCGGATAGCGATAGGCCGTCAGCACTTCGTTGCGCAGCAGGTCGACAATCTCAACCGGCTTGCTGAGGTCCATGGCTTTCATGTAGCTAATGCGCTCCGGCCACGGCTTGTCCGGCATGTAGCGGTGGAAGAAGAGCAGCGCCTCGCGCACGCCCGCCTTTGATACGGGCGACGGTGTGGCGCCAATCTGGCGAATCAAACCGTCAATCTCTCCATCGGGAATGTACTCCACGTGTCCTCCGGACCGGGCGGGCGGATCCTCATCGCAACGTGGTTAATACTGCCGGTCCCCACGGCGCTCCGCAAACGCCTGTCGTGTCGTGGCTCAGGACAGCCCACAAATCACAAAGCGACAGCAGCTACCTCCCTGCGCCTGGCACTCCACCTCAAGCACCCGCGCGGTGCGTGACACGAGCGCGGTGACGAGGCGCTCAAAGGTGCCCGCGTAAAAGGCGCATACGGGGCCATCGGTACTCACGCCCCGGCACATCGCGCACGCATGAAAGCGCAGCTCCACTTCTAACGGTGCACCATGCGCCGGTGTGTGCACCGAAAAGGTGCCACTCCCTGCGAAGGTCCACGCGTGCGCTCGCATACTCTTGAGCAACACCGCGAGTCCAGCGCGCCGTGGCAATAGCCGGATAAGGCGCTGCGCGAAGCGCGGAATGCGATGCGCCATGAGATAGTCGCCAGTGCGTTGGCCGGCTTCGTGCAGCAGCAGCGTTGCTCGCGCCTCGCCGAAGCGTGAGAGCACGCCACAGGTGAGCGCGAGCGGCTCGTCCTCCGGCACCATGTGCTGAGGGAGCGTGGCGAGCGAGTAGCTGGTGTGCTCTCGCAGCAGCGCTTCGGCCACGTCGTCACCGAAGCGCTCACTTAGGACCCGCGCCACCTGGATGATGGCGTTCGGGCCAATGCGCGCCGCGTCAACCCGCGGCGCAGACGGCTTAGACGGCTCGCGAGAACCGGCGAGGACCGTCGGTCGCGCTACGATAAGCATCGAGGGCGAACGCGAGATTTCGAAGGAAGAAGCGACCGAGTGGCGTGACCTGCACCCGATTGGGTTCGATGGTGATGAAGCCGTCGTCGACAAACGGCTGGTAGCGCTCCAGCAGCGCGCTCACGTCACCGGGCACGAGCGCGAACGGGAGTTCGGCGTTGCACATGAGGTGCGAGATGGCCGCACTACGCACGGTGTCGTCGGCGGTCATGATGTGCCCACGCGCGACGGGCAGGTGACCGGCATCGATATCGCGCTGCCAGCCGCCCAGCTCTGGCGCATTCTGCACAAACCAGCCATCGACTTCGGAGATTGAGCTCACACCCACACCCAGCAGCGCTTCACCGCTGCGCGTGGTGTAGCCCATGAAGTTGCGATGGAGCGTGCCGGCGTTGTACGCCTCGGTGAGCGGGTCGCCATGCTTGGCAAAGTGATCGATGCCAATCCACTCGTAGCCGGCATCGAGGAAGCGCCGCACAGCGCCCTGAAAGAGCGCGAAGCGTTCCCACGACACCGGGAGCGCCGACTCATCGATGCGCTTCTGATGCGCGCGCATCCAGGGTACGTGCGCGTAGCCAAAGCATGCTACGCGATCGGGGTCAAAGGACAGCGCACCTTCGATCGTGCTGGCAAATCGCTCGGGCGTCTGGTGCGGCAGCCCGTAGATGAGATCGAGATTGAGACCGGTGAAACCCTCTTCGCGGGCCATCGTGACGGCGTCGCGCACCAGCGACTCCGGCTGCACGCGCCCAATGGCCTGCTGCACCACTTCGTCGAGATCCTGCACACCATAGCTGATGCGGCTGAAGCCGAGCTGCCGGAAGGTGCGCAGCTGTTCGCGATCAACCAAGCGCGGATCGGCTTCCACCGAGTGCTCCGTGTGCTCGTCGAAGGCAAAGACATCGCCGAGCATGCGGAAGCAGGCTTCGATTTGACTGTTGCCAAGGAAGTTCGGGGTGCCACCACCCCAGTGCATCTCCACCACGCGCGGCCGCCCACCCATGCTGGTCTTGAGCATGTCCAGCTCTTTGCGCAGGCGCGTGAGATAGCGCTCCACAATCTCGGCGCGCGTGGTAACCGTGGCGTTGCAGCCGCAGTAGAGGCAGCGCGACGCGCAGAACGGCAAATGGACATAGAGCGCCAACGGCCGCTCGGTTGCGCCGAGCGATGCGAGGTGCGCGCCCCACGAGGTGGGGTCCACCCCGCCGGTCCAATCGGGCACGGCGGGGGGACACTGTACCGCGGTCCCGGCACGTCGTAGCGGGCCAACAGCGACTGCGGGACGTTGGGCACACGAGACTCGTGTTCCATGATGCCATGACAGAACAGCGGGTTACTGCGCGGGCGCTCAGCTAGATCAACAGGCACGGATCGATTCCTCTTCCTGCGGTCGGGGTGCGACATGCCCCAGCACCGGGACGCTGCCAGCAAAATCCACGTCAGCGGCCAGCTCCGGCCGCGCTTCGGACATCGTCCGAAGTTCATCACGGGTAAACACACGCTCTTCGTCGAACCCGAAATCGGCTTCCAGGCCGCTGCCGTTGAACTTCAGGCGCTCGAGATCGTAGAACTTCTTGTTGATCGTGGTCTTCGCGAACGCGCGCAGACAGCCGCGCAGATACTTCCGCTTGAACGGATCCTTTTGCCACGGATACGAGAAGAAGGCCTTCTTCGCGTAGAAGCGCGCGTAGTTGCGGAGCACGCCTTTGAGGACCTGATCACGCGTCATCGCATCGGGCTGAATGATGGGCGTGACAAAGTTGTACTTGGAGTAATCGCGCACTTCGACGCGCTCCCCCAACTCCTGAAAGAGCTCCGCGAAGGGCCACGGCGTGTACATGTTCCAGTTCGCCATATCCGGCTCCCAGTCCTGCGAGTACCGGTAGGTCTCTTCGATGGTCTCGGGCGTTTCATTCTCGAGACCAATGATGAACTGCGCTTCGGCAATCATCCCCGCGTCTTTGAGCAGGCGAATGGCGCGCTTGTTCTGCTCCAGTGTGGTCTGCTTCCGGAAGCGATCGAGCTTGAGCTGCGCGGCCGCCTCGGTGCCTAGCGACACGTGCACCAGACCGGCCTTGCGGTAGAGCGGCAGTTCCTTCTCGTCGCGCAGAATATCCGTGACGCGGGTATTGATGCCCCACGTGACGGGCAAGTTCCGTTCAATGAGCGCTTCGCAGAGCGCGATGAACTTCTTCTTGTTAATCGTGGGCTCTTCATCCGCCAGGATAAAAAACTCCACGTGATGATCGCGGACGAGCGTTTCAATCTCGTCGACGAACTTGTGCGGGTCGCGCGTGCGATACTTCCGCCAGAACTTCCACTGCGAGCAGAAGCGGCAGGTGAACGGGCAACCGCGCGCAAAGTTGGGCACGGCCACGCGACAGTTGAGCGGGATGTAGATGTACTTGTCCCACTCGAGCAGCGACCAGTCCGGCGTGAGCGTGTCGAGATCCGCAATGACCGGACGAGCGGGGGTGGCCACGACCTGATCAGCGTCGACGAACGCGATGCCGCGAATGTCGCGGCGCTTCTCGAGCACCGTACCATCTTGAATGGCCAGCATCAGCTCGGTGATGATCTCTTCGCCTTCGCCGCGGACGATGTAGTCAATCCACGGCGCTTCCGAGAACACCTGCTGATACATGAACGTCGGATGGATCCCGCCCAAGATGGTGTGCACCGTGGGATTCACATCGCGCGCGACCTGCAGGGTGCGCTGCGCCTGATAGATCATTGGCGTAATTGCGGTGGCGAGCACCGCGTCGGGCTTCAAGGCATCGAGTCGACGGGCGAGCGCCTCATCGCTGATGTGATTGGTCATCGCGTCGATGAACGTGATGTCCGTGAAGCCCGCCTGCTTGAGCGCGCCGCCGATGTACGCCACCCAACCCGGTGGCCAGTTGCCGGCGATCTCCGCACCGCCTGCATGATAGTTGGGTTGTACGAACACCAGACGCATCTGCGCGCTCCGCTGAGGGGGATCCAATGAACACCTCAGGATGCACTATGACTGTCTGGTCTAGCTGCCGGGGGCCTGCTCGGAGTTCGTGAGGGATTCGACTACCACCCTGTCAGGGGCGCGTGCCGTATGAGAATACTCGGGATTCTCCGTGCTCCTCTGTGTCACCGTGCCTCTGTGCGAGATCACGTGGCCAGCGATCAGCGCAGCACCGGCATGGCGAGTCGGATGCGCTCCTGCGCGCGCGTGATGTCCGCCGAAAGATCGAGCGGCCCCACCGCGATATCGCCAATCTTGGCGACGGCCGCGAGATAGTAGTCGCGCCAGACATCAAGCACATGCTGTTCCGCGGAAGCTGTCGCGCCCTTCGCCACGGTATCGCGTGAGAGTTGTCCCTGCGTGGTGAGCGCCTGCACCGCCACGGCCGTGAGTTCGGACAGCGCCGCCTTGGTGACCGCCGCCGAGCCGTCAACCAACAACAAGCCGGTGCTCAAGGCACACGCGCCCACGTTGCCGAGCGTCGCGGCGCTCACCATGTCGATGCGATCAAGATCGGTGTGATAGTGCTGATCGGTGAAGTGCCAGAGCAGCACAGCGGGAATCTGCGCATTGAGGAAGGGCGTGTGATCGCTGCCGCCTTCAAACGGATTGGCCTT
>APMI01017859.1_pt1 | contig 11035 bp, 9 predicted proteins | sample 667938 | NCBI WGS metagenome assembly APMI01 (sample SAMN01084076, study PRJNA167559) | wastewater metagenome | biome: Wastewater | place: Denmark: Ejby Moelle, Odense | collected 2011-11-28 | reverse complement strand
GGCGGACGCTCGCCGCTTGGAGCGCGCGCTGGGGTCCGGCTCGCAGGCCTCGATTTTTGACAAGATTCGCGTTTTCTTCGGCACTTTGGGTCATCGAGCGGTCAGCGGCGGCGGCAAGGGGGGCGACAAGATTCGCCGGGGGCTGATGATTGTTGTGGCGCTCCTGATTGTTGGAGGTCTTGGGGCTGCCGTGGCCGCGCTGGCCTGGCAAGCCTCCACCCTGCGTCAGCGCGTTGAGCAGGATGCGGCGAACTGGTTGGGTGAGCCGGTGAAGGTTGGACGCGTTGGCGTCGCCTTCCATCCGTGGCCCGTCTTTGAGTTGGGCGATATCCAGATTGGCGAGGGAGGGACGTCGCACATCGATCGAGCCTTTGGCGGCCCGGATTGGTTTCGCTGGGTGACATCGCAACCGCAACGCCTGCGTGTCGCACTGCATGGCGGTAGTTTGCAACCGTCGCTGCTGGCGCGCCTTTCGGGGCTCGAGTCGCCCGGGCGTGTTTGGCGTTTGAAGGAGGTTCAGGTGGACGCGTTGTCGGTGCCGGTCGGCAAGGCCGTGATTGCCGACCTGTCCGGCGCATTTCTGTTCTCCGGCGATGGGAAATGGGAGTCAGCGCGTCTGAAGCCGAAAGAAGTCGCCGTGACCTATGAACTGCAGGTGCAGGATGGCAACATCCTTGCCAGCGTTATTGCACCCGAGTTCAAGTATGGCGAAACGAAGCTCGATAACGTTTTGATTTCGGGGCGCATGGGTTTGAACGGCATGGACGATGCCCAGTTCTCGGCGAACTGGCTGGGCGGGGCGATCAAGGGTGTCGTAAGTCTGGACTTCCTGAGTCGTGTAGCCGTCAAGGGGCAGTTCAAGGTTGATGCGCTGAGCTTTGATCAGTTGGCCGCCCTCATGGATACACAGTCGCTCGTCAGCGGGCGCGTCTCCGGGCCGATGACGCTCAGTGGCGAAGCGGATAGCCTGGCTGATCTCGCGGGTGCGTCGAAATGGACGGGGAATTACGCGATCGCCGACGGTTCGATCAATCGGATTGATCTCGTTGAGGCCATGCGACGTTCCGGTAACGCACCGATTTCCGGTGGCGTAACGCGTTTCAATGTTATGGAAGGGGCCGTTGTTCGTGAGCCGGGCAAGGGCGTTCGATTGGAGATCCGTCGCCTCGATGCTGGTGCGTTGAGCGCGTCGGGCCGTGTTCAGGTCGATACCGAAGGTGTGGTACGCGGGGCGCTCCGCAGTGAGGTCAAGACGCCAGTCGAACGCATCGTCCGTCTGTTCTCGGTTGAGGGTACCTTGAAGACGATGCAATTGCGGCCACAGGGCGAGTGATCTAGCGAGCTGACGAGCAAACAAAAACGCCGGTCATTGACCGGCGTTTTTCTTGGCGGGCCGTTTGATCAGCCGCGCCGCATGGCATCGAAGAAATCGTTGTTGGTCTTCGTTGCCTTGATCTTGTCGAGCAGGAACTCCATCGCCTCGATTTCGTCCATGCCGTACAGGAGCTTGCGCAGGATCCATACCTTTTGCAGGATGGCCGGCTCAATCAGCAGTTCCTCGCGACGAGTGCCCGAGCGATTGACGTTGATTGCCGGATAGACGCGTTTCTCGGCCATGCGACGATCCAGGTGGATCTCCATGTTGCCGGTGCCCTTGAATTCCTCGTAGATCACGTCATCCATGCGCGAACCGGTGTCGATCAGGGCGCTGGCGATGATGGTGAGCGAACCGCCCTCTTCGATATTCCGTGCGGCACCGAAGAAGCGCTTGGGCTTTTGCAGGGCATTGGCGTCGACACCGCCGGTGAGCACCTTGCCCGAGGCTGGGACGACGGTGTTGTAGGCACGCGCGAGGCGGGTGAGCGAGTCCAGCAGAATCACGACATCACGCTTGTGCTCGACGAGGCGCTTTGCCTTCTCGATCACCATTTCGGCGACCTGGACGTGTCGCGTTGCAGGTTCGTCGAAGGTCGAAGCAACCACTTCGCCCTTCACCGAGCGCTGCATTTCGGTCACTTCTTCCGGGCGTTCGTCGATCAGCAGCACGATCACCACGACGTCAGGATGGTTGGTCGTGATCGCGTGTGCAATGTGCTGCAGCATCACGGTTTTGCCGGACTTCGGTGGGGCAACCAGCAAGCCGCGCTGTCCCTTGCCGATCGGCGCGATCATGTCGATGACCCGGCTCGTGACGTTCTCTTCCGCCCGGATCTCACGCTCAAGTTTGAGGCACTGGTTCGGATGCAGCGGCGTCAGGTTTTCAAACAGGATCTTGTGCTTCGACGCCTCTGGCGATTCAAAGTTGACCTTGTCGACCTTGACCAGCGCGAAGTAGCGCTCGCCATCCTTCGGTGTCCGGATCTCGCCCTCGATCGTGTCGCCGGTATGGAGATTGAAGCGGCGGATCTGGGAGGGGGAGACATAAATATCGTCGGTACCGGCCAGATAAGACGTGTCGGGCGATCTCAAGAACCCGAAGCCGTCCGGCAATACTTCCAGCACGCCGTCGCCAAATATCGGCTCACCTTTCTTTGCCCGGTTGCGTAACAGGGCGAAGACCAATTCTTGTTTGCGGAGGCGGTTGGCGCCGTCGATCTCGTTGGCGTGCGCCATTTCGAGCAACTGGCTGACGTGGAGTGACTTGAGCTCCGAGAGGTGCATGGAAATACCTGACCGGCGAGACTGAGCGCCGTTTGAAGTCGTGAATACGACGGGATGGGAAGGGAGTGTTGATTGAAAACGGCGCGCCGGGCGGCGCGCCGAAGCAGTTATGACGGCAATCTAGCCGTATTACAGGTTGCTGTCAATGAATGCGGTCAATTGCGATTTGGAGAGCGCGCCAACCTTGGTCGCCTCAACGCTGCCGCCCTTGAACAGCATGAGCGTCGGGATCCCTCGGATGCCGTACTTGGCCGGCGTCTCAGCGTTTTCGTCGATGTTGAGCTTGGTTACGACGAGCTTGCCAGCGTAGTCCTTGGCGATTTCGTCAAGAATCGGAGCGATGCTCTTGCAGGGGCCGCACCACTCTGCCCAGTAATCGACCAGAACAGGCGTCTGCGCTTGCAGAACGTCCTGCTCGAAAGATGCGTCGGTGACGTGAAGGATGTGTTCGCTCATGATTCCTCGCTGTTTGGAACGGCCTCGATTGCCGATGTCCGCCGTGGGGGATTGCCATGCGGTCAGATCTCGGGGCGGGAGCCGGGTTTGAGTCCGGGCAAGCGGTGAATGCTACTAAAAAAAGATGAGTTGTGGCGCGCGCTTTGCCGGATCGTGAAACGGGTGGTGTTGGAGCGCAGGGAAGCTCCGGTATCATTGAGCCTCGCGGTGAAACACGCCCCAACCGCCGATGGAGAGACAAGAAATGACTTATGTGGTGACTGAAGCCTGTATCAAGTGCAAATACACCGACTGCGTGGATGTTTGCCCGGTTGACTGCTTTCGCGAAGGCCCGAATTTCCTGGCGATCGACCCGGACGAGTGCATTGATTGCACCCTCTGTGTGGCCGAATGCCCGGTTGAGGCGATCTATGCTGAAGACGACGTGCCGGCAGATCAGCAGTCGTTCATCGCGCTGAATGCAGAGTTGGCCAAGTTGTGGAAGCCAATCGTCGAGCGCAAGGATCCCCTGCCTGATGCGGACGAGTGGGCGAAGGTCAAAGGCAAGCTTGGCGATCTGCAGCGCTGAGCTGACTACGACGCGTAATGATGCACGGGCGACCTTCGGGTCGCCCTTTGTGTTTCTGGTAGGGCTGATGGGTATTCACATTCGGCCTGACCATACGGTAGAGTATGGTTTGCTCTGGTTGCCATTCAACCGCCATGTCGCAAACCGTTTCGAAGCGGTCTCATAACGAGGAGTGAGTGATGCTGGTAAGCGAAATTCTGGCGATCAAGGGCAAGGTGCTTTACACCGTGGCGCCGGGGACTGTACTGGCGGAGGCAGTATCGGTCATGAGCGAACAGGATGTCGGTTCGCTCGTTGTGTTCGATCATGGTCGCATGGTCGGCATGCTGACCTTCCGCGAAGTACTCAAAGCGCTGACTTCCGCTGGTGCAGGCTGGGGGGCTCTGACCGTGTCAGATGTGATGCTGCACGAGCCGCGTTCGGCTGCGCCGGACATGGAGATGGACGAGCTACGCCGCGTGATGGTCGATGACCACCAGCGTTACCTGCCAGTGATGGACGGCACAACACTGATGGGCGTTGTCTCATTTCACGATGTAGCCAAGGCGGTCCTCGAGGAGCAGAGCTTCGAGAACAAGATGCTCAAGAACTACATCCGCAATTGGCCCGCCGAGGCGGATGACGAGTGAGCTTTCAGGCGATACCGGGCGACGTTTTTTGGGCAGATGATCGAACAGTCGGCACTCAAAGCGCGTTCAGGAAAACATAAGACAACACCGGGGGTATGGAGATGGAGAAGGTCTGGCTCAAGAGCTATCCCGCTGGCGTGCCGGCAGACATCGACCTGACGCAGTACGGGGCGATTGGTGACCTGTTTGCTGAGGGCGTGCGCAAGTTCGGCCCGCGGGCGGCCTATGTCAATATGGACAAGGCGATCAGTTACGACGAGCTCGATCGCTTGAGTGCTGCGTTCGCCGGCTTCCTGCAGCAGGATTTGAAGCTCCCGAAGGGGGCGCGTATCGCGCTGATGATGCCGAATCTTCTGCAGTATCCTGTGTGTCTGTGGGGCGCTTTGCGCGCCGGCTATGTGGTCGTGAACTGCAACCCGCTATATACGCCGCGTGAGCTTGAACACCAGCTCAAGGATTCGGGCGCGGACGTAATCGTGATCCTCGAGAACTTCGCCTCGACGCTGCAGGAGGTGCTTGGCCACACCCCGGTCAAGCATGTTGTCGTCACCCGCATCGGCGACATGCTGGGTGGCCTCAAAGGGGCGCTCGTCAGCTTTGTGGTCAAGCGCGTCAAGAAGATGGTTCCGGCCTGGAACATTCCCGGGCATATCGCCTTCAAGCAGGCGATGGCGCGCGGACAGGGCCGCAAGCTGGAGGCTGTGAAGGTCACGCAGGACGACATTGCATTCCTTCAATACACCGGCGGTACCACGGGTGTTTCAAAGGGCGCCGTCCTCACACACCGCAACATCATTGCCAATCTTCAGCAGGCGCATGCGTGGATCAAGCCCTTCCTGAAGGAAGGCGAAGAGGTAATCGTTACCGCGTTGCCGCTTTATCACATCTTCTCGCTCACCGCGAACTGTCTCACTTTCTTCAAGGTCGGTGCGACCAACGTCCTGATTACGAATCCGCGCGACATTCCCGGGTTCGTGAAAGAGTTGCAAAAGCACCCGTTCACCGCGATCACCGGTGTCAACACGCTCTTCAACGCGTTGTTGAACCACCCCGATTTCGTCAAGCTCGACTTCTCGCAGCTGCGCTGCGCCCTGGGGGGCGGCATGGCTGTGCAGCGCGCTGTCGCCGACAAATGGCGTGCGCTGACGGGGCGTCCGTTGGTAGAGGCCTATGGTCTGACCGAGACGTCGCCGGCGGTGACGATCAATCCGCTCGATCTGCCTGCCTTCAACGGCGCAATCGGCCTGCCAGTGCCGTCGACCGAGATTTCGATTCGCGATGAAGATGGTCGCGAGTTGGGTGTTGGCGAGTCCGGTGAGCTCTGTGTGCGTGGGCCGCAGGTGATGGCGGGCTACTACAACCGCCCGGACGAAACCGCCAAAGTCATGACGCCTGATGGCTTCCTGAAAACCGGTGACGTGGCGGTGGTCGATGAGAAGGGGTTCGTCCGAATCGTCGACCGCAAGAAGGACATGATTCTTGTATCCGGCTTCAACGTCTATCCGAACGAGGTGGAAGATGTCGTTGCGTCGCACCCGGGCGTAATGGAGGTGGCGGCGATTGGTGTACAGGACGAAAAGTCCGGGGAGGCCGTCAAGGTGTTCGTCGTCAAGAAGGATCCGAACCTTACCGCCGAGGCCGTGATCGCCCATTGCCGCGAGAAGCTGACTGGCTACAAGGTGCCAAAGTTGGTTGAGTTCCGGACTGAGTTGCCGAAGACCAACGTTGGCAAGATCTTGCGGCGCGCCCTTCGCGACGAAGCCAAGAAGGCCGCGTGAGGCAGATTTAACACAGTGAAAACATACCGCTTTGTCAGAGCTTGTCTGGCAATGTCGATGTCATTGAAATCGCATGGGAAATCACGCCATTTCGACATCTTCGTGCGCCTCGTGATCTCGCAGATTGCGCGTAGTGGTTTGATTTTTTGTAGGAATTTGTCTGACTTTGATGCCGATCGCAGCACGATTTTTCGTAAAGAGGCCCTTGAGCTTTCAGGGATTGTGTGCTGCAATTGAATCGTCGTTCCGTTTCCGTTGGCTTAACCGATCCATGCTCGCTTCTACGTACTTCTTCGACGTCCTGTCGGCTTCCGCTGTAGCGGTAGTAGTACGCGTAGTAAGCGTAGGTGCTTGCGCGCCGTAGCAGGGGTCCTAGGGTCAACAGGATTTCAACCCCGCCGGCGTGCAGCTGGCGGGGTTTTTTCTTTGCGGAACCGCAAATCCCAGTCAGCAAGCAGCCGGGTCATCTCACAGGAGAGACCTCATGGAAATGACTGGCGCACAATTGCTGGTCCGTCTGCTCGAAGCTCAGGGCGTCGATACGATCGCCGGTATTCCCGGCGGGGCGGCGCTGCCGCTCTACGATGCGCTGGCTTCCGCCGGCACCATCCGTCATGTGCTGGCAAGGCATGAGCAGGGTGCGGGCTTTATCGCACAGGGCATGGCCCGCGCAACTGGTAAGCCAGGCGTCTGCCTTGCTTCCAGTGGTCCGGGGGCGACCAATCTGGTTACGGCAATCGCCGATGCCAAGCTCGATTCAATCCCGTTGGTCTGCATCACCGGGCAAGTGCCGCTCTCGATGATCGGTACCGATGCGTTTCAGGAAGTCGATACCTATGGCTTGTCGATTCCGGTAACGAAGCACAACTACCTCGTTCGGCGCGCCGAGGACTTGCCTCAGGTGATCAGCGACGCGTTCCGGATTGCACAGTCGGGGCGCCCGGGCCCGGTGTGGGTGGATGTGCCGAAGGATGTGCAGACGCAGCGCGTTGATGCGCCGGCGCTCACGGCTTGCGCGCTCGACCGACCGCCGGAGGTGAGTGAAGAGGCCGTGCTGCGCGCCGCGGAGATGATCAACCGCGCCGAGCGTCCGGTGCTGTATCTCGGCGGCGGCGTGATCGCCTCGGGCGCGTCGCACTTGGCTACAACACTGGCTGAACAGGCGGGTTTGCCAACCACGATGACGCTGATGGCGCTGGGCGCAATGCCGGTTGATCATCCATTGTCGGTCGGCATGCTCGGCATGCACGGCGCGCGCTATACCAACTATGTGCTGCAGGAAGCGGATTTGCTGATCTGTGTCGGCGCCCGCTTCGACGACCGGGCGATTGGCAAGGCGGCGCAGTTCTGCCCCGACGCCAAAATCATTCACGTTGATATCGACGCCTCCGAGATCGACAAGATCAAGACGGCGCATATCGGCATCCAGGGCGACGTCGCGGCGGTGCTGGAGCGCCTCTTGCCCCATGTCCAGGTCCAGTTGCGCAAGAAATGGCTGTCGCGGGTGAATAGCCTGCGCTCAGCGCATCCGCTGCAAATGCCGGGGCTCGACGACCCGCGCAGTCATTACGGCCTTGTCAGTGCCGTGGCGGCCTGCCTCGATGATGAGGCCATCATCACGACTGACGTCGGGCAGCATCAGATGTGGGTGGCGCAGGCTTACCCGTTCAGAAGGCCACGGCAGTGGCTGACATCCGGCGGCCTTGGCACGATGGGCTTTGGCTTGCCGGCCGCGATCGGCGCGGCGCTCGCCGAGCCGGGGCGGAAAGTTGTCTGCTTCTCCGGCGACGGAAGCCTGCAAATGAACATTCAGGAAATGGCGACGGCGGCGGACGAGGGCGTTGATGTGAAGATCATCCTGATGAACAACCAGTCACTTGGCTTGGTACATCAGCAGCAAGACATGTTCTACGGCCAGCGGATCTTTGCCGCGGACTACAAGCGGCCGACCGACTTCATCCGCATTGCGCAGGGCTTCGGGCTGGAAGCCGTGGATCTGGATCGCAGTGCGCATCCGCGCGCGACGTTGGCCGAGGCGCTGGCGTCTAAGGGGCCGATGCTGATTCACTGCTCGATCGATGTGAATCAGAAGGTTTTCCCGATGGTCCCTCCGGGGGCCGCCAATATCGAAATGATCGGTGGGTGAGCCATGAGTGAAATGAACAATGCGGCGGTGGCCGCTGCGCAGAAGAAGGCCGTGCTTGAGTTGGCGGTGCGCAATCATCCTGGGGTGATGACGCATGTTTGCGGGCTGTTCGCGCGTCGGGCCTTCAACGTAGAGGGCATTCTGTGCATGCCAGTCGGCGATGGGGCAGAGAGCCGGATCTGGCTGTTGGTCCATGACGACGCGCGTTTGGCGCAAATGACGCTACAAGTCGAAAAGCTTGAAGATGTGCTGGATGTGCGGCGGCATGGCGCCGACCACGCCGTGTTCGAGCGTCTCGAAGCCTTCTTTCAGTGAAATCGGCCCGACGCCGCCACCGTTGCGAGGGGGGATGCGTCGCCCAGCGAGGCGGCGCCAGGGGAGGTGCTAAACTCGCGCCTCCCCAGCGAGTCTATAAATACCCATCGATATGTCCGGCAGCACACTAGGCACTCTCTTCACGGTTACCTCCTTTGGCGAATCGCACGGGCCTGCAATCGGCTGTGTGGTCGATGGCTGCCCGCCCGGACTTGAGCTGAGCGAGGTGGATATTCAGGCTGAGCTGGATCGGCGCAAGCCGGGTACCTCGCGCCACGTTACCCAGCGCAAGGAGCCGGATTCTGTCGAGATTCTCTCCGGCGTGTTCGAAGGCAAGACCACGGGCCATCCCATCGCGTTGTTGATCCGTAACACGGATCAGCGAAGCCAGGACTATTCGAAGATTTCGCAGACGTTTCGCCCTGGCCATGCCGACTACACCTACTGGCACAAGTACGGCATCCGCGACTACCGTGGCGGTGGGCGCTCATCTGCCCGCGAAACTGCGGTTCGCGTGGCCGCCGGCGCCATTGCGAAGAAGTGGCTGCGCGAGCGTTACGGCATCGTGATTCGCGGATTCATGAGCCAGCTTGGTGAGATTCGCATTCCCTTCAAGGGCTGGGAGCATGTGTCCGAGAACGCGTTTTTCGCCGCAAACGACGAGATCGTCCCGCGCCTTGAAGCCTACATGGATGAAATCCGCGCTGACCGCGACTCCATAGGTGCCCGTATTGATGTGATCGCCAGTGGTGTGCCGGTTGGTTGGGGGGAGCCGGTTTATGACCGCCTCGACGCCGACATCGCTTACGCGATGATGAGCATCAATGCGGTAAAGGGTGTTGAAATCGGTGACGGATTTGACGTGGTTGCGCAGCGGGGCACGGTGCATGGTGACGAGCTGACGCCGGACGGTTTTCTGTCCAACCACGCTGGCGGGGTTTTGGGAGGCGTATCAAGCGGACAGGATGTTCGCGTTTCGATCGCGATCAAACCGACCTCGTCGCTTCCTCAGAACCGTCGATCGATCGATCTCACAGGCGCGCCGACCGAAATGATGACCACTGGCCGCCACGATCCGTGCGTTGGCATTCGGGCCACCCCGGTTGCCGAGGCAATGTTGGCGCTCGTGCTGGTTGATCACGCGCTGCGCCACCGCGCACAGAACGCCGATGTGCAGGTCGCGACGCCGCGTATCGCCGGCCTGGCGCCTGCGGGGCATCAGGATGTTCCTGGCCCCAAGGGCTGATCGCGCGGTTCCGTACCGGAGGCTCTGAGATGGCGATTTCCTTGGCTCGCGCTGTCCCGGTCTGGCTGTTGTGCGGCATCGCTGTGGCCTGTGCGACCGTGCAGACCACAGCGCCCGGCACGGTGGGCGTGGATCGTAAGCAGACCGTGTCGCCACTGGTTAATCGCGATGCGCTGAACAAACAGGCGGCGTCGCAATATCGCCAGGTCGTCAACACGGCCGAGCAGAAGAAGGCGCTCAACGTTGATCATGTGCAAACGGATCGCGTACGCCGGATTGCGGCCCGGCTCACGCCGACTGTGGCGGCGTTCCGACCCGATGCTGTTGGCTGGCATTGGGAGGTCAACGTCCTGACCTCGAAAGAGGTCAACGCTTGGTGTATGCCGGGCGGCAAGATCGCCGTGTACTCCGGGCTGATCGATCAACTCAAGATTACCGACGATGAGTTGGCCGCCGTGATGGGGCACGAAATTGCGCATGCCTTGCGAGAACATGCCTGGGAGCGCGCTTCGCAGGCCATGAATGCCCAGATCGGACTCACGGTGATCGGTATCGCGCTGGGCGCGAGCGGTTCCACGATGGACATGGCCGGCATGGCCTATCAGGCGATGTTCGCGCTGCCGAATTCCCGCGAACAGGAAACCGAGGCCGACCGCATCGGCGTTGAGCTGGCGGCGCGCGCTGGCTACGACCCTCGAGCGGCAATTTCGCTGTGGGACAAAATGGGGCGTCTTGCCGGCAACTCGCAACCGCAGTGGCTGTCTACCCACCCATCACAGGCGTCGCGCCAAAGGGACCTGGCCGTGTACTCGGCCAAGGTGATGCCCCTCTATGAGCAGGCAACCGAACGGCGCTGATCGGCGCCCAACGATTTCGGTGTCTGCGGGCAGCGCCGACGGACCATCGCCACATATGCCTACCCGGCGGTGAGATGCAGCGAGGCAGTGCAATGATGTTTTGTTGCGCCGCCGCATGGCGGGCTGGTCAGCATGAACCTGCTGTGAAATAATTAAAGATTGCGTTTTTGTTGCGGTTTTCGGCTCATGGCACTGCACACGCTTTACGAAAAACTCTGGAACAGTCATGTCGTCCACGTTGAGGACGACGGTACGGCATTGATCTATATCGATCGCCATCTCGTGCATGAGGTGACCAGCCCGCAGGCCTTTGAGGGGCTCAAGCTGGCTGGTCGTAAAGCGTGGCGGGTTGGTTCGATCGTCGCGACCGCGGATCACA